>ERZ825159.823-NODE-823-length-35538-cov-14.813798_pt1 | contig 35538 bp, 33 predicted proteins | sample MGYA00519932_ERZ825159 | MGnify/ENA primary metagenome ERZ825159 (study PRJEB31778, sample SAMEA3449191) | human gut metagenome | biome: human gut; feature: human-associated habitat; material: faeces | place: United Kingdom | collected 2010/2012 ...
GTTTCATATCAAGCTGATAATCGTAAAGCTGCCTCTCCTTCATACCATTCTGCTTAAGCGCAAACATCCCCTACGATTTATTTCTTTGGAAAATTGCGATTTCCAGTCAATTATTTCTTTGGAAAATTGCGATTTTCGACCAATTATTTGTTTGGAAAATTGCGATTTTCTGCGAATTATTTGTTTGGATAATTTCTTTTTACTACCTTTGCACCTGAAATACAAGTAATTACGCATCACCATGTACTACAAGAGAATCATAGACCACTATTTATCAGAATGGGCTTCTCGCGACACGCGCAAACCTATTCTACTTCGAGGAGCACGACAGGTGGGCAAGTCCTCTGCTGTGCGCCATTTGGGCCAGCAATTCAAAAACTACGTAGAGATCAATTTTGAGATGGAGCCACAATACAAAGCCATCTTCAAGCCCGACCTCAACGTCAGTCGTATCGTCATGCAGATTGCTGCCCTGTCGGGGTCAAGGATAGAAGAAGGCGAGACGCTCCTCTTTATGGATGAGATACAGGAGTGTCCCGAGGCTATCATGTCCTTGCGCTTTTTCAAAGAGAACCTGCCCAAACTTCATGTGATTGCAGCAGGCTCCCTCTTGGAGTTCGCTCTTGCCGAACTGCCGACATTTGGGGTAGGCAGAATCCATTCTATGTTCATGTACCCAATGACCTTCGACGAGTTTCTGCTTGCCAACAAAGAAGACCTGCTACTCGAAGCCCGCAATGGAGCCTCTGCCCTATCCCCTCTTCCAGACCCCTTGCACGAGAGGTTGGTCAATCTGCTTCGCACATACATGCTTGTAGGAGGAATGCCCGAGTGTGTTGCCAAATGGGTTGAGACCCACAACTACCTTCTTTGCCAGGAAGTACAAGACGATATCCTTGTGAGCTATGAGGACGACTTTCCAAAATACAAGAAAAAAGCCGACGTCAATCTACTTCGCAACATCTTGCGTAGCGCAGCCATACAAGCCACAAAAAAGTTTGTCTATAGCAAGGTCGGCGACTATAAGAGCATCGAGGTCAAGAACGCCCTCGACCTTCTCATTCTCGCAGGACTGCTCATTCCCGTCACCCATACCAGCGCCAACGGACTTCCATTAGGTAGCGAGGCTGACCATTCCTATCGCAAGATCCTATTTTTCGACTGTGGCCTTATGTTGCGCCTCTTGGGCATTACGACAGGAGACACGACCACGCTTGCCACTCAGATCCTTACCTCCACGGCAGCCGACCTTGTCAACAAGGGCACCATAGCAGAGCTTGTCGTAGGGTTGGAAATGCTTCACTATATGACCCCCAACCTGCGCCATGAATTATACTATTGGGTGCGCCTGTCCAAAAACTCATTAGCAGAGATCGACTATCTGCTACCATCCCACCTTCAGATCCTACCTATCGAAGTCAAGGCAGGAAGCCAAGGCGGCATGAAAAGCCTATGGTCGTTCATGCGCGAAAAGCACCTCACGGAAGCCATTCGCTGCTCATTAGAAAATTTCGGATCGTTCAGCCACACCGACAAAGAAGACAGAGATACCGCCCGCTATGTCAGCGTCATCCCCCTCTATGCCGTTTCGCAAATAATAAAAATCACGACCTCAGATCGAATGTAAACCAACCCGCCCATGGATTTTATGCTGTACAATTATCCTTCAGCATAAAATCCATGTACTCATGCCATTCCACTCTCAGAGCAAGGGTCTATCCATACACTGCTACGGTCACGCGCAGTCACATGTGGACATCAGCTTCTCTACCCATTCGTTGAAATGCGGACATTGGGAACGAAGCGTTTCCATACCGACTTTTTGAGCTACAAACTTTCCAGCTTTTGGCTTGTCATAGTTATAGCGCTTTTTCTTTTCGCCCTCGATGGCCTTGATGATTCGCTTGCTCGGAGCCGTTGCCGGATTGTCATTGATCAACTCTGGATTATCTACTTTTGTCAAATCCAACTTAAGTTTTTCAATACTTTTCTCACACCCCTTGTACATCTGCAGCAAATAATCCAAACCACAAAAGACAAGAGCCTCGTACTCATGCAACTGTATGTACGGGATAAAACTTTCAGACGCAACAGCCTTGGAAAACGCCTTCTCAAATGACAAGACCCTTTCGTATCTATCGCCTATGGAATTCGCCTCCGAATATCCTGGAAAATCATTTGGCAACGCATACAAGTCGAACATGGTCGTAAAGACATGCTTCTCATACTCACCATCACGATTAGACTTCATCAAGATAGACAAGTCATCGAATGCATGCTGGTAGGCCACCAATCCTCCACGGGCATTTTTCTTCTTATTAGTAGTCACAAGGACGCTCTTCACGGAACTAACACCTTGCTCTATCAAATACGGCTTGAGCACTTCCTCCACAAACCCTTGCTCCGTTTGTCCCTCACAAAGCACATAAATTATTACAGCCCTCATACTGGTCGTCCTCCAATGATGTTCTTGTCCCACAGCTCGCTGATGGCATAACGTTCGAGCCATAGCTTATAGTTCCTCTCGTCCAAAGTTTTCACTGTTGTACACAGTCCTTCCTCATCCATTTCAACAACCGACACATTGCCTATATCAAAGCAATCCACCAAGTCCTTACTCTGCGACGCTATAATTATCTGAGAATGGACCGCCGCATCCTTTACCATTTGAGCCAATTGTGCCACGGCATAAGGATGAAGGCCCAACTCTGGTTCGTCCAAAATAATGACATTGGGCTTTGTTTCTTTCGATTGCAACAAGAGAGTTGCTAAAGCTATAAAACGAATAGAACCGTCAGAGAACTGATGAGCATTAAACACATAATCGGTGGCAGAATTATCAATCCACCTGAGCGAGATGGTGCTGCCCACTGGCTCCAAATAGAAATCCTCAAACTGCGGCACAACATCTTTCACATAACTGACGATACGATCGTACGAGTCCTTATGATTCTCGCGCAAGAAATAGAGGAAGCTGGGCAAATTGTTTCCATGAGCCTGCAAGTAGTTAGAAGTCACTACAGGGCAAGCCTGACGCAAAGGGCCTGCAGCAGAAGAGTCATGAAACTGATAGACCTTACAGTTTGACAACATCCTGTAAATAGACTTAGCCACAGATTCTGGACAGTCAACCAATGCAGACTCCTTAAACACAGGTTCCAATATCGCCTCGTAAGGTTTATCTTCGCCTTGTCTGTGCCAACGTATGGTCTCCTCGGTTACGATCAAGCGATCAGGGGCAGCATTAGAGAGCCTGAAGTGATATATATCTTCTGACTTCCCATCTGAAAAAGTCAAAGTGCCCTCCATGCCAGGCGTCCGCTTTGAACCGTAGTGCAACAAAGAGTTTGCAGTACCGACCGTCTCTACATAGCGCGCAAACGATTTGCTCATCATATAATTCAGCATCTTGAAGAAGCTGACTATATTACTCTTCCCAGCACCGTTAGCCCCAAGCAATAGATTAACAGAACCAAGAGAAAGGGTCACAGGGTTATCAAAGCTTATTGATTTATAACCTTTGATAACCACCTTTTCAAGTCGTTGCTTGCTATACATTTTCGTCATAACCTATCCACACGCTCCATTAGAGGATCTAAGTGCTCGCAAAATTACGGCATTTTCCCGACACATGCAAATTATTCAGCAACAAAAACTCTCGATTCGTTCTTCGTTCAAGGTTCCCGCATTCCACATTTTACCCCATTCAGCATCAACCATCTGAACAAAATAATCTGAGGTTGCTTGACTCAACCTTTCGCAACCATTCTACACCTCAAGCTACTGCACGATCGCCTCTTTGATGCAGTCCACGATATAGCGGACGTCATCGTCCGTCACACAGGGACCCGCGGGCAGACAGAAGCCCACCTTGAAGAGCTGCTCCTCGATACCGTTGGTATAGACCGGCGCACCCGCATAGACCGGCTGCTTATGCATTGGCTTCCACAGCGGACGACACTCCACCCGCTTCGAGAGCATAAACACGCGCAGCGCCTCGATATTCTCATTGGGCTGGCAGTCCGTCACAGCCGTGTCCACGGCATGGATCACACCCGCGGCACCACCCACGGCCGTCTTCACCACCTCCTTGTAAGCATTCTCCTGCCCCTGGATCCTCACGTCCTCATCCAGCGTCGCAGCACAAAGCCAGAAGTTGGCGTCATAGCGCGGATCCGCCGGCTGCCGATGAATATGCACGCCCGGCACCTCCGCCAGCAGCTCCTCGTAGAGTCCCTGCACATGCTTGTGGTGAGCAATATGGTCGTCCAGCACCGTCATCTGTCCACGGCCAATTCCCGCACAGACGTTCGACATGCGATAGTTGTAGCCGATCGCCGTATGCTGGTAGTAAGGATAGGCATCCCGCGCCTGCGTAGCATACCACATCACCTCGTTGGCCTCCTCCGCATTGCGACAGACCAGTGCACCGCCACCCGAGGTAGTAATCATCTTGTTGCCGTTGAACGAGAGCACACCATAGCGGCCAAACGTGCCCAGCACCCGGCCGTCAAAGCGCGAGCCCATACCCTCGGCAGCATCCTCCACCACAGGAATGCCATACTTCTCCGCTATCGCCATGATCTCGTCGATACGGTAAGGCATGCCATAGAGCGCCACGGGCACAATCGCCTTCGGCAGGCGGCCCGTCTTCTCCTTGCGGTCAAGGATCGCCTGCTCCAGCAAGGCCGGATCCATGTTCCACGTCTCCTCCTCCGAACCCACAAAGACCGGCTTGGCCCCGAGATACGTGATCGGATGGGAAGAAGCACAGAACGTGAAACTCTGCACCAGCACCTCGTCGCCAGCCTTCACACCACAGCCTATCAACGCCAGGTGGACGGCAGCCGTGCCAGCCGAGAGACACACCACCTTTCTGTCCAGATCCGCGGCGCCATCCTTCCCGCTGTTGACAAACGCCTCCAGGTCCGCCTCGAAAGCATTCACGTTCGGGCCCATCGGCACCACCCAGTTGGTGTCAAACGCCTCCTTCACATATTTCTGTTCCAAACCCGCCTCACTCATGTGGGCAAGACAAAGATAAATCGTTTTTCTTTCCATAGTTGAAATATTTTTTTAGTACAAATGATGATTCAATACCATGCGTCCTCAGCCCCATACCATCACGCCACCATAGCCACCCCCGCATGCTGCAAGGATGACATACCGACTTGGCGGAAAGCACCAAGGATCAAAAAAATAAAAAAAGAATTGAATAGTTCCCCATCGCAGTATCGCTCTGCGCTACGCCGCCACTCGGATGGGGATAAAGATCATTGAGGTCAAAGTGCGCAACTCATCCTTCCACGCCTCCATAGACGATTGAGTTTAATTCAAAAGTATAACTATCCACCATTTCCGAGACAGAGTCCAAGAAATCACCCTTTATAAAATCATACTCCTCATCGACAATGCTCTCAAAACGACCGTCCTTAATGCAATATGCCGAGTAAGAGCCATAGGGAAGAACATATTCCTCAAGCCCCAACTCCCTGACCCTCTCAGGAGATTTGCCATAAGCCACCGAAGCCAACATCATAACATTCAAAGCCGTCAAGACGTACGGACTGTGCGTTGTCAAAAACACAGTACTCTTATATCCCGTAGGTTTCTTTTCCATCTGCTTTAAGAGGCCCACCAACAGCTTGACAAGCTCAAACTGAGCCTTTGGAAACAAGTTCTGCTCCAACTCTTCAACAAACATGTGAAACGACTGGTAAGATGACCGATTCTGGAAATTATTCCATTCCGTGAGCAGAGCCTTTACATTTTTAGGATCCAAATTGTCAAATTGCTTCAAATACTCTGCTGGACTCTTTTTGGCCACAGTTCCCACCTCAGCCGCAAGATAAGTAGCCAGCACCTGTATAGGCAAAGCCGACTGCACACCACTCGAAGCATAATACGGCTTGATTTTTGAGCGGCCATCGGCAAGAGTCAAAACATCACCGTTCTTGGCATCAAAGTGATACTTCATTCTGTCAACAAAAACCAAGTTGAGCGGATGCGCAGCATCAAACTGCGCCCGTGCCTCCCCCCATTCCAAAATATAATTGAACAACACATCAACCTCCTTTGACCTGTACAAATTCTCGATATTCTGGATAGACGACAACAAATTGCGTTCCGAAGGCAAGAAACTGATTTTTAGATTGTGCTTGTTTTCCGCAAAGTTGGCCTTTCTTACTATCTTCGCATTCCTCTTCTTTCCGTCCATCTCTATCTGGATAGCAGGGCCATCATATTTTATATAGCTGCTATCCGACAGAAAGTCGTCATTGAGATGATGAAATTTCTTCAGTTCATTCCAAAAGCGATAATAATGCGTGTACTTAGAAACGATCCCCTCCCCACCTATCATCACCTGCTTTTCGAGCCAGCAGCAAAAACACAGAATCTTCATGAAAGTACTCTTTCCAGTGCTCTGCTCGCCGATCAACAACATAACTTGAGAAACTGGAACATTTCCCGTTTCCACCAAAGGTCCAATATTTCGTATTTCTATTGTCTGCATGACGTCTAAGTTTTATGCAAAGATACAAATAAAATCAGAGAAAAAAACTGCTTTAGAAGAATTATTTGAAATTCGGCACAAAGACGCAAGCTTTTTTCTGTCGAGCCAAACGGCTTTCATCGAAAACTTACTTCTGTTCCACACCCGCCTCACTCATGTGGGCAAGACACAAGTAAATATTTTTTCTTTCTTCCAACACAAAAAAATATCGTTAAATTATATTGTGCTTACGCCATAATGCAGTAAATTTGCACCATAATCACATTTATATTTCACCAAATTATCCGAATAATATGGCACAGACATCTATGACAATACGTTTGGACAACAAGCAGAAAGCAATATTCGACGAACTCTGCGCCCAGTTTGGCATGAGCGCAAACACGGCTATCAACATCTTTGTAAAGGCTGTGATTCGCAGTAAGAGCATTCCATTCCCCATTCAAGCAAAGAATGAAGAAGATGAAGTGACTGCAAAAGCAAAGGCTGCGTTCCAATACATGTGTGACACAGCAAGAGAGAATAACATTGATATGTCACTTGATGAGATCAATGAAGAAATCAGAGAAGTCAGACGATTAAGAAAGGAGCGCAACAATGGTATATGCGGTGATTGACACTAATATGCTTGTATCTGCAAGAATAAGCAAGAATGTGTCACACAAAGCACACTCTTTTTCTTTATACTTGTTGTCTCACCAAAAGTCAAGCGACTATTTGTTCAAGACATATAGAGAATAATCCATTTTTTACTTGATTCGTTCTCCTATATTTAGGAAAAGCAATAAAGACGGACTGTTCAAACCATTATTATAGTTTAAACTTGCAAGAACTAACCCATCTTCACTGCTTTTCAATGGCAAAGGAACTACTCCTTGTACTTAAGCAACTTGGCGGGAACACCAGCCATTACCGCCTTAGGTTCTACATCACGAATGACCACTGCACCTGCCCCTATCAGGCAATCTTCACCCAACTCATGAAGTCCTGTCATGATAGTGGACGCAATACCACAGTAAGCGTACTTGTGTGCATGAATACTAGCGCCAAAATTACAACCCGTTGAAAGAAATACCCCCTCCTCCAATACGTTGTGGTGTGCCAATCCAACATTCATACTGATCATCACATAATCTTTTATCACAGTATGGGGCATAATACTTGTTCCTAAAAGAATATAGACACCCTCGCCAATGGTCACATCCGGAGCGATATTCACAGTTGGATGAATATAATTAGGAGTTTTCAAACCGAACCCCTTCGCCATTTTCAGGAACTTCACGCGTAATTTGTTATTGCCAAGCGGACAATACACTGCCTCCACACCATGACTTTCCCTAATGGTCTCCAGCATTTGCACGCCACCCAATACAGGGACACCTCTCACGTCTTTCCCTTCATACTTGGGATTGTCGTCGAGAAAGCCTACTATTTCAACACCAGCTTCCTGCAGGAAAGCAAGATAAACCTCGCCATAAGTACCTGCTCCAATAATAATACTTTTCATTTTATATTAATTGTTATTAGTTAGTTCCATCAAAGGGAAACATCGTCGTCGCTTCGTTATTATTTATATCATCTCGGAAGATTACCTTTTTCACCGTCATGAAGAGTATTTTAATGTCCAACCACAACGAGCAGTGGTCCACATACCATACGTCAAGCTCAAATTTCTTCGTCCAACTGATATTGTTACGACCATTCACTTGGGCCCAACCAGTAATACCAGGACGCACATCATGTCGACGGTGCTGCTCTTTACTGTACAGAGGCAGGTAATAGACACGCAGCGGGCGTGGACCAATTAAAGCCATGTCTCCCTTCAGCACATTGATCAACTGCGGCAACTCATCAATAGAGGTTGAGCGCACAAACTTACCGACCTTGGTCAGTCGTTGAGCATCTGGCAGAAGTTTTCCATCAGGCCCCTTTTCGTCGGTCATCGACTTAAACTTCATCACCTTGAAAATCTTTTCATTCCTGCCTGGACGTTCTTGATAAAAGAATGCGCCCGCCCCTTTATTGGCAAAATGCAGCCAGATAGTGACTACTACCAAAATCGGGCTGAGACATACTAAAGCTATTAGTGCGATCCAAAAATCAAAGAATCGCTTAAAAAAACATTTGTACATACAATGCTTTGTTTAAATTTTACATAAATTTCGAAGTATTCATTTTAGCATTTAAAAGAACTGCCAAATAGCTCATCTACACTTTGCACCTTATCTAGATCGTATTTATTTTCAGTAAGCACATTTGGTATTGTGATTTTTATAAAGTTCATATCTGCAGGGTAATAGACGTCAATAAAAATCTTAAAAAATACGTTCATATAAGTATTACCATCAACCCTAGAGATATTGGAATATATAGGCATGTCAGCAGATAACAAATCAGCACTATTCTCAGCCTCGTTCGCTACCAAATAAGCCATCGGCACATCGTTCTTGTTGAGAATTATCAACATTGATTCCTCGAAAGGCAACTGGTCGTGTATCACAGCCCCATTAAACTCCCAGACTCCATCCTTAAAACAAGTTTCAGGGTATAATTTATTATTAGTTTTAAAATAATTATTGCAATCGAAACCGAGGGAAAGAATAACATAATTATTATCCAACATAGTTTTTTTCAAAGCATCTCCTACATATTTATATGCTATTTTATAACCCGCTACAGCCTCATGCGTCATAAAGAATAGCGGCAATACACTACCAAAATAAAACTGAAGCGCTCCTACTATCCCATCCCCCAAAGAGCCACCTGGGGATTTATAATTTTTCAATATATATTCTTTAGGAAAATTATAAGGCATAATTCTAAAAAAATGTTGTACCTCTGTTAATCTTTCGTTTTTTTTATCAACACTAGATTTTTTCCATCTTCTTGCAGCCTCCTTGATACTATTAATAATCCCCTTACATTTATCTTCATCTACCTCTGGATTCTTTTCAATAAAATGTAACTGTTCATTGAATTTCTTTTTATGTCCATTAATATATTGCTCTGCAACTTTTTTAGACGGTTTGCTAAAATTCAATTTACTGTTTAGTTTTTTGTCAAAAACGACGTCTACACACCTTTGCAACCCTTCAATCCATGTCAAATAATCCTGATTCTGTTCTACCTTTTCCATTACTTGTAATGGTTGCAACGGATCACTATACTCTCCATTGTATTCAATATTCCACAAGCGCAAAAACTCTATTGCTATAAACATATCCACATATCTAACAATGTCAGCGTCTCCATTCACATCATTTACAATACCTTTCATATTATAATGTTTTTGTATTGCCCAAAAAATGGATATTGGAGTTTCTTTTCAAATCTACCCACCATTTCTACTACATCAGCAAATGTATTTGACAAAAGTGGATAGCTTGCAGGTTGTGTACTTGTAAAGAAAAGGATGTCTCTCAGCCAATCTACTTTACCATATTTGATAAGCATTCCTCCAATGGCAGCATGAAATTCCTTCATCATCATTATATCTTCTTGCATTTGCTTTGCCTCTTTATCATTTTTGGGAGTTCTACTAAACTTTAAGGAACGCATATATTGATCAGCTATTCCCCAATATGTTATTATCCATTCTTTATTATTAGAAAGGGCTATCTCGCTCACCATTCTCCAAATCAAATCACGCATACCGTGCGATATGGAATGCTGCTCAAGAATATTATACAACAGACTAATTATTGTTGCGTCAGCTGTAAAGAACGAATCATAACGTCTATTCTTTTGAATACTAACAATTCTCTCTATTGCCCTATTCATGTCCTCAGACAAAGAGCTATTCATTGTTGACGGATTACCCACGTCATACTTGGCTGGTTTTATATCATATTTGTGGGAGCGCAATTCCGCTGCCAATTGTTCAGCTATCGCTTGCTCCGCTGCCATATACACTTTCTTTTGTCCCTTCCAAGCCGCATAATTGGCTATGTCAGCAAGCAAAGACGCAACTTTTTTCTTTTCTTTCTCTGCCCTTTTCTTGATATATTCAACTAATTCCCCAGATCGATAATATATCATAATCGTGGAATATAGTTTTATAGCTGTGGCAATCAATGAGAGTACAATTAATGTGTGAACAAACACCCATGTGTAATGAACCACTGCATTTTTACAACAAACCAACACGAAAGGACAACACAAGGCAGAGAATACAGACAAAGCAAGGCAAAAGCGAAACCATTTATACGACACCTCTGTCATGAAACAATCGACAATCTGCCCACTGTCATACTTCGTGTCAATCTCGCATATAGCATTCTGCACAGCAGGGTATGCCATTCCCATTATCATGGAAAAGATTGTTATCAGTCCACTATAGGTGTAATTTGAGAAATCAAAATCCATATTTCCTTTTCTTTATCATCAGAATGAAAACACAGGCACAAAATGTATAATATCAACAACAAGGGAGCCACAACCCTCCAAAGGAAACAATACGTATTGTTAGACAAATAATCAAAAACTGTCCACCGCCATATTCCTATTTTTCTTTTGCACGAAGATATTGATCTTGAAATATATGCTATTATCCAATACACTAAAAGCCACCCAGCTGCTATTATGACTGTGTTTGCCAAAATACCGACTATAGTCATAAAAAAAGCGGCAAGTAAAAGTATAAGAAATAAAGCAACGACCAACATAAAACTTATGCTATTATAGCAAGAAATCACTAACAAAAAGGGAGTGATATTTTTTGTTCCCCACCGCAGTATCGCTCTGCGCTGTGCCGCCACTCGGGTGGGGAAAGCCTTGATGATCACGCAGCAGCGAGGCGAGGTCTGCTACCTGTGGGGCCTATGGACGATTGGGCCTTAGAAGGGATGAGGCGATCAGTCGCCGAGCACGTCACCGCCCTCAGTACCACCGGTCTGAGAACCGCCGCCAGTCTGGGAGCCGCCACCCGGAGTATTGCCGCCCGGGATGTTGCCGCCATTGCCGTCGGGATCCTCCACGTCGCCCTCGTCGCTGGAGGTGACGCGCTTGACGATGTTGCCGTTGCGGTCGTAGCAGGTGATGTTTATGGAGGTGCGGGCCAGCTCCTCCTTGATGTCGGTGTTGGGCGTGAAGATCACGCGGCGGGAGGTGATGAGCGAGGAGCCCACTTTGTTGACATCGCCCACGGAGGCTGCGCGGAGCCCGAAGCGCATGGTGCCCAATCCTGGGATGGCGACGGCATGGCCCTCGGTGGCCCAGGCCTTGATAACCTCGCCGATGGCGTCCCAGGCCGCATTGATGGCGCCGCGGGAAATCCCCGATCGGAGGGAGGCCTCGTTGATGACTTTGCTCTGCGTGAGCTTGCCGTAGAGTTCGGGCTGCATGACATACGCCCACTTCTCCTTCGTTTTGTCGAACGACACGTTGCGCTCGACGGCTTTTACTTTGATAGACATAACTAACTGGTTTTAGTAAAACATTTTGTTAACTAATCTCAACGCAAAGTTACGCCTATTTCTCCACTCCCGCAAGAGTTGTCCGTCCAACCGCGCGCCGTCCCGTCCGACAAGTCCCCTGTCCGCCATCCCGTAGGTTGCGACCCGTCCGTCTGTCCGCAGGCGAGGGCATGACGCCGTTTTTTGTTTTCTCGTGAGGTTGCAAAATTTTCTCCCCGAGGAAGCGCATTTTCTCTCCCCCTGGGCAGCGACGCAGAAGGGAGGGCAGTCGAGAGACGAGAGAGCGACAGTTACCTCGGTTACTCCGGTTACCCCCTACCTATTTGCAGACAACGGGCGGGAACGATATATATAGAGCTTTATTATAATGTAATGTATATTACATTATAATAAAGAGGTTATGAAGGGGGTTCAGACGCACGCAAAGACCTGCGGGGTAACCAGGGTAACCGCGGTAACTGGAGTAACCGCCCCCAAAAAACGGACTTACGCCCTACTTGCCTCCATCGTCGTCAAGCCCATACCTTTTGCAATACCACTTCGACTGCTCCATCCTGAAGAGTCGGTCCTGCTCCGAGAGCGTCAGCACCACATGGCTGCTCTTGGCCATCTGCTGCGACGACTTGTCGTGGAGCACGGCGGCGACACACTGCAATGCGCCCCGTTCCTGCAGCGCTCCCACCAGGGCGTTCTGCTGGTTGTTGTGGACCAACTCAAACTTGTCATAGAGCGCGAAATGGAGACAGGGGATATGCTCCGCATCGGCAAAGCGGACGTAGGCCAGGTCGAAACAGAGTATCTCGCCTATCTTCTTGCCGTCGCCATAGCTATTGGGGGCGCAGGATTGAAACGTATAGTACTGCTCCCCCCCTTTTGGTCGTGAGGTGACAATCCAGACAGTAGGTCTGATGGTAGATCTGATCGGAGGCTGTGCGATAGTAGTAGTTGAACTTGTCCACCTGCTGCCTCACCTTCTCCTGCCATTCGGGACTGTGGAGCCTGCCGTCGATGTTGGAGAGGGCGCGGGTGGCGTCGTTGATTTCTCCTTCTATGCGCTTCAGTTGCTCTACACGATTCTCCAGGCGCCCCTTGTCGGCGTAGGCATCCGCCAGTTGCTCCAGGATGTGGTCGAGGTCTATCGGGGGGACGGCCACCTGCTTCTGCAGTCCCCGCTCCTGACGTCGAAGATGGTCTATCTGCCGCTTGAGGTCAGCGATCTGCTGGTCGAGCGCGGGCAGCTCCTGGGAGACGTAGTCGGCACGCTGCTCCATCATCCGATTGTGGAAGCTGAGTAGCTCGTCGCAGGTGTGGGCCAGGCTGGTCTCCAGCACCTTGGCCTGTCGGTAGATCTCCCTCACCTGCTCATGGTCGATGGAGGACCGCTGGGCAAGCATAGCCTTGCGGGCCTTCTCCACCACGTGGCGCCGAACCGCGGCCAGCGACAGTTGGTCGGCCAACGTGCGCAGCTGCGCGCGCACCTGATTCATCTTCTCCAGGTCCTCCTCGAAATGAGGGTTGACGCAGTCGAGGGTCCGCTGCCGCTGGAGGTCGGCGATCCGATCCTTCACGTTCGCCAGTTCCGCTCGATACCAAGCGAGATTGAGACCGTCGAGGAGCCACTTCTGGTGCCCTTCCGCCTTGCGTTTTTGCGCAAGCAGTTGCGTTTTTTCTCCCGTATTCGGCAGGTTTGCTCCAAACCACCATAGTTGGAGCGCCTCATAGGTGGCAAGCGACTGGCGGGACCCGATGGTCTGCAGCGTGTGGGACAGCCTCTCGGAGTCTATGCGCAGCGAGCGGGAGATGATCTCGGAGAAGCTGGGCCGATCGACCTCGATGTTCCAAAGCGCACGCGCGAGTTCCCGGGGCAGGTCGCCCACACTGATTTGTTTGCCATCGACGGTACACAGCCGTTCGGAGTCCTTGAGGAAGTTGCGACAGACCACGACGCGACGACTTTCATCGACGGCCATCGTAGCGACCATACAAACCTCCACGACCACTTGCGTCTGGGTGAGAAACTGGCGCACCTCCCTGTTTTCCTGGCCGTCGGCACTCCTATAGACGGCCTTGGCCGGGCCGCCCAGGCAGTAGGCGATGAGGTTGAGCAGCGTGGTCTTGCCCACGTTGTTGCCAGTGCCCGTGTCGTCGTCGCAGGCCTCATCGACGATGAGGTTGAGGCCCGGCTGGAAGCGCACGGTGCGCACCGTACCTTCTATATTGGTGATGTTGATATATCTCAGATACATAGCACTATCTTTTCGTCGGTCATCTCCACGCGCCCTATCAGATAGAGCCAGTCGAGACAGAGTAGAAACAGCGGGTAGCTCATGGGGCGGAGCAGCTGCGTCTCGCAGTAGAGACGCGAGAGCGCGTGGCCCTCATGAGGACTGCGCAGGAGGACCTGCAGCACGTAGGCGGCGTTGTAATAGACGCAGTCGTCGGGTGAAAGATTCTTCGGCGTCAGCATGGCGATCCGGGGGGCTTTTCAAAGATTTCACATCGCACGAAGGCGTTGACCAAGACCTCGTGCAAAGCAAACTCCAGGTCCTCGTCGTACGTATCCTGCCTCCTGTTCGGGGCGCAGCGCACCTCTTCCCAGACCTCGGCGTAGATCGCGTCCATCAGGACGTCGCCCTCCATTCCCTCGCTTCGCTTCCGTAGATAGACGTTGGTCAGTTTTCGGAGCACGCGGTGGCTCTTGTTGCGCCCCATCTTGTCATACTGCTGATAGACCTCATCGACCTGATAGGAGAGCGGCAGATAGTAGTCCACATGGTTCTTCCACACCTGCAGATGGTTGTAGCTGATCTTCATGCCGATCTCGAAACCGCGGGTATCAAACTCGTCGGCCTTGGGCTCGGACGTGTCGTTCTTCTCGCATAGCAGTTCCAAGATGAAGGCGATACCGGTGGGAGTACCGCCCCGGGGTAGCTCACCAGGCGCAAGCGCGCCCTGGCTCAAGCGAAGATCTCCCTGGACGTTAAACGTGTTGGCGACCTTTGTATCGGGCTGCATGACGGGAGTTGGCGGGCAAATAGCATGGGTGGTTATCTCGGTGGCTCCGGTCAAGTAGGGGGCGTTTCGTCGCCCAGCTCCTCAGGATTGCTGATGGCCTTCTTGATAAAGTCTTCTACCTTCTGCGATCCAGGCAATTTGCCCATAGCTTGTCGTATCGAAGCATCCGAGTCCCCCTCAAGCGCTTTGGTCAGCGTCGTATTCGTGACTTTCTCCAGGAACACGCCCTTTCTGCAAAGAAATCCCATCACATTGCCCAAAAAGCTACGATTGAACACCGTGTTCTGCTGCCGGCCAGGATTATAGATCTTCTCTTCAAAGTCGGGAATAAGAAAGAGGCGATCCCAAATAAGCATATACTTGTCCTTCCAATGATCCGCCACCAAATCCTGCGTTTTCATCACATACTGAAGGACGGCTTCTTTCACGCTCTGCTTTCTTTGTGCCTCTTGCTCGGGATCTTCGCTCTCTGCGCTGGGTTGGCTCTTCTTGGTTGTATTCTTGTCGCCAAAATGGTTGATGATCACGTTTTTTGCACCAGCGTAGTTGTTAAAAGTACTGCCATCACCAAATTTGGTTTTTTCGCCAAAGTTGAATCCCTGGTTGACCGGACCACCTTGATGCTCTTTGTTTTCTGCCATAAGATATTACTGTCTCCGTCTCCCACCCCACACTGCGTGAAAGTTTCAAGAGGCGAACGATCTTTTATAACTGCAAAGATAAATATTTTTTCAGAAAACAAGAAAGAAAGAAATGAAATCTTTCATTTCATTTTTCACACTTCACCCATATTTAACTTTGCGGCAGAAAACGAGAATGCTGGCAGCCCACATCCGGTCTCCCAGGTTCTCACATTATTAATTTAAATGACTTTAAAAAAATGAAGTTTGATCTTCAAGAAAATTTGGGATCCATCCCGTCTTTGCTCACCCGCGAGCAGTTTGAGTCCATCATCCGCGGTTCGCATGTCGCCTCGCTCTGCCAGGAGATCGCCCGCGGGCGTACCGATCTGAAGCGACAGCTTCCCGCAGTCTGCTGGCAGGCCACTTTCGGCGGACAGAAGCGCGCCAACGCCAACGCCACGCCCTCGGGTCTCTTCGCCCTCGACGTGGATCACCTGAGTCAGCAGCAGCTCTCTCCACAACAGCTCTACAATCGCCTGCGCGACCGCATCGACGCCCTGGGTATCTACATCGTCCACACATCGCCCTCGGGCGACGGGGCTCGCATCGTGGCGGCCTGCAGACCGGAACTGGAGACGCTGGCCGACAACCAAGCATGGTTGGCCAAGGAACTGGGCGTGGAGCACGACGCCTGCACCCACGACCTGGCGCGCCTGTCCTTTCTCGTGCCCGAGTCCTACTTCTGGCACTACAACCCCGCCATCTTCACCGACGAGCCGCGCTGCCTGCCCGTAACGCAGCAGACGGCCCACTACGAGAAGCCCCAAGCTGCCCCCGCGCGGGACGACGCCTCGTCAGAGGCCCGTGGAAGCAATCAGGGCGGCGCACCATCGGATGGAGGATCAGAGACCGCGGCGGAAGAGCTGTGCTATCATGGCGTGCCCTACAGCCGCATCGTGGAAACGCTGGTGGAGCGCACGGGCGGAGAACCGCAGGAGGGCGACCGCAACAACCGCCTCTATCTCCTCTGCCGCATGCTGGCCAATATCACCGACCGCCAGTCCCACCTGCTCTACCGCATCTGTCCGCGCTTCGGACTGAGCGAGGCCGAGGTGAGGGCAGTCTGTGAGTCGGCCTGCAAATCGGCACGCACCAACCAGTTGCCCGCGCCACTCTATAAGACGCTGTGCGAACTGGGCATCGCCGGCCGAGACTCCATGGCAGGCGACCCTGCGCAGACCAGCTCGCGAGCCGAAGAGGCCATCCACAAGGCGCTCTCCACAGACCACATGCCACCCCTCGACCACCTGCCGCCACTGATCCGCGAGTTTGTGGCGACAGCCCCCGACGACTTCAAGATCGCCACGGCCATGGCCTGTCTTCCCGTCTGCGGATTCCTGGGCAGCCGCCTCCGCGCCACCTATATCGATGGCGAACTGCAAGCTCCCTCGTTCATCGCCAACATCATCGCCCCGGCAGCCAGCGGCAAAAGTCTGCTCCTGCGCGTGCCCAAGATCTGCCTGGAGCAGGTGCGCGAAGCCGACGAAGAGGGGCGAGCCCTCGAAGCGGAATATCAGCGCCAGTGCAAAATCAACAAAAACCAAAAGAAGCAGGCCGAAGAGCCTAAGCCCATCATCCGTGAGATCCCGGCCAAGATCTCGGTGGCAAAACTCCTGAAGCGTGCCGTCCAGGCCCAGGGCCTCCACCTCATCTCCGTCTCGGCCGAGGTGGACACGCTGACCAACTCCAACAACTCCGGTGCATGGGCTCAGAAGTCCGATATCTACCGCATTGCCCAAGACGGCGACGGCGGCCGCTACGGCCAGGACTATCAGAGCGACGCCTCCTTCTCCGCCACCTGCAGCATCCGCTACAACCTCCTCACGCTGGGCACTCCGAAGGCCTTCGAGCGCGCCTTTCCCGACGTCGAGGACGGCCTCATCACGCGCTGCATCATGGTGGAGATAGCACCACAGTTTGGCAAACCCATGCCCGAGCCCAAGTTTCTGACGAAGGCCCAGGAGCGCACCATCCAATCGAAGGTGGCAGCCCTCATGGCCGTCAGCCAAGACGAGATGGGCACGGTGCTCCCCGTCCACACACTCCATCTACCGTGGCTCAACGAGGGCCTGTCTCAGTGGCTCGAGGGGCAGCGCCTACAGTCCATACGCGACGACGACCACGCCCGCGACCAGTTTCGCCGCCGTGCCGCCCTCATCGGTTTCCGTGCCGGCATGGTGGCCAGCTTTCTCTGGGGGCGCCTGGGCAAGGAGCGCCGCTCCTACACCATCGAGTTTGCCAGCTGGGTGGCCGACCACATCCTCCACACGCTCATCAGCCGCTATGGCGGCGCAGTCAACGAGGAAGCCCTGGCCTACGAGACCGCCCGCCCCACACGCTACGCCTCGCTCTTCGACGCCATCCCCGACATCTTCACCGAGGAGCAGCTACGCAAAGCCTCTCTCGCCCTCGGCGTCCACTCCCCCATCAAGACCGTCGTCCACCGCTGGAAAGACAATGGCCTCATCGAGAAGCAGGGCGACTCCTTCGTCAAACTCTGCCAATAGCCGGCCCGTCTTCTCCTGCAGACCAGCCCTTGGCCAGTATCAGAAGATACCTTGGTATCACCACCTCGGCCCTTCGCGACCGAGGAGGCTCATTTCCTTTCAAAGAATGATCTCATTTTTAAAAATTATTTTTGATTTTATGAAGAAAGCCATTTCCGCGCCTCAGCGCACCACGGCCACTCCCCTGGCCATCACCCTTTTTCGCACCGTCATCGGCCCCGACGCTACCGACGGCATCCTGCAAATAGGCGGCCTCAACATCTGCTCCTGCAGCGAACACACGGCCACCCGCCTGCCCGCTGGCACCTACGCCGTGCTCATCCATCGCTGCCATCAGTATCAGCGCAAAATGCCGCTCATCGTACCCCTGGACCATGCCCATCCGCTGAGCGAGTCGCCCACCGATCAGCCCTGTGAGTCGGCCTCCGTTCTGTCCTGTGAGTCGTCCTATCAGCCCGCCCGTGCGTCTTGCCCCGCGCTGCCTTTCGTGTCGCTCAATTCCCCCCTGCCCCATCGTTGTCCGATGGTCAAGCCCGGCAACGGCGTCCACAACCGCATCGACGGCAGCATCATCGTGGGCGAGCGCCTCATCCCCGGCGTCCTGATCCAACCCGCCCCGATCTTCGCCCGCCTGGTAGAACGTCTCGTCAAGGCCCACTCCCGAGGCAAAACGATCCTCTTGACCATCAGGGAGTAGTCCGGTCCTGGAAGCCCCTCCCCTGCCCTGCCGTCCTCTCCGTAAGGGGGCGCAGGGAGGGAGAGGCTCCCACGCCCGTGGTTTTCGATCTGCACGGGGTGGGAATCTATTTTCTACACGCACAGTATGGCTTTCACCAAATACTTGCGTTTTATTTAAAGTTCACATGCTTCATCACAGCCTTATACGTGTGCTCCACCAAATAGTTTGCCTTGAGAAAATCATAGCCCCTTTCGCCCATAGCCTTGATGTCCACCTTCATCATGCGGTCAACGGCAGCCGTAAACGCCTTCACGTCGTTGCTTGGAGCATACACCCCAAAGCCGTTTGCCTCGGCAATAGATCCTGTGTCGCAATTCGGGTCCGTGCAAGCGATGACAGGCATTCTGTTCTCCAAATAAGAAAGCAGCCTGCTGGGGTAATTAGGGATCGTGAATCGATAGTCGAGGAATATCAAACCCACCTGGCACGCTCGCACCAGTCTGTCATAATCTGCCTTGGGCAATCCCTTCATCACGGTCACAGCCTTGGGCTTGCGAGCATGATACCAGTCGGCCAACCGCTGATAGTAAGTGCCCGAACCTACGACGACAAAATGGCAATCCTCACGGTCGGCATTAGCCTCCATACATTCCAGCAGAAACGGGATACCCTGGGGTACGCCCAAATTGCCGCCGTATATCAATATAGGCTTGTCGGTAGGCAGTCCATACTTGACAAGGATAGCACTCGACTCGCCCTCCTCCGTCCTCTCCTGCGAAGCCAAATCCACACTGTTGGGGGCTATCTCCACCTTGTCGGCACTCACCCCGGGATTATGCTGCAACACATAGCGCACATTGGCAGGACTCATACATCCGATAAAATCCGAAAGGCGATAAAGCGCCTCCTCCTTCCTCCGAAACATCTTGTATAGCAGTCCCTTCGCGCCCGTCTTCGACAGCATCCCCATATCCACGGCGTTCTGCGGGAAAATATCCTTCAGCAGCAGATAGGTCATCGCCTTACCGCCAGAAGCCTTCTTGGCATAACGGATCACGTTATTGAAAGTGATAGGCGGCGTACTGTAGAGGATCACGTCAAACTTCACGCCACCGAAATGCCTCTTGAGCGCGCGCTTGAACTGGCTCTCCAGCAGCAGCTGCCCGATGCCCTTCTCCACGACATTGGTCTTGGTGACATTGAGCGTGCGCACGCCAAGACAACGTATCCCGCCCTCGGCGTTCACCTCGGTGGGCCTCCCCGTCCTCCGCTCGTTGGGATGGACGATATACACTTCGTGTCCCTCGCCGCGAAACTTGCGCGTCAGGTCAGTATAAATGCCCCGGGCCTCAATATGGGAAAAACCTGAGGACATGGTAAGAAAAAGAATATTCATCGCATTACTCTTTTATCGTTTCAAATCTCTTCAAATGACTCCAAGCCAACGTCGCAAAAGTAGTCAGCAGACGGTCATGATAGACCAACTGGTGTTTCCAGCGATTGGCCCACCAACGCTTATATTTAAACCAGATGACAGACACCAAACCACCATTGGGCCGTTCCTCATCAAACTCAGGTCGAAGCACGTCCATCAAAATCCGCTGCTCCATCTGCGCGTTGCGCTCTATGGTGGGGAAATCAGCCTCAGTGAATCCCAAATAATCAACACAAATGGCATTGATTTGATGGAAGAAGACATCAATCCCGATCTCTTTCAAAAAGCCAATGGCAGCACTCCAATCCACTTCCTCATGATGCGCCCTCACGAAGAATCCCCAGTCGAGAATCTGTCGCAAGTTGAGATGCTCGCCCGCAAAATGCTGTCCCATGTGGCGCATCAGAAAGATCGCATTAAAATCAGCCGAAGGCAAATAAATTCTGGCTCCTTCCACCTCTACCTCCCTACAGTCTTTCTCGGCCAGCAGCTTCAGCCGATCCTCTATCTTGCGAGCGTCCCGATGGGCCTTGGTATTGATGAAGTCATAGTGGTTCTCCACCATCACTCCCTTATAATTGAATACCGTATGATGCTCGTGCGCTTCTTCCACCTTTATTCCGCAGTTTTGGGCGACAAGTGCATCCGCCTCCTGCCATTTACCGAAGTTGTAAATATCCAGATCCCCCATCACACGATGGTTTGGCACAGGCCAGTCCAACGACAACCCATACCCTTTTAGCACCATCATCCGCAATCCCTTGGCAGCATAAAGGCGCGCCAGCTCTGCCATAGCCTTCTCATGCTTGGCATAGAGCCGCTCGGTAGCCATCATCTGGGCCACCCATTGCATCCGCCTCGCTTGCCCGCCTATCTCCTCGTCAAAGTGCTTACACTCAACATTTTCCGCCAAACACTGCTGCAGACCGTCGAGGACGAGAGTGGGCACAGCCTGGGCCATGGCCAGCTTCATCAGACCCACCCAATCAGCTTCGCTCAGAGCGCATTCCTCTTCCTCTCGCCGCACGACCATGCGCAAAAAAAACAACAACTGTCTGCTTTCCTCTTTCACAGAATTACCTTTTATTCAAAACAGCCTAAGGTAGTTGCCAGCACTCATTTACCATTTTATTACACTTGTTCTATAGTCAAACTATTTCAGCAACCTTTCATATAGTTTGATATACTTATCAAAGCATTTGTTCTTATCGAAGCATTTCACTGCTCGCTGACGGCAATCGACTGAAGACAAAGGCGTAGCCTTCACCCTACGAATGGCTTCCGCCAACGCATGTACATTACCCTGTTCTATAACCACACCCGTCTTCTCATCTATAGCCTCAGGACTTCCACCTGTCCTATAGGTAATAACAGGCGTACCACAGGCGAGGGCCTCAAGATTAACTGTAGGGAACATATCGGCATAAGTTGGATTGACAAAGACGTCAGCCAAAGAATAAATCATTGCCAGTTCACTTTGACTTTGAGTTCGGCATATAGGAACTAAATGGCAATTTTCATATTCCTTTCCACCAAACATCTTAATTTGTTTTGATTGTAAACCAACAAGAATTACTACGAATTGCGAATCACGGCTAAGAGCCATCAAATCATCCAACCCCTTATATTTTTTCCAAATGCTGGAAACTCCAACAATGACTATTTTGCCCCCCTAATAATTTATTGTACAATGAAATATAAGGATTGAAGCATTTTGTATTATCAAACTCTTTCTCTGCTTTTAAGCGGCAAGCCTTAGTAGAGATTTGCGATGTCAATCTATATATATTATCTACAAGGCCATTGATGTCTCCCTGCTCGACAACTGCACCCGTTTCTTTATCAACAGCCTCTGGACTTCCTCCTGTGTTATAAGTAATCACAGGAGTTCCGCAGGCTATAGCCTCCAAATTTGTTGTCGGATAATTGTCTTGATAAGTTGGGTTAACAAAGACAGCCGCTGAAGAATATAGTTGTGCTAATTCCAATGCATTTTGCGTTCTGTCTACGAAAACCATTTGACAACCACTATTATTCTTTTTAAGAACCGCAGTCAGTTTTCCAACGATTACTATTGCATATTCATGAGATGGCATTTTTTGAGAAAGCTTATAAAAATCATCCAAACCTTTCCTTGCATCCCAAACTGCTGCCACTCCAAGAATGATTTTCTTATTCTTGTCTATACCATAACGTTCATGGACATTTTTTGGTTGAGGACAAAAGGTCTTAATATCGATGCCATTGTGAATAACTTGAATCGTTCGATTTTTGACGTGAGATTTACGAATATTATCCGCCAACCATTCCGAAACAGGTATAATAGTTAAAGACGGGATATCGGCCAATAGTTTCTGTTTTAGTTGAAAATTTCTGCGAGACAGGTCTAAAGAATACCATTTTGACGTTGGACAATCGTGACATCCATCTTTCCATCTTTCACATCCACAAAGATTAAATGCACAATGTCCAGTTGTTGCCCATTGGTCGTGTTGAGTCCACACCACGGGTATTTTCTTATCGGCTAAATATCTGAAAAGCAACTTATAATTCAAATAATGATCATGAATGTTATGTAAATGCACAATATCCGGTTGTATCTCGTCCAACCTTTTTAAAAAAGACCTTGTTGCTTTTCTCGAAGCCAGCCCCTCGTTGTCAAGGAACTTACCTTCCGCATAATGCTCATAAACATCCAACTGCGTACCAATCTTTATCAGTTTGTTCTTCGACGGATTCATCATTCTGCCATACGCAATATACGATTCCCATCCATTCTCCTGTGCGCAGATTCCTATCTGTTCCGCAATTTTTCCAGTGCTACCCCAGTTGGCTGTAACATTGATTTGTAACAATGTAGGCATAAGACGATCAGATTTAAATTTATGAAATTAAACTTATATAATCAATGATAAACTTGTCTTTATCAAACAATTTTTCTGCTAGAAATCTACTATTTTGCCCAAAAACTAATCGTTGTTCATAGGAAGCATTCAAGAATTTTTTAAAAGCAGATACAATTTCATCTGTATTAGTTGGATCAAAAAGGAAACCATTAAAACCTTCTTTCACCATAACAGGATTGTCACTAACATTGCTTACCAACATAGGTTTTCCACAACAAATAGCTTCGGATATAGAATTGGAAAAACCTTCATGCAGTGAGGGCAAGGCAATTGCATCGAAATTAGGAAGCAACTCATGCACGTTTTTAACAGGGTCATGAATTACTATCGTGTCCTCTAAACCATCACGTTTAATTTGATTAATAAAACAATCATAATAAGCCTGAAGAGAACTATTAACGAAATGCCGATTACCATACCAATTAATACAAAAAGGCAAATCTATTGTCTCTTTGAGTTTTTTAATTGCTTCAGCAAACCGTTTAATATTTTTCTGAGGCTCCAAACGACAAAAAATACCAATTTGAGTTATAGCATTCTTAGGCGGATAGCTATATCTAAAAGTATCAATTTCCGTATAATTATGAATAACTTTTATTTTTTTGGCGAGATATTGTTTGCGTTTAGACAGATAATCACCCTGAGAACAACTGTTACATACTATATAATCAGCTCTACGATACAACCAGCGCACCAATAACTTTTCTGTCAAAGACGACGAACCAACCGTATTGTTACGTTCGCCCGCAATATATTTAGTTCTCTTAAATAAAAAAGGAATAAGACTAAAAAGATTTTCACGTTGGCCAAAACTAATGAAGCAGTCTGTTCGCAGTTTTAGCAAATAAAAAAACACACAAAAAAAATTGAAGATAGAATTTTTATGATATATTCTAACTCTCTTAATACTCTTGTCAAACGAGTAATGATCCGGAACGCCAGCAAATGTAACAATTCTAACCCTATAACCTTTTTTTGCCAACATATCAGCAAGCAAAGTTAGCTGATGCTCCGCACCTCCACTAGCAAGAGAACAAATAAAAAAAGAAATATCTTTCATATACCACCGGTGACCACTAAATTAATTTAACACCTAATTTTCTTAATAATTGCAAGCTTTCCGGAGGCTGCTCGCGACCAGGCAAATCTCTCAGAAGGATTCTGCCCAGCAAAGAGATTGGCATAACTCTTAACAATTTATTTTTTTTCATAATCAATTTCGTTTTCCTCAACAATAGCAATCTTCCAATAGGCGATGATCGGATAACACAACTGTATTTAAAAGGCATTTTAGGAAGTTCCATAAACTTTTTTACACACCTGTGTTTTTTACCATATAGAGAATGTAAAAGTCAGAAAAACCTATTTCAAAATTGAGCCCTAATTTGAGAAGTTACAGGTCTTTCATACGAGAAACGCAACCACACAGACACTACATCCTTTCATAATATATGATCCAAAATTGTAGTTAGTTGACGATCAGCAACTCCATTCGATAGCGATGTTATGAAAGGGATTGTTATTTCATTTTCTAAACTTTTTCCCTGCAAGCATATTTAAAATATCAATCAATAAAAATCCATAAAGAGGCATTAGAACACCTTGCGACAAATGTCCATAAAAAGGAGATTTAGCCCAATAATTCCAAAAAAGATAGTACAAATATAAACTCGATGCATAACAAATGACTTGTTTTTTTTGGATTCCGACAAACAGTTTATGCGCAATGCCGGTCAATAGGAAAATTAAAACTATTGAACCTATAAATCCAAAGTCCTTAATCATCGTCAAGTAGCACGAATGCGTTGTATAATAATATTCTCTTTCAAAATCATAGGTTTCTTGAGGATCGTAATAAATATTTAGGGCTTTTGCAATTGAAACATCACCTAGCCCAACCAAATTACTAAATGGTATTGTCCAATTTATAAAACCATTAAAAGTGTATATCCCATAACCAAGATGATCTTTATCTACAGCATCAACTCGTCTTAATTGGTAACCTACATAGGTCGCCTTTAAATATTCAATAGGACCATAAATTGCAGCAACAATTTTATTATTATTTTGAAGATACTCTTCTATTGGGTTAATTGTTCCATGATAATACTCTTGCCTTTGTTGCCCAACATAATTAATAAATCCCACAAACACTATTATTCCAACTACCCCATAAAAGATTGGTTTTTTGTATCTTGACAAATTTGCATTAATAGCTAGATAGAGAGAAGCCCCTATTACATACGCTAAAAATGAATATACGATATCAACCCTTCCGCCTACGTTCACCGAAAAAATTAAGTTCGCTAATAATGGGGCAAGAAGCATTTTAGAACTTAATTTATATTTAATCACTAAATCTTTACATAAGACATATCCAGCATAAAGAGATAGAGGAATACATAAAACATGTGCATACCCGACAAAAGTTGAACGAGACGCGTTAATATTCACCAAATTTTCTCTTGCAGCTCCCATATTTAAATTTCCTCCCAAGCTAACAAAATCATAAAAGGCTGCAAGCATAATTAGCATACACGAAAAATTATATACACTTCTTTTCGATATGTCCAACAATATGGATTGTTCACATATACAATTACGTCCAGATTTGGTCCAATACAGAAAACAAATAGCCGTAACACTGACTAGAACATTTAACTCATTTATATATTCGGGGTATGGGTCATAAAAAAAACCTAAAGGATACAATACTAAACACCCAATAGGTCCCATCATCCACATAAATGAAAAATATATAGCGGGCGATAGTAGAACTCTATATTTCCATACTTTAATCTGATATATTGACAATATTATCAGAAGAGTTAATGTTATAATTGCTACTGTGTAACTCATTTGTAATTGTTTTTAAACATGAGAATTTCTACTAGTCTGAAATATCGAAATAATTTTACTCGTTTCTGTATCGTTATTAAAGTATTGAAGAGCAACTCTCTGTCCGTTTTGACCAATAATTGCAGCTTCTTCAGGATGTGTAAGACTCCATATTATTTTTTCTGCAAATTCTTTGGGATTACGATCCTCTGACAATAATGCAGAAACGCCGTCCTTTAGATACAAAGGAATATCTCCTACCTTAGTAACAACAACAGGGTTCCCTGTAAGAAGGTATTCCCCTAATTTAGTTGGAAAACCGTACTGAGCCTGAAGGGAATTTGGACGATCCAACACTAATGCTTCCGCATTTTTTAACATTTGAGGCATTTTATTAGATGAGACAACACCTGTTAAGACTATTTTTTCTTTTAAGTTCAAATTTTCTATTAATGCTAAATTGTTTACTTTATCCTCTTTGGTCGGAATTTTACCGATGATATATAGCTTGATATCGTCTATTGAATTTGCAACTATACTAAATGCCTTAATTAGTTCATCAACACCATCTTTATTATTAGAGGCAGTACCACAATATGCAATGTATCGTTCTGTTGTTTTATTTTTTTCAATATTTGAAAATCTATTACTATCAACCGTCATATTAATTACATGCACTTTCCAAGCATCTAATCCATTGTCAACGAAATATTTTTTTAGTTGCGACGATATTACAAATAATCCATCCAACCTTTTACATGTTTCAATACATTTTTTCCGACTCAATCCTAATGGCCACGGCTCTTTAGCTGTAACGTCTAAATGTTCAGTCCTTTCCGCAAAATAATAGATATTTTTTTTACCTATAAGATATTTTATAATAGCATTTATATTGTATGTATATACGATATCCCCATGTCTGATAATCTTTCTAATTTTGTATAAAGACCATAAGAATATAAGAGCTTTACTTATTTTACTCTTATGTGGAAAGCCTTTCCACATATATCTGAACCGAATATTATCATACTTTTTGCTTACAGTTTCATCATGCAACCCAGGAAGAACAAAACAAACAGTGACAGGAATTCCTTTTTGTTCAAAAACCTCCAAATACCCAATTATGCGATTTGTCGACGCTGTATTTGGAGTATAATTATTAAGTACAAAATATATCATTTTTCTTTTTGTGAGTGAATTTTACATAATAATATATCATCATTGTCATATAAGTCGCTGAACCTATGATTTTCGTTATAATAGCGCCAATTATTTGCCAATAACAAACCAGCAGAACACTTCCTATTGTAATTATTATTCCACAAACTATGGCTCCATTTCTAATTTGTTTACCTTGTCCATGAGCACCTAAAAAACGATTAAACATATCGCCTAATCCATGTAAAGACGTTGCTATAGCAAGAAAAGAAGCATATGTGCTGACAGACTTATAAGAGTCGCTATAAAGCAACTGCACCACATAATCAATCATTACAATAAAGATTATTAATGTTATCACTGTCATCAATACAGAACCTATAATTATTTTATTACTAATCTTTTTTTGATTAGCAAATTGCTTAAAATATGTAGTACCAATTATTGAAGGTAACAGAGATAAAGGCGTAGCAATTGTTAAAGCCAATGTATAAAAGCCCACATTCGTATTATCAATACAATAATAACTTAAAGTAAGGCCAGCTATGTACGATGTTGAAACACCTGCTAACGACCCAATATATACTTGTCTCCCATATTTTTTATTTTCTTCATTCAACAGTTTTAACGATTGTTTTATATCACTAAAATCTGGCTTTGTCGTACTAATAAGGATACTAAGAACCAACACAGATATGCCATTAGTTAAACTTAGCATTAACAGTGGAGTTGCCGAATAAAACCTATACACAAACAGGGCCAGTAAAACGTAAATAAGACTTGGTAAAAGCCGCGCTATTGCTATTCGCCCAATATGATTATCACCTTGCGCAGAAGTATTGATATAATTAAGAAGGATGACATTACCTCCCAAAAAGACAGAAACTAAATAAAGGGAAGAAAGATTACTATGCCCATTAATTATACTATATACATATAGAGACAACATAGAAAGAGACAATAATCCGACCGTTATAAGTACAATTGAAACTATAGCCCCTCTTATTTTCCGACTATAATTCTCATCTTTTGACAAGGCTAATAATCGACTACCTGAGGTTAAATATCCAAACAACAAAATACTAGAAATGAAACTTATTAGGTTTTGAATATACCTTACATCACCATATTTTTCAGGGCTTAGACACCTTGTGTTAATTACAGAACTTACAACCCCTAATAACACTCCAATTATTGTGGACCCATATAAAATGAGAATCTGTTTTTTCCCCTTCGAAAATGTCATATAAATCGTTATTTTATTCTATACCAACATTGTCACTTTTTTTTATGAATGAACCTTTTAAACTTGCTTAGAGTAAAAAACTGCCATTTCCTTTGCTCTTTTGTATAGCACCAATACAGCGTCCCCGCAATTATTCAAAGAGTTACGCATATATGTTTTTTAAAAAAAATTACTATCGTTTTTAGGGTGAAGGGGAACCTAAGCGCACCCCTTCACCTCTCTTATTTTCTCAACTTAGAAACATGGAAGCATAGCCCGATAGTCCTTATCCCCATCTTTCATGCGGGTAAGGATATTCTCTATGTACCTACCATAATTCAAATTGTTCATATTCGTCGGGCAGACCGCCAGCGCTTTCACATTAATCACCGTTAATCGGACGTTAATATTTTATAGCCCTCAGCCTGACGTCAATCGTTATAAATGTCTGTAATGATATTATAACCCGTTCTTTAGAACTTACGCCACACCATCTTGTTGACAATGCCCACGTAGCTCTGTACGATCTTCACGACCTTGGTTGAGACATTTTCGTCAACATAATCAGGCACTGGAATGCCGTGCTGGCCGTCACGACAGAGCTCGACGGCGGTGTCAACGGCCTGGAGCAAGGACTTCTCGTCGATACCAGCAATGATGAAGTCGCCCTTGTCGATGGCCTCGGGACGCTCGGTAGAGGTGCGGATGCAGATAGCGGGGAAGGGGTGGCCGATGCTGGTGAAGAAAGAGGATTCTTCGGGAAGGGTTCCGCTATCGCTGACGACGGCGAAGGCGTTCATCTGGAGGCAGTTGTAGTCGTGGAAACCGAGGGGCTCATGCTGGATGACACGTGGGTCGAGTTGGAAGCCTGAGGCAGCGAGACGGTTGCGTGAACGAGGATGACAACTGTAGAGGATGGGCATGTCGTACTTCTCCGCCATCTTGTTGATAGCAGTAAAGAGGGAGAGGAAGTTCTTCTCCGTGTCGATATTTTCCTCGCGATGGGCGGACAGGAGAATGTACTTGCCTTTCTCCAGGCCGAGGCGTTGGTGCACGTCGCTGGCCTCGATATCGGCGAGGTTGTTGTGGAGGACTTCTGCCATGGGGGACCCTGTGACATAGGTGCGCTCCTTGGGTAGGCCGCAGTCGGCGAGGTATCTTCTTGCGTGCTCAGAGTAGGCCATGTTAACATCACTGATGATGTCTACGATACGGCGATTGGTCTCTTCAGGGAGACATTCGTCTTTGCAGCGGTTGCCGGCCTCCATGTGGAAGATAGGAATGTGAAGTCGCTTCGCTCCGATAACGCTGAGGCAGCTGTTGGTGTCGCCAAGGACCAGTACGCCGTCGGGCTTGGTCTGGGCGAAGAGTTTGTACGAGCAATTGATGATGTTGCCGCAGGTAGCGCCAAGGTCATCACCGACAGCATCCATATAGACCTCGGGCTCTGCGAGCTTCAGGTCCTTGAAGAAGATACCGTTGAGGTTGTAGTCGTAATTCTGGCCTGTGTGGGCGAGAATAACATCAAAGTACTGGCGGCACTTGTTGATGACGGCGGCGAGACGGATGATCTCGGGGCGCGTGCCGACAACGATAATCAACTTTAATTTGCCGTTGTCTTTAAACTTAATATCTGAATAATCGAATTTTGGTTGCTTTTCCATAAATGTATTTGTTAGTACGAACACGAATAATACGAATAACACGAAAGCTTAAGCATATTCGTTATATACGTACTCTTCGGGGCTGTTTTTATACGAGAATTATTTTACTTTTCGCTCGAATTCCAAACCGTCCGCGTTTCCGAAGTTTAAAAGGAGTCCAAGTTTATACCCTGTAGCTTTTAGATAATTGAAGACTTGACTTCTGTGTGTATCATCTAAATGTGCCACAGCTTTTAACTCAACTATAATATTGCCGTAACATACGAAGTCGGCTCGGTATGTTTGCTTCAATACGACTCCATTGTAGGAGATGCTTAACTCTTTCTCTCTTTCATACGGAATATTGCGTTTAGCTAACTCTAACTCAAGAGCTTCTTGATATACCGCTTCAAGAAAGCCAGGACCAAGCGTGTTGTAAACGTGCATGGCAGCGCCTGTTATATTGTAGCTTTCTTGCTTGTGATAAATCATATTCGTTCGATTTGAGCAATTCGTGTTCCGAATAACCTTTATATGTGTTCGTTATTTTTCGACTTTGTCAAAGTAGGTGTCGGGCCTGTTCGGATCGAATATCTCGTTGCAGTACATGACGGTGACGAGGTCTTCGGTGTCAGAGAGGTTGATGATGTTGTGGGTGTAACCGGGGAGCATGATGACACTTTGGATTTTGTCACCACTCACCTCGTAGTTGAGGACTTCGTCGGTGCCTTCCTTGCGGAGCTGGATGAGGCCGTGGCCCGAGACGACGATGAACTGTTCCCATTTGGTGTTGTGCCAATGCTCACCCTTGGTGATACCCGGCTTGGAGATGTTGATGCTTACCTGTCCGCAGTTGAGGGTGTGAACCAATTCGGTGAACGAACCGCGGGCATCGACGTTCATCTTCAAGTCGAAGATAGCCTTTTCCTTGGGAAGGTATGACAAGAAGGTGCTGTACAGGCGCTTGGCGAAGGAGTCGGCGGGGATCTCGGGAATCATCAAGGTCTTGGGCATATCGGCAAACTGATGGAGCAGGTCCACGATTTCGCCGAGGGTCGCCTTGTGGGTAACGGGGCAATAGCAGTACTTGCCTTCTGCTGAAGGAAGTACTTCAAGTCCTTCAAACTCGCAATGGTGCTCCTCGCCCTTCAAGGCGTGGATCATCTCTTCTACCAGGTCGTCGATGTAGAGCAGTTCGAGTTCTACTGACGGGTCGTTGACCGTGATGGGTAGATCGTTGGCGATGTTGTTGCAGAAGGTGGCTACGGCACTATTATAATTGGGACGGCACCATTTGCCATAGAGGTTGGGGAAGCGATAGATCAATACTTTGGCACCTGTTTCCTTACCATACTCCAAGAACAGGTCCTCGCCAGCTTTCTTGCTGCGACCATATTCGCTGTTGCCGAAGCGGCCTGTCAAGGACGCTTGCTGGGAGCTGGAGAGCATCACGGGGCAAGTATTCTTATGAGCCTTCAGTGTGTCAAGCAAGGTGGAGGCGAAGCCGAAGTTACCCTTCATGAACTCGTCATTGTCCTTGGGGCGGTTTACGCCAGCGAGATTGAACACGAAGTCGCACTCCTTGCACCATGTGTCAAGTTGCTCGGGGGTGGAATCGAGGTCGTATTCGAAGACTTCCTCGATCGTCAAGTCGCCGTAGCAACGGGCCTTGCCGTCTTTGATGTTATTGAGTTGGGCGCAAAGGTTCTTGCCGACGAAGCCTTTGGCACCAGTTACTAAAATTCTCATACTATTATATTTGAACACGAATTAGACTATAACACGGAATTCTAACACAGATTACACAGAAAATACAGATGATATTTGAACACGAATTACTCTAATAACACGAATATTATCTGTTTAATCAGGTCTATCTGCGTTCATACTTAATACTACTTATTTATTCGTTAAATTCGTGTGATTCGTGTTCGTACTTAATACTACTTATTTATTCGTGTTCGTTTACTGCACGAAGTTGCCCTCGCCTTTCAGTTCTTTCTGAATATACTCCAAGGAGGCGATTTTGGCCTTGGTTTCCTCAAGGTTCAGGCGGTAGGTGTTGTCGGAGTTGAACTCCTCTATCTCAGAACGCTTCGTGTCGCCCTCCTTGAAGAACTTGTCGTAGTTCAGACCGCGGTTGTCAGCGGGTACACGGTAGAAGTTGCCCATATCCTCGGCCTTGGCGCACTCCTCCTTGGTGAGCAATGTCTCATACATCTTCTCTCCGTGGCGGATGCCGATCACTTTGATATCCTCCTTCTTGCCTCCAAAGAGCTCGCAAACGGCCTCGGCCTGGGTCTGGATGGTACAGGCGGGTGCTTTCTGCACGAGGATGTCACCGTTGTGTCCGTGCTCGAAAGCGAAGAGGACGAGATCGACGGCCTCCTCCAGCGACATGATGAAGCGGGTCATCTTGGGCTCGGTCAGCGTGATGGGGTTGCCATTGCGAATCTGATCAATCCACAGGGGAATGACAGAACCACGGGAGCACATCACATTGCCATAGCGGGTGCAGCAAATCTTGGTCTTGCCAGAGTAGCGACTCTTGGCCACTGCAATCTTCTCCTCCACGGCCTTGGTGATACCCATGGCGTTGATGGGATAGGCGGCCTTGTCGGTGGAGAGACAAATGACGGCTCCTACACCTGCCTCAATAGCAGCAGTCAGGACATTGTCCGTACCAATGACATTGGTCTTGACGGCCTCCATCGGGAAGAACTCACAGCTCGGGACCTGCTTCAATGCTGCGGCATGGAATATATAATCCACACCGGGCATGGCGTTGCGGCACGACTGCAAGTTGCGTACATCGCCGATAAAAAACTTGATTTTATGGGCCACATCAGGGTATTTCACCTGGTATTCGTGGCGCATATCGTCCTGCTTCTTCTCATCGCGGGAGAAGATGCGGATTTCTCCGATATCTGTACGGAGAAAGCGATTCAACACTGCGTTACCGAAGGAACCTGTTCCACCAGTAATCATTAAAGTTTTTCCTGCAAAAATGCTCATAATATTCTTTGGTTATTTCTTTTCTGTGTCGTAATACTTTGCGTACCATTCAGCAAAGCGTCTCAATCCTTCCCTCAGACTAGTATTCGGCTTGAAGCCAAAGTCTTGCTCCAGAGGGGTGGTGTCGGCATAGGTGACGGGGACGTCACCAGGCTGCATCGGGACGAGTTCCTTATGGGCCTCAAAGTCGTAGTCTTTGGGTAGCACGCCAGCGCGCACCAATTCTTCCTGAAGAATCGTGACGAAGTCGAGGAGGTTTTCGGGGGAGTTATTGCCGATATTATACACCTTGTAGGGCGGAATGGGAAGACCGTCCTCGCCGTTCTGCTTCTCGGGAGCATGCTGCATAATGCGGACCACTCCTTCCACAATGTCATCTACAAAAGTAAAGTCGCGCTTGCAGTTGCCGTAGTTGAAGATTTTGATGGTCTCGCCCTTGACCAGTTTGTTGGTGAAGCCAAAGTAGGCCATGTCGGGACGACCTGCAGGACCATAGACGGTAAAAAAGCGAAGGCCTGTTGACGGGATGTTATAGAGTTTGCTATAGGCGTGCGCCATCAGTTCATTACTCTTTTTCGTGGCAGCATAGAGAGATACAGGGTTGTCCACCTTGTCGTCCGTGGAGTACGGCACCTTCTTGTTACTGCCATAGACCGAGGAGGAAGAGGCATAGACCAAATGCTCGACCTCGTGGAAACGGCAGGCCTCCAAGATATTGTAGAATCCGATAAGGTTGCTCTGAATGTAAGCGTCGGGATTGGTGATGCTGTAGCGGACTCCTGCCTGAGCGGCAAGGTTCACGACAACGGCAATCTTGTTTTCTGTGAAGATTTTCTCTACTGCGTCTTTGTCTGCGATGGAAGCATGAACAAAAGTCCAATCCCCATGCAAGGCTTCAATTTCTTTCAGACGCTCATACTTGATGTTGACATCGTAGTAGTCTGTAATTGAATCGATTCCAATTACCTTGATGTTCTTGACATCGTGAAAGAGTCGCTTGACGAGGTTGCTGCCGATAAAGCCAGCAGCTCCCGTCACAAGGACGGTCTTTCCTTCGAGATTTATGTTATACTTTACCATGTTTTCTGTTTATGTTTATAGAGGTTATACGTTTAATATGGAGTCTCGGCACAAGGCCGAGAGACGTTGAGGATATGGTTGGCAGGCAAGCTGCCTAGGGTGTTCACATTAATCGCCGTTAATCGGACGTTAATCTGTCGTTAATACTTTTCCGTCATTCGGACGGTAATACGACATTGTTCCCCCATCGCAGTATCGCTCTGCGCTATGCCGCCACTCGAATGGGGATATGTTTTCTATTGGTACTGGGAAGAGATGCTACATCAAACATTTGATTTCTTCCTCGGTCATGCCCGTCGCCTTCATGATACTATCAATGGGGGTGCCAATTGACAAGAGGTTTTTGGCGACCTCAACAAGAGTTTCTGAACGACCTTCAGCACGACCTTCAGCACGACCTTCAACAAGACCTTCAGCACGACCTTCGGCTTTTGCAGTATCCAATGAGTTCTTAATATCGCGATAGGCTTTGAGACTATCCTCATATTCGCGGAGCTCGACTTTGGAGAATTGGGCTATCTCGGCTTCGGAGAACAGGCGGTTGAATATCTCATTGCGCAAATAGTCTGGCTGGCTATCAAGGCGGGAGAGGTTGCGAAGGACATAGAGCCATTTGTCATAGTTGGTCTCAAGCTCCTCTAAACTTTTGTTGAATTTCGAAATCTCAACGTACTTGAAAGTCAATTTATCATTGAACACACGATGAGTCTGCTTGTCAAGTAGGCCGATGTCGTGGTTGATGCTTTCTGTAGAGAAGGCTGGATCGCTCATCTCATAGTTGAGCAGTGCCACCACATAGACATGTTTTAGCTGATAGTTCCAAACGTCACCCTTCTCGGCTTGCTCGCGGATTGGGAAGGTTGCGTAGTAGAGAGAACGGTCCTTAAAAAAAGTCTGATAGGCATTCTGCATCTCGACGATAAACTTCTCGCCTTGCTCGTTCTCACAATAAACGTCGAAAATGGCCTTGCGTTCAGAGCGGACATCCCCGACGTGTTCGCTGTTGAGAAACGTCACGTCCTTTACGACCTGCTCGCCATCAAAGAGGGAGTTGAGAAAGTCGATGAGCAAGTCCTTGTTGGGAACAGTGCCGAAGACGCGCTTGAAACCGAAATCGGTCAGCAAACTGATATATCGTTCTTCTGAATTTCGCATAACTTTGATTTTTTACAAAGGTATGGGATTTTTACGACAACGGCAAATTTTGGAGGAAAAATCCGCGGAAAAACTTGTCGGGACACATAAAAGGACGGAAATACTGGCGACCTGTTCATGGAGGAACATGGCGGGCAGGCCGCCAGCATTTTTCACATGAATCGCCGTTAATCGGACATTAATCTATTCGTTAATACTTTATGCTGCGGCTTCTCGCTGGGTCTTCTTGCTGATATAGGGAAAACAACTAAAACAACAAGTACAACGTATA
>ERZ825159.832-NODE-832-length-35322-cov-41.144526_pt1 | contig 35322 bp, 18 predicted proteins | sample MGYA00519932_ERZ825159 | MGnify/ENA primary metagenome ERZ825159 (study PRJEB31778, sample SAMEA3449191) | human gut metagenome | biome: human gut; feature: human-associated habitat; material: faeces | place: United Kingdom | collected 2010/2012 ...
ACCAAAAGGAAAAAGACATCACCGGAAGCGTGAAAAGGGCAAACCACAACAAAGGGAGTATGATTGTTTTCCGATCCGACGGGACTTGTCCAGCCGGGTGGCAACAATCATTCTTCCCGGATTGCCCGCTGTGTGTGGCCGCTTGTTTCATTTATGGGGCAGGCTGACACTCTCTGCATTCACTTTCCGCTTCCGGCACAAAAAACAGCTAAAAAAGAAAAATCATCTGGTAGCCCGTAAAAGCACCTCTTGGCATAGACGCAAAAGAAAGGGGCATTGCTTCATCAGTCTAAACATCGTTTAGGCGTGAGGCAATGCCCTTTTCTCTGGCTATGCGGTAGTCGGCACACGTTTGTTCTAAACTCGTTTTGGGCAATGGTGTTCCGACGAACAATACCGCTTTTACGGAAAAACTAATGAATGAGGTGATAAAAAATCCGGGAGTTTATATCAAAATCTCGGATAAAATAGCTACTTTTGCATACAAAGAGTTCTTTGAAGGTTACGCGACGCGCAGAAGGATAATGCAGTAGATAACTAACTAAATCGTAACCTATTACTATCAAGAGCAATTAACCTACGCTCATTTTCAATAAATTACACTCTTTTCGTAACTTCGTGACGCAAAGATACATAAAATTTTCATTCTGCTTTATGTGCATGACTGGCTATATACTCTCCCGGTTTCATTCCGAATTGTTTCTGGAAACACTTGCTGAAATAAGACGGATTATTGAATCCCACCATGTAGCTTACCTCATTGATGCGGTACTGGTTTTCCAGCAAGAGGGAAGCCGCTTTCTTCAGTCGGATAATCTGAATCATTTCATTCGGTGTCGTATTGGCCAGTCCTTTGATTTTCACAAACAATCCGGAACGGCTGATACACAATTTCTCCGCCAAGAAGTCGACCGACAGTTCTTCGTTGTTCAGGTTCTCTTCAATCAGGTGGTTCATTTTCTCCAGGAACACTTTATCACTCTGATTGGCTGCAATCGAGTTGATGGAAACAGTCGGCATTTGTGAGAACTTTTGTCGTAACTGCAAACGCAGTTCTAACAGGTTCTTGATGCATGCTTCCAGATATTGCAACGAGAACGGCTTCTCGATATAGGCATCTGCACCACAATTCATACTCGTAATCTTGGCTTCCGTATCGGTCTTTGCCGTAAGCAGGATAAACGGAATGTGACTGGTCAGTTGGTTGTTTCGTACCGCCTTACACAAATCAATTCCATTCATGTTCGGCATCATCCAGTCGCTGATAATCAGGGCTACTTCCTGTTCCTTCAGCTTGTTGAGCGCATCCACCCCATCTACAGCCGTCACAATGGTATAGCTGGTCTGAAAGTGAGAAGAGAGGAAGTGTAGCATATCTTCGTTATCATCTACAATCAGCATGATGGGGAGTACCTTCTGCGACATGGAAGCTGTGGCATTCTGCTCTGGGATAATATCTTCCGGAAGCGGATTGCCTGCCTGATTTTCTTCCTCTTCAGCTGATAGGTTTTCCTGTTTTTGAGGAAGAGTAATCATGAATGAAGAACCATGCCCTTGCTGGGAAGTTACCTTGATCTGTCCATGATGTGCTTCTACAATCCCTTTTACGATGCTGAGTCCGATACCGGTTCCCGGTTTGTTCTCTGAAGCCTGATAGAAAGGTTTGAAAATCTTTTTCAATTCCTCTTCATTCATTCCTTTTCCATTGTCTTTTACTTCTATGGAGAAGGTTTGTTTCTCGGGATGTTCCTGAAACCGGACTTCAATCCTGCTTTGCGTATATTTGTTGGCATTGGTCAGCAAGTTGCTTAGTACCTTGGTAAGTGCTTCCTTATCTACATCCGCATGGAAATGCTCATCAGGATAAGTGACGGAGAAACTCACTCCATTTTGTTGAAGCGTTGGCGAAAAACGTTCACATACAGCCTGCATCAGTTCTTTGATGGATTGTGAGCTGAACTTCATTCGTATTTCTTTTTGTTCCACTTTTCGGAAATCTAGTAACTGATTTACCAGGTACAGCAACCGTTGGCTGTTACGGTCGATAATCTCCAGTTCCTGACGTTCGTTGGTAGGAATATGAGTTGATTGCATGATTTTCTCCAGCGGTCCGATGATGAGTGATACCGGTGTACGTATTTCATGCGCAATCATGGTAAAGAAATTAATTTTAGCTTCGTGGATTTCTATTTCCTTTTTACTGTTTAGTTCGTCAATGGCTTTAGCATGCTTCTTTTCACTGCGCCGTATGACGTAGCGTAGCAAAAGACCTAGGGCAAGCAGGAACAGCAGTACATAGCCAATCTTGAAAGGCAGAGACAGATAGAAAGGCGGGTGTACAATGATGCGGATGGAAGTACCTTCTTCGTTCCATATATTGTCATTGTTGGAGGCTTTCACTCTAAAGGTGTACGTGCCTGCCGGAAGGTTGGTATAGGTGGTGCTGTGCTGTGAACCTACATAGTTCCAGCCTTTGTTAAATCCTTCCAGCATGTAGGCATACTGATTTTTCTGTGGAGTGCAATAACTTAATGCCGCATAATTCAGGGTAATGACATTGTCTTTATAAGAAAGATGAATTTCTTTCAGATGGTCGATGGCTTCCGGTAATGTACCGTCTTTTTGTGTGTCAATTTTCTGATTGAAAATTTCCAGGCTGGTCAATACTACATTCGGTTTTTGTGTATTGAGTTTCAATTGGTGAGGATAGAAGGTATTAAAACCGTTGATGCTTCCAATATAGAACTCACCGTTGCGTGTTTTTAACGCAGAGGCCATGATGAATGCTTCACTTTGCAGCCCGTCGCTTTTAGTGAAAATCTGAGTCTCTTGTGTGGCTGGAGTATATTTCACCAGTCCTTTGGCAGTGGTAAGCCACAGGCAGTCTTCTCCTTCCAAGATGGCATTGATACACTCGTTGGGAAGTCTAAGTGGCTGGTAAGTAAATATATCTTTAAGGGGATTATATAAGTACAGTCCTTCGCTGGTTGCAGCCCAGATTTCATTGTCTTTATTAATGCATAGATGGTTGACAGTTAGGCTATTGAAACCTTTTTCCAGACCATATTTTTCCCATTCCTTATTCTTTTGTGGAGAATATCGGAACAGTCCTTTTCCTTGAGTGGCAATCCAAAGATTTCCTTTGGCATCCTCTACAATTTCAATAATAAGTGCTTCTAAATGTTTAATAGGGGTAAAATGTTGTTTTTGTGCGTCGTATTGACAAATTCCATTCATTGAGCCTGTCCAGATTTGTCCTTGACTGTCTTTAAAAATAGAATAGATGCTATTTTCATCCAGACCATTTGTGGTATTATAATTCTTGATTTTTCCTGTTTGTGCATTTAGGACTTGTATACCGTCTCCGTATGTGCCTATCCATAAATCCTTATCTATCATGCAGAGTGCATGTAAGTTATGTTTATTCAACTTTTTTCTTCCATTAAAATCTAAAAATTGCATTGTGGAAGGATTGAAGCAACTGAGTCCTGAATCATCGGATGCAATCCAGATATTTCCATTTTCTCCTTCACAGAAACGGCTGATAATTCGACTGTTGAAGTAAGGAATGTCGCTGGATTCGGAGTAGCCGTTGAACTGTCCGCAGTAGGGGGGAAGATAGCTTATCCCATTGTAATAGGTTCCAATCCATACTCCTCCTTCCCTGTCTTTTAGGATAGGATAGATAAATTTATCGGACAATGATTTTTCGCTATCTCCGTAATTATCATAGAGAAAACTTTCATGGGTGACAGGATTAAATATCGTAAGTCCGTCGTCTGAACCTATAAACAGCAGTTCTGGAGAGTATTCAAGAATGGAATGAATATGTAATATTCCTTTTCCTTCTGTCAGGTATTTCTCTACTTGTTTTGTTTGTGGGTCGAGTTTCCAGAGGCCTTTATCCCAGGTTCCTATCCAAATATAGTGTGAATTGTCTTCCCATAGTGCCATGGAGTAGACGCCTTCTGTTTCTCCTTCAATCGTATAAGTTTCAAATGTGTTGTTTACTTTATTTAGTTTGCAAAGTTGATAGGGGCCTGATAGCCATATATTGTTTTGTTCGTCATTAAGTATACGGATTACAATATTGTCGTTTTGTGGTATTTCAAACTGAGTGAGCTTATTGGTTTGTGTGTTATAGAGAAAAATACCTTGCTTGTTTGTGGCAATCCATATATTCCCTCCTTTGTCTTGAATAATATGTGTAATTAAGGAATTGATATTAGTTCCATCACTTGTTTGTTGGGTGAATGAAGTGAAGGTGTCTTTAATCTGATTGTAGATGAATACACCGTTTTCAGTCCCCACCCATAATTCGTTAGAGTTAGTTTCACAAATGGTGCTGATGGAGTTTGCAAGAAAACTGGAATAGAGTGGATTCGTTTTTTGATAGAAAGTAAATTGGTTTCCGTCAAATCGGCTTAATCCATTTTCTGTTCCTATCCAGATATATCCTTTCTGGTCTTGGAGTAAAGCTGAAATATTGTTCGCTGAAATTCCATTTTCTATATTATAGTGGCGAAAATGAAATTGTACAGGTAATATAGCATATCCACACAAGTGGATTGATAAGTAAAATATTAGGCAGTAAAAGGCTTTCATACGTATCGTTTTCTTTTATAATCTTTACAAAGATGATTAAAATATATGAATAAAACATATAAAATAGTGTAGAAAAATAATTTAAAAATCTAATTAAAGCTCCTGAAGCATTGTACATAGGTTTCCGTATCTTATTCTGAAATCTTCGGCCTATTCTGTGAAACACTTTGATATATTCTCTGTTTCCAGGTTTATTCCATTAGATAATATATAGACTATTTTTATATCATAATAGACAATAATTCCGTTACTTTGAGAAAGTTAGCTGTAATTTTGCTGTAACAGAGAAGTTAGTGTTTTTCTTTTCATATTGTTGTCTAATTTATATTTTAATAAATGAAAAAGTTTCAGATGCTATTGTCACTACGTATGCCATTTTTTTTAGAATTGTTTCTAATGTTATGATAGGGATGGCTGGGTTTATGTATGCTCCTTCCGTATATTCAGCAGTAGGGTGTGATTATACTGATACTAAGTTAAAGGACACGGTTGCAAGGGATAAATCAATTGTGGATGTAGAAAGAATAGTGGTTCAGTCTCCAGTTGGAACAGTACCCCGCCTTCCTTATCAAATTTGGGTTACATATTCAAATGGACAGTCGGAATACCGGCAAGTAAAGTGGTCTAATTATTCTGTGGTAACAGAAGAAGAACAAGTAGAATATCCGATTGGGAAGGAATATAGGATAAAAGGTTATGTGTTAGGAGAGAATATGACGTTAAATGGCTATCCTGTATTTGCGAATATTAAAGTTGTAGATAAGAAATACTCAGTTCCTTCAGGTTCTCTTAAAGCATATCCTCTTCCTTTAAATAAAGTCAGTTTGATAGGAGACAACCGGCTTACCTCAAATCGGGATTTGGCTATTGATGAAATAATTAGTTGGGATGTTACCCAGCAATTGTATAATTATAGGGATACGTATGGATATGATACTGGAGGATACAAGAGAGCTGATGGATGGGATGCTCCTGATATTAAACTAAAAGGGCATGGTTCAGGGCATTACATGTCAGCTTTAGCTTTTGCATATGCTTGTTGTCAGGATGAATCCAAGAAAGAAATTCTTCGAAAAAACATTATACGAATGGTTAATGAACTGCGTGAGTGTCAGGAACGGACCTTCGTTTGGAATGAGAAGTTGGGGCGTTATTGGGAGGCACGTGATTTTGCTCCGGAAAATGAACTTCGTGAAATGAAAGGCACATGGAAAGACTTTGATGTATATAAAACTCAGTATAAACAATATGGCTATGGGTATTTGAATGCCATTCCAGCTCATCATCCGGCACTTATAGAAATGTATCGTGCATATAATAATAATGACTGGGTATGGGCTCCTTATTATTCTATACATAAGCAATTAGCTGGTTTGATAGATATAGCTACTTATTTTGATGATAAGAAGATTGCAGATAAAGCCCTGCTTATTGCAAAAGATATGGGCTTGTGGGTTTGGAACAGACTACATTATCGAACCTTTGTCAGCTCTGAAGGCACTCCGGAAGAACGAAGAGCAAAACCGGGAAATCGGTATGAGATGTGGAATATGTACATAGCGGGTGAAGTGGGTGGAATGAGTGAATCTTTGGCTCGCTTATCTGAAATGGTGAAAGACTCTGTTGATAAGTCCAGACTGTTGGAGGCCTCAAACTATTTCGATAGTCCTGCATTTTATCAACCATTATCAAATAATATAGATGCGATTCGTACGCGTCATGCGAATCAGCATATTCCGATGATTGTGGGAGCACTTCGAAGTTATATTAGTAATCAAAATCCTTATTATTATAATCTGGCAGAAAATTTCTGGAATCTCGTACAAGGTCGTTATCGTTATGCTTCCGGAGGAGTTGGTAATGGTGAAATGTTTAGACAGCCTTACTCTCAAATGCTTAGTATGGCTACTAATGTGACTTCAGATAGGGATGGTAATCTTTATCCTTCACCGAATATCAATGAAACATGTTGTTCTTATAATTTAGCAAAGTTGTCTAAAGATTTGAACTGTTATAATCCAGATAATGCTCAATATATGGATTATTATGAAAGAGTACTTTATAACCATATTGTAGGTTCCTTACATCCCACACGTTATATGACTACATATCATTATGCTGTAGGACTTGATGCATCAAAACAATGGGGAAATGAAACGCCGCAGTCCTCTTGTTGTGGTGGTACTGGTTCCGAAAATCATGTGAAATATCAGGAAGCTGTATACTTCGTTTCAGATAATACGATTTGGGTTGGACTTTATATGCCAACAGTAGCTCAGTGGGATGATAAAAATGTAAAGATAATACAAGAATGCACTTGGCCGGCTGAAAAATCTACCATTAGGATACTGGAAGGTAAAGGGCGTTTTTCTATGAAACTGAGAGTTCCATTTTGGGCCACAAAAGGCTTTGATGTAAAATTGAATGGCAAATCAATATCTTCTTCATATAGACCGCAATCTTATGTGGAGATTCCAGAACGTGAATGGACCACATCGGACGTTGTAGAAGTTGTTATGCCGTTTACTAAATATATAGATTTTTGTCCTGATAAGATGGAAACGGCTGCTACATCAAAGAATGAAACAAAGACTCCGTTTGCTCCTATGTGGGCAGGTACGTTGATGTACGGTCCGTTAGCGATGACGGCAACAGGTATAACTCAATGGAAAGATGCTACTATTAATTTGAATTCTGATTTGAGTAATATTATTCTAAATGGAGCGTCCGAGGGTAAGGGATATGAAGCAAATGTATATTCTTTATCTTGTAATGGAATAAAATTCTTACCGGATTATTATACGGATAAGCATTCAACACATTATTTTAGAATTAATTTCTTGGGCGATCAAAGTAAAGAATACAAGAAAAAACTTTTAAATCAAATAAATGAGGCGAAATGTTATAAAGCGAAATATTATAAGAAAACATCATTTGAAAGATTGCTGTTGAGTATATCTGAAGCAGAGACGCTTTATAATGCAAATGTGGTTTCTTTGAATGAAACTAATTCAATGATTGAAGAACTTGATGCTGCTGTGGCAGGTTTAGAATCAAAACGGTTGCATAAAGCTGAATTGAAGCGCCTATGTATTTCTGCCAATGAGATTCAATCTGCCCCTTATACATGGGATAGCTATGATAACTTTCAGAAAGCGCTGAAAGCTGCAGAAGAGGTACTGATTACAGGTAAACAGCAAAAAGACATCGATTTAGCTGAATATAAATTGACTATGGCCCAAAAGAGTCTTGTGTTGTTGGAAGACATTGATAAATCCGAGCTAAAAGAGTTAATGCTTTTAGCTTCTGAAAGAATTAAAAATCAGGAAGCCTGGGAGGCAATGCCTGTAAAAGTTCCAGAGTTTTCACCATGGGCAAGACACGGATATGAGCGCTTATTGAAGCAGTATGATATTTCTGTAAAGGTATTTAATAATGAAGATAAGAGATATAATCAAAATGAAGTGAATGAAGCTGTGTCTCAGTTGAATGCCTCCATTAATACTATGCGTCCAGGTAACTTGGCAGAACTTGAAGATTTGAACAACTTAATGTCGATGATTGCTAAAGTAAAAGAGATTTCTTCCGATAATCCAGAATTGAAAGAAATAATAGAATATGCGGAGATGGTTGTGAAATATGTTAGTGATGGTAGTGGTACAATAGATATGATACGTAATGCAGAGGAACGCTTGCGTTTACTTGAAAAGTAATACCGATATCACTTTTATTGATGTTTCAGATAAAATATTGATGTTATAATTAAAAATAGATAGAAATGAAAATCTCATTTATTGGATATTTTTTGCTTGTCTTTCTTTTTTCTTGTAATAAAAATAAACAAGAGTTTATATATCAAAACCCTATTGTTTCATTGGATTTGAGAGATTCTCATATCGTGCCTTATGAAGGAAAATACTATGCGGTAGGTACCTGTCCCCCTTATTGGGGAGGGGTTAATCCCGGTGTGAAGTTGTATGTTTCAGAAAATCTTCAGGACTGGCGTTTTGATAGAATGTTGATAGATGCTTCTCAATTAGACTCAACTGTTTGGTATAAAGATAGATTTTGGGCTCCTGAGTTGCGAAAGATTAACAATAAATTTTATTTGACCTTTAATTGTCAGAATAATAGTGGTGGATATGGTGATGTGGAAAATCAGAAACATTTCCATGCTTGTGGAATAGCTGTGGCTGATAGCATAACTGGACCTTATAAGGTGATGACTCATGATGAGCCATTAACAAAGTTTGCCTCAAATGACTTATCTTTGTTTCAGGATGAGGATGGGAAGGTATATGCTTTTTTTAATAATGGATGGACTGATTTGCATCATATTTATGTGGCGGAATTGGATCTTGAGAAATGTTGTTTGAAGGAAGAACCGAAGAAATTGATTAGTCAGGAGCCTGGTAAATGGGATGGTGCAGGTATTGAAGGTTCACATGTGATAAAGAAGGATGGCATCTATTATTTATTTTATTCTTCGTGGACAAGAGGTTATGCCGTGGGATATGCCACTGCCCAAAATGTGTATGGTCCCTGGACAAAATCAGCTAAGAATCCTCTGTTTGGGGCTTTTGTAGAAAATGATACCACATTCTTATTTAAAGAAGGAAAAATTGTGGCAGATCCGGCTTGTATGATATCTGGAATTGGCCACAATCAGATTTTTGAAGGACCTGACGGTAATTATTGGACTTCTTATCATGGATATGTAAAAGGCCGGAATGAAGCTGTTACGTTAATAGACCCGATTTGGTTTGAAAATGGTGAGATTAAAACTAATACCCCTACTTATTCCAGATAGGGCGTAGAATGTGAGTAATATATTAGGTTAGAGTTTTGTACGGGCTATCTCAATGGGGATAGCCTTTTTTATGGCTTTTCGTTTATTTTTAATTTCAGATTTTTATCTCGTTTTCTACTTTTTTGCTTCTAACAAGTTGGCTGATTTTACAAGATACAATTTATTGTAGCGGGAATCTAAAGACACTTTTATTGGGCATGATGGCTTAGTAACTTGTTAAGGTAGCTTTGACTTTTTATTAACTCTAAGACATATTCTCTGTTTCACAGTGCGGGATTTGTATCCCACACTGTGAAATATATATCCCACACTGTGGTTTTTGTATTTCACAGTGTGAAACAGAGAATTTGTTTCCATATTTTCTTCTTTATCTAAGGATGTGTGGAAGAATTATTACTATGATATTATTCTTACAAGGTGCTGATGCTGTTCAGCTGTCAGTATAATAATGGCGGCAGGAAGAATGAGTGTCTGCATGATAGATGCTAAAATAGTCCTGAAACATATCAAAAAAATCTAATGTAATTGTATAACTAGTTGTATTATAGAGTGTTGTCATGTTTTAGATATACGTAGGATACCGACTATTTTGGTAGTGGAATGGATGATATTTTTATCACTCCAATCTTTAAACTTCTACATTTGCAACAAACGAATAAAGAACCCAATTTATATAATATGAAGAACAAGCTTTTGATATTGATGAGTGGTGTCGCTGTGCTGGGAATCACTTCCTGCACAAAACCGGCCTATCAGCAACCGGATGCTCCTATTCAGGAAGTTCCGTTTACCCAAGTACATATTAATGATGGTTTTTGGTTGCCCCGTATTGAAACAAACCGTACGGTTTCTATTCCTTCCGCTTTCAAGGAATGTGAGAAGAACGGTCGTTTCGATAATTTCGCTATTGCAGGCGGTTTTAAAAAAGGGGAACATCGTGGTGATTTTTCTTTTGATGATACTGACCCGTATAAGGTAATAGAAGGAGCGTCTTATTCATTGGCGGTGAAGTATGACCCTCAGCTTGATCATTATTTGGATAGCGTAATCAATATCATTGCAGCAGCTCAGGAACCGGACGGATACCTGACTACCTGTGTGACAAATAAGTGCTATCGACTTTCTGGTTGGTGGGGACGTTCCAAATGGGAAAAACTGAACAGTCATGAGTTGTATAACAGTGGTCACATGTATGAGGCTGCCGTAGCACATTATCGGGCTACGGGCAAGCGTACATTCCTTGATGTGGCTATCAAGAATGCCGACCTGGTTTGCAAGGTATTCGGACCGGGTGAAGGACAGAAACATGTGCCGTCAGGCCATCCTATCGTGGAAATGGCATTGTGTAAATTATATAAGGTAACGGGTGACAAGAAATACCTTGACATGGCCCGTTATTTTGTGGAAGAAACCGGACGTGGAACAGACGGACACAAATTGAGCGAATACAGCCAGGACCACAAGCCTATTCTTCAGCAGGATGAAATTGTAGGTCATGCGGTACGTGCCGGATACCTTTATTCTGGTGTAGCCGATGTGGCAGCCCTGACAAACGATACGGCTTATTTTCATGCGTTGACCCGTTTGTGGGATAACCTGGTGAGCAAGAAACTGTATATCACCGGAGGTATGGGGTCCAGAGCGCAGGGAGAAGGTTTCGGCCCGAATTATGAATTGCAGAATCATACCGCCTATTGTGAGACCTGTGCAGCCATTGCCAATGTGTACTGGAACTATCGTATGTTCCTGGCCACGGGTGATTCCAAGTATGTGGATGTGTTGGAACGTGCCTTGTATAACGGCGTGATTTCAGGTGTTTCTCTGAGCGGTGACAAATTCTTTTATGACAACCCGCTGGAATCTATGGGCGAACACGAACGTCAGCGCTGGTTTGGATGTGCCTGCTGTCCGGGTAATGTAACCCGCTTTATGGCTTCCGTACCAAGCTATGCGTATGCCACCCAGCAGAATGACATTTATGTGAACCTCTATATCCAGGGTAAGGCAGAAATGCAGACCGCAGATAATAAGGTGACATTGGAACAGACTACTGAATATCCGTGGAACGGAAAGGTAACCATCAAGGTTACTCCTGAAAAAGAAGGTGAATTTGCTATTCGCCTCCGTATCCCGGGATGGACAAAAGCTGCTCCTATAGCTTCTGACTTGTATGCATATACCGATGCTGCAAAGAAATATACATTGAAGGTAAACGGCTCGGCTACACGTGGAGCAGAAGGTGACGGCTACGAAACTATCGTACGTACATGGAAGGCCGGTGATGTAATTGAACTGGAAATGCCGATGGATGTTCGTCGTATCAAAGCCAACGATAAAGTGGAAGTGGACCGTGGAATGGTAGCATTGGAACGTGGACCGATTATGTTCTGCCTGGAAGGAAAGGATCAGCCGGACAGTACCGTATTCAATAAATTTATTCCGAATGATACTCCGATAGAAGCTTCTTACGAAGCCAATCTGTTGAACGGGGTGATGGTATTGCAAGGCACTGCGAAGGAAGTTGAGAAGGATGGTACAGTAAAAGATGTCGCATTCAAGGCTATCCCTTATTCTACATGGAACAACCGCGGAGCCGACCAGATGGAAGTTTGGATTCCGGAATCAAAAGAATATGCAACTCCAACTCCCGAGCCGACCATTGCTTCAAAGGCACAGACATTCACCATTCAGGCTGCAATCCAGAAAGATGCGCCCGAGTCGGCAGCTGTGATGTCCTACGCATGGGGCGTGAACGACCAGTGGGAGCCGAAACGTTCTTCAGATACTTCCAAACCTTATTTCTACTGGTGGCTGAAGAATGGTACGGTGGAATCTCTGGCCTACGAGTTCGACAAGCCTTACACCGTATCAAAAGTGGAAGTTTACTGGCTGGATTTCGACCATTACGACGGTGATTTCCGTGTACCGCAAAGCTGGACATTGTATTACAAGTCTGGAAACAGCTGGAAAGAAGTAGAAACAAGTGATAAATATGGTGTAGAAAAAGACAAGTACAACGTGGTTAATTTCAAACCGGTTCAGACTACCGGATTGAAAATCTCGGCACAGCTTCAGAAAGGAGCGTCGGGAGGTATTATTGAATGGAAAGTAGAGTGATTATTAACCCTTAAATACAAACGAAATGAATACACATTTAAATCGCATGTTGTTTAGTCGCGCATTTGTAAAAGTGTCGGCATGTGTGGTGCTTTCTGCAGGTTGTTTACCAATGGCAGCTTATGCGGAATCTGTTGAAGCACCGGTGGTAGAGAGTGTCTTGCAGCAAAAGGCAATCTCTGGTAAGGTGGTCGATTCGAAAGGAGAATCCATTATTGGTGCGAATATTATGGAAAAAGGCACTACGAATGGTACAATTACAGATTTTGATGGAAACTTTAGTTTGAATGTGGCTGCCAATGCAGTACTTCAGATTAGTTATATTGGTTATAAGACGCAGGAAATTCCTGCCAGTCAGTTGAAGGCAGGTGCTGTCATTACCTTGAAAGAAGATACGGAAGTGATGGACGAAGTCGTTGTAATCGGTTACGGTACACAGCGTAAAGGTGATGTGACCAGTGCGATTTCTTCTGTAAAAGCGGAAGACTTTACAGTAGGTAAAGTGGGCGATGCTGCCGATTTGATTAAAGGTAAGGTTGCCGGTTTGACCATTGCAAAAGGTTCTGGTGACCCGAATGCCACTTCTACCATTCGTTTGCGTGGTGTTATCTCCGTAAATGGTAGTACCACTCCTTTAATTTTGATAGATGGAGTAGAAGGTGATTTAGGTACGGTTGCTCCTGAAAATATTGAGGCTATTGATGTGTTGAAGGATGCCTCTGCCGCAGCTATTTACGGTACACGAGGTGCAAATGGTGTGATTTTGATTACTACAAAAACCGGTAAGCGTGAAGCACATACTACTGCTTCTTATTCGGGCTACGTTTCAGCTTCTCAGTTTGGTAAAAAACTGGAATTTATGACGGCAGAAGATGTACGTGCAGGAAAGACAAACTTTACGGATAAAGGATATGATACCGACTGGCTGGATGCCATCAGCCGGACTGGTTTCACTCACAATCATAACTTTAATATCACGGGTGGAACCAAGCAGACTACTTATTCTGCTGACTTTACCTATCGTAAGGAAGATGGTGTTATCATGAATACCTACGCGGAAGATATGCGTATGCGTTTCGATGTATCACACTGGATGCTGAATGATATGTTGAGGGTGAATTTGAATATGGTGAAGAAATGGCATAAGAATAGTGCGACAAATGCAACCAATACAGACCAGTCTAACATTTACCGTCAGGCAATTGCCCGTAATCCGACAGCTCCTATTTATAATGAGGATGGTTCATATAATGAAGACTTCGGAGTAAGCTACTATTATAATCCTGTAAGTATGCTGGAAGAACGTTTGGGAGATTATACTTACGAAGAAACACGTGCAACTGGTAATATCACTTTTGAACCGATTAAGGGATGGCAGACTAATTTGATGCTGGCTACCAGTCGTTTCGGAGCGCATGATAAAGGGTATAATACAAGTGAGTATTATGGAAGTGAATTAGGAGGTTATAATGGGTATGCTTATCATACCAATGATGATACACGAACAGATAACCTGGAAATCACTTCAAAGTATGATTTCACAAAAGGAAAACATCGTATGAATGCGTTGGTAGGTTATAGCTATCAGTATTATAAATACGAACGTAACTATTCAAGCAACTATGACTTCCCTAATGACTTTTTCTTGTGGAATAATATGGCATCTGGTACTTACCTGAAAGAAGGAAAGGCTGGATTGGGAAGTGAAGCGAGTGAAAATACATTGATTGGTTTCTTTGGTCGTGTGAGCTATGCATACGATAACCGTTATAACTTGTTGGTAAGCGTACGTCGGGAAGGTTCATCAAAATTTGGTGCCGACAATAAATGGGGTACGTTCCCTTCTGCATCTTTGGGATGGACTATCAGTAATGAACAGTTTATGAAAGGTCTTACCTGGTTGAATAACTTAAAGTTGCGTGCTGGTTTCGGTATTACCGGTGTAATTCCGAATGAGCCTTACCAGTCATTGACACGTTATGCGTATGAAACGTATTATAAAGACGGAGATACCTGGAAGCAAGGGTTGAAAGTGCAGTCTAATCCTAATGCTAAATTGAAATGGGAAAAATCTACGGAATTTAATGTGGGTTTGGACTGGAGTGTATTGGATGACCGTTTGGGTGGTTCTATCGATGTATATAATAAAAAGACTACCGATTTGCTGTTCTGGTACAGTGTACCGACTCCTCCAAACTTGTATAATACGACATTGGCAAATGGTGGCTCCGTACGTAACCATGGTGTGGAAATTGCTATCAATGCCGTACCGGTTCGGACAAAGAACTTTGAATGGAAAACGGTAGTGACATTGGCACATAATGCAAGTAAACTGCTGAGCCTGTCAAATGAGCTTTATGAAACAGACAGTTACATGAATGTAGGTGGATTAGGAGAGCCTATCAGTGTAACTACCCATCGTATGGAAGAAGGACGTCCTTTGGGTGAATTCTGGGGACTGAAATCAGTGGGAGTTTCTGAAAACGGTTTGTTCCTGATTGAAAAACCGGATGGAGAAGTGGTTGAATTTACCACTGCGATGGCACAGGATGATGCTTACAAGCAATATCTGGGTAATGGTCTGCCAAAAGTTTATTTAGGATGGAGCAATACCTTCTCTTATAAAAACTGGGACTTGAGCATGCAGTTTACCAGTCAGTTAGGCTTCAAGATATTGAATGAACCGCGTGCTTATTATGAAAATAACTCCCACGCTTATAACAGACTGAAATCAGTGGAAGAAGCTCCTTATGGTGGTCAGTACACTTTGTCTTCTTCACAGGCTCAGACGTTCGTAAGCTACTATCTTGAGAATGGTAATTTCTTGAAACTGACAAACTTGACTTTGGGCTATACTTTCCCACTCAAGAAAGATAATAAGTGGATTAAAGGTGTACGTGCTTATTTGTCTGGTGATAACTTGTTCTGCATTACAGGATATTCAGGACTGGATCCGGAATTGTCAAATCCGTATCCTACTTATGCAGGAATTGATGCGCGTGACAAATATCCTTCACTTCGTTCATTTACCTTTGGTCTTAATTTAACCTTCTAATATTAAGCTGATTATGAAATCAAAATTATATAAATCATTAGCATGTTCAATGTTAGGTGCAAGTATGCTTACTTTAGGCAGTTGTACCGACTTGAGCGAAACGATTTACAGTGAGATTGCCAGTGAGCAATATGAGTTTTCCGAAAGTGACAACCAGGGCCAGTTTGCTACGGTATATTCTTCTTTGCGTGACTTTTACTGGGCATGGTATGGCTATGCGGACCTGGACATCTGTACAGACTTATGGTGTATTCCCTTGCGCCTTGGTGTAGGTTGGGGAGATTTGTATATCAGTTTCCACAAACATGAGTTTCATGCCGGGTTAGGTCACTTGAGTGGTTTGTGGACGAACGGGTACGCCGGAATTACGGCCTGCAATAAGTTGCTGGATCAAACGGAGTCTTTGAAACTGACCGATTCACAGGTTGCTCAATTACGTGCATATCGTGCATTGTACTATTATCTCCTTTTTGATTTGTTCCGTAACATTCCGTTGGAGACTACTTTCTATAACAATCCGGAAGGTTATCAGCCAAAACAGGCTACTCCACAAGAAATGTGGGATTTCATTATTGGGGAATTAAACGATGTGAAAAATGCTTGCGGAACAGATATAAAAGCCGGAAAGAATGGAGAAATGAACAATTATGTGGTGCACATGATTCTGGCAAAAATGTATCTGAATCACAATGCATGGTTCAATAACCATTCAGATAATTCATATTACGAAAAATGTATTGATGAACTTGAACCAATTTTAGCAGAGAGTCAATATCAGCTGGCTCCTAATTATGAAGACAACTTCAAGGAAGACATTACTACTTCTCCGGAAATTATTTTCGGTATTCCGTTTGAATATTTGTATGCAGGTGGTAACTATTTTGCTAACCTTTGGATGAACGAGGCCGGACGTGCTACATGGCAGTTTACAGGATGGGCAACCGGCGGTGGTGGTGCGTTGAACCAGTTCCTGGATACTTATAAAGGTATTCAGGTAGATTATGCTACAAATAAAGCTACCGCAACAGACAAACGATTTGGTTTATGCTGGATTGGTGGTCCGCAGGTGGACTATGCCGGTGAGAAGATTATGGTAGACGGTACTCAGTTGAACTATACATATAATATGCGTAGTATTGATAATCCGGGATGTTATTCAATGGAAGGTTACCGTTTGCAGAAATATGAAATTCTGGAAGGTGACTGGGGAAGTTCATACGATGATATTCCGTTCTTCCGTCTGGCCGATGCCAAAATGATGAAAGCAGAATGCTTGCTTCGTTTGGGCGGATATAAAGGTGAGACAAAAGAAGATGCTGCAGAACTGGTAACAGAAGTGCGTAGACGTGCCTTTGACAATGAGGCTGATGCGAAGCGTACTGTGGCAGACCTGGAAGGAAATAGTGTATATAAGTATGGCTACTGGGAAAACACAGCCAAGCAAGACGAAAGTGATAATATCACAAGCGAACTGGATACTAATGGTGATATTGAATTAGGAGGATTGCTGGATGATTTGGCATGGGAATTTGTTGCTGAACACCATCGTCGTCAGGACTTGATTCGTTTCCGTCTGAAAAACAATCCACAGCAGAATGTGTATAACGGTAAATCTTGGTTCTGTAAGAAAGCGATTACCGGTAATGGCCATGAGGCAGATATTTTCCCGATTTATCGAGATATTTTGAATGGAAACGTGAACTTGGTACAAAATCCTGGATATTCAGAATAAGGAATCTTATTTCATACGGAAAGTAAACGTGATTGAATTATAAAATATGAGATTATGAAAAAAAATATATTATCAATATTTTGTTGTTTGTCGTTGTTGACACTTGCTTCATGTAGTGACGATTATAACGATGCTTCAACAAAACATGTATATGGGGAAAATGAGGACCCTTATTTGAAGGTAGATGAAGACGCTCAGATTACTCAGACTGCAACCTTCAAGATTAATATCGCCTCTTCTACTACTCAGACTGTGGTCAAATTGGAGGATTATGCCGAACAGTTTGAAACTCAATTGGGAATGAGTGTAGATGGAGTGTTGAGCGGTTTAGAAGATGGAAGCGTAGTTTTTTATCCGATTAATGCCTCTCGAAACAAATGGACGAAGACTGCTTATACAAAGGATGATTCAGGCTGGTATTTTAACTCAGCCAACCAGCCTTGTGCGGCAGATGATGCAGACCGAAAAGCAACTGTTACTTTGGATAAAACAGCCAAGTCATTAATAGCTGCGGTTACTCCGGAAGCGGGAGGAGGAACTTCTTTGCAATTGAATGTCGGTTTTGCGAAAAACGGTCCGGATTTTGACGATTACGTTCGTTTTACATTTAATCTGTCAGTAGACGATCCGACATACATCTATATGGATTATACCTTCTCTTATGATGGAGCCTATACCATTGAACTTCCGGAAGATTACGCAAGTAATATCGAGGATGTCTTTGGGATGAGTTTCAGTGAATTTAATGATGCGCTAAATGCGGGAGAGATTCAGTTTGCACTGGCCGATCCGGCTACACAAGAATGGATTAATAGAGGAACTCCTGCAACGACATATTATACAAATTTAGCGGGACAGGTTACTCAGGCAGATGCGGATGATTTCGCGGTTTCAGCTGCGTATGAAACGAATTCGAATGGAGTTGAATCTTTAATCTTTAAGTATAATAATACATTGGCTGAAGGTACAACCGGACAAATTTGTGTAGGTTTCGTTGACAAGAATGACGAGGGTAAAGCAATGAAATTTATGATTAGTTATTATATTGGCGCATTAGGAAAGTAGTGACGTTGTTTTAATAATAGTAATGAAGAGAATCCTGCTATAAGTTGAATAGTGGGATTCTTTTTTTAGAATTTATTGTATGCTTATGAGATATATTGTTGCTTGTCTTTTTGCGGTATGGGCTTCTGTTGTTTTTTCTCAATCGGTATGTCCCGTTGATTTATGTAACAATAAGTTGAGGGGTAAGGAAATCTACATTCCCAAAGATTTGCAGGGGATGGACCTTCAGGACCCGGAATCTAAATGGAGCTATCATCGGATGTGTTGTACGGATAATGTGGTGGTGTTTTGGGAGAAAGGTTTCGGTAACGATCTGGCCAATCCTCCTCAGTTGGAAGGGCATGACATGCATGTAGATTTGAATAACCTGACGGACAAACTGGAATACTTCTATACGTTCTTCCGTGATTCTTTGCGGTTCACAAAACCGGGTTCGAAAAGTGACCGTTACCGGATGATGGTGATGATTAATTATTCACTGGAAGGAACGGCCTACGGAGGGGATTATGACCAGCAGATTGGTGCACTATGGGCGGCTCCTAATCGTATACAGGATGAGAAATTGAACTGCGTGGCACATGAATTAGGACATAGCTTTCAGGCACAGATTTCGTGTGACGGAGAGGGAGAGGCCTGGGGTGGTTCCGGCTTTTTCGAAATGGCATCGCAGTGGATGTTATGGCAGGTGAATCCGGACTGGCAGACGGATGAACGCTATCACTGGGAAGCTTTTACAAAGTTGACGCACAAGGCTTATCTGCACTTGGAGAATATTTATCACTCACCGTATATTCTGGAATATTGGGGGATGAAGCGAGGACGTCCGATTATTGCAGAGCTTTTCCGTCAGGGCAAGAGAGGGGAAGACCCGGTGATGACTTACAAGCGCATGACGGGATTGTCGCAGGAAGCTTTCTGTGATGAGATGTTTGATGCCTGCCGGCATTTGATTAACTGGGATTTTGACAGGGTGTGGAAGAATACGCGTCCTTATGCGAACAAGTACACTTGCAAGTTGACAGCTCAATCGGATGGATGGTATCAGGTGGCCGCCGAAAATTGTCCGGAGAATTATGGATTTAATGCCATTCCGCTGAGGGTACCTGAACCGGGAACAAAGGTGGAGTTGCAGTTTGAAGGAGTAAATGGAAAGCAAGGCGGATATGTATCGGTACATCCGGAAAAGGCCGGTTGGCGATATGGGTTTGTAGCCGTCAAAGCCGACGGGAAGAGTATATATGGTGAAATGTCTGCCGATAAAAAAGGAAAACTCACTTTTAAGGTGCCTGAAAACGAGAAGTTAGTATATTTGTGGTTGGTAGTGATGGGGGCACCAGAGGAGCATTGGATGAATCCTTCACCGGAAAGTGGGGAAAAAGATGCACAGTGGCCTTATCGCATCAGACTGAAAGGAACGGATTTAAAGAACTAATTTTATTGGGGTATGTTTGCAAAAGAAACGTATGTCGCTCGCAGGCGGCAGTTGAAGGAGAGTGTAGGCTCCGGCTTATTGCTCTTTTTAGGGAATGACGAGTGTGGAATGAATTATGAAGACAACACGTATAATTATCGGCAGGATTCTTCATTCCTCTATTTCTGGGGATTGTCATACGCTGGTCTGGCGGCTGTAATTGATATTGACGAGGACCGTGAAATCATTTTTGGTGATGAACTGACCATTGACCATATCGTGTGGATGGGGACGCAGCCAACTTTACACGAGAAGGCACAGCGAGTAGGAGTGACGGAAACCTTGCCACTGGCTGAACTGAAGAAGTACGTAGAGAAGGTGGTGGCACAGAAGCGTACGGTACATTATCTTCCGCCTTATCGGGCAGAGCATCGCCTGAAGCTGATGGACCTGTTAGGGGTAAAGCCGGGAGCAGAGATGCCTTCTATTCCGTTTATCAAAGGGATTGTGAACCTGCGAAATTATAAGACGGAAGAAGAGATTGCAGAGATTGAACGCGCATGTGATGTGACGGCTGAAATGCATCTGGAGGCAATGCGTGTGTTGCGTGTCGGGATGAAGGAGCATGAGGTGGCTGCGGCATTGGAAGCGGTGGCTCAGGTGCATGGATGTAACTTGTCTTTCCCGACCATTGCTACGGTATGCGGACAGACTCTTCATAATCATTATCATGGGCATACGGTAAAGGAAGAGGATATGTTGCTGGTGGATGCCGGAGCAGAGACGGCCATGGGGTATGCAGGTGATATGTCTTCTACTATCTGTGCGGGAAAGAAATTTACCAGTCGGCAGAAGGATATTTATGATATTCAGGTGGCTGCGCATCAGGCAGCGGTGAATGCTTTGAAGCCCGGGGTATATTTCCGTGATGTGTATGACTTGTCCTGTCGGGTAATTTGTGAAGGCTTGAAAGGGCTGGGACTGATGAAAGGAAATCCGGCAGATGCGGTAGAACAGGGAGCACATGCCATGTTCTTCCCTTGCGGACTGGGACACATGATGGGACTGGATGTGCATGATATGGAAAATCTCGGAGAGGTATGGGTCGGTTATGACGGACAGCCTAAGAGTACGCAGTTCGGGCGTAAGTCGTTGCGTCTGGCTCGTAAGTTGGAACCGGGTTTTGTACTGACCATTGAGCCGGGTATCTATTTTATTCCGGAACTGATGGATTACTGGAAAGCAGAGCATCGTTTTACCGATTTCATTAATTATGAGAAACTGGAAAGTTATCGGGACTTTACGGGGCTGCGTAATGAGGAGGATTACCTGATTACGGCTACCGGAGCACGGAGACTGGGTAAGAAGATTCCTTTGACAACGGAAGAAGTGGAGGCAATGAGATGACGAACGATAGTAAAGCGATTGCGTGTGCCTGTGTGGCGGTGTTAAGCTGGTCGACGGTGGCCACGGCTTTCAAGATGGCCTTGCGTTATCTGACGCATTTCGAGATGTTGTGGGTGGCCAGCCTGACTTCACTGGTGATATTTGCGGTGTTGCTGACTGCACAGCGGAAATGGAGATTGCTTGGGAATCTGACTGGGAAACAATGGCTGTATTATGCCGGACTGGGACTGCTGAATCCGGTGGCTTATTACTTGGTGCTGTTCAAGGCATACGATTTGCTTCCTGCGCAGGTGGCGCAGCCTATTAACTATGCCTGGCCGATTGTGCTGCTGATTTTATTGGCTTTGTTTGCCGGACAACCTATACCTAAGAAGAAATACATCGGTATGTTTGTTTCTTTGGCGGGAGTCGCTTTGATCTCAATCGGTACCGGATTTAACGGAGAGATGAGTGTATCGACCGAGGGGTTTCTATTGGCGGCACTGAGTGCTGTGCTGTGGGCTACCTACTGGATGCTGAATAACCGGAATAAGGTACAGACGGATGGTAGTGTGGTTTTGTTTTTGACTTTCTTATTTGGTTCGGTTTATTTGTCAGTGGGAGCTTTGTTCTGTGGGTTGAACTTGAGCTCGCTGACCGGTGTGTTGTCGGGCATGTACGTCGGAGGATTTGAAATGGGAATTCCTTTTATTTTCTTCGGACTGGCCATGCGGAAAACTTCCAATCCGGCATTGATAAACCAGTTGTGTTACCTGTCGCCCTTCATGTCATTGTTCTTCATTTCTGTCGTGCTGGGCGAGCAGATTGTGTTTACTACTTACATCGGACTGGTGATGATTGTGTTGGGTATCGTCTTCAATCAGTATTTCGTAAAAAGTTCCAATCAGGCAAAAATCGTCCAATAGGATGAAAAAATAGTATAGAATCGCCTCTCCTGGGTGCAGGAGGGGCGATTTTGGGATAATATTGTTATCGTTTCAGACTTCAATGGCAGAGAGTTATTCGTTTATCTTTTTTCTTTGCAATTGGAAAAATATTCTATGATATGAAAAATACATCGTTAATCGTAAGTGCTGTTTTATGGCTTTGCAGCTGTCTTTCCATGATGGCAGCCGGAAATAAAGTATATGTGGTGCAGTCGCCCGACAAGCAGTTGAAAGTGGAAATCTCTGCGGGTACGGACGGACTGATTTATTCTGTATATCATAAAGACTCTCTTATTGTTGTTGATAGTAAATTAGGGTTAATTCAAGAAGGAAAGACACCTGCTCTGGCGGGTGAGGCGAAAGTGATTTCTGCCAAGACTAAAAAGATTTTTCAGGACATTGATGCACCTTTTTATCGCTTCAAGTCGTTTCAGGCAGTTTGCAATGAAATGAACTTGAAGCTGAAAGGTGAGTATGGAGTGTATTTCCGTGTCTACAACGAAGGAGTGGCTTATCGTTTTTATACCTCTTCCAAAGAGGACTTGATTATCAAAAATGAGATTGCGGAATTCCGGTTTTCCGGTAATTATACAGCTTATTTGCCGTATTCTACGAATAAGGAAAAACCGATGGCAATGGCTTTTCAAAATACGTATGAGGTGAAACCGTTGTCAGAGGCTCCACAGGAACTGGCTTTTTTGCCGGTAACGGTGGACTGCAAGCAGGCAAAGGTGACGCTGCTGGAGTCGGACTTGGAAGCTTATCCGGGAATGTTTGTGCAGCCGGATGGAAAGCAGGCATTGAAAGGTGTGTTTGCTCCTTATCCGAAAAAAACGGATTTCTATCCTTGGCGTAAGCAGGAGTATGTGACGGAAACGGAGGATTACATTGCACACGTAAAAGGAAACCGTACGTATCCGTGGCGTATCCTGGCTATAACTGAAAAGGATACAGAAATGCCGGTGAATAATCTGGTATATGCGCTGGCTTCTCCTAACCGCATTGGAGACTGTTCCTGGGTAAAGCCGGGCAAGGTAGCATGGGACTGGTGGAATGACTGGAACCTGAAAGGGGTACCTTTCAAAGCAGGTATCAATATGGATACATATAAGTATTATATTGATTTTGCTTCCCGGAACGGGTTGGAATATGTCGTATTGGACGAAGGTTGGTATGACGCGAAGAGCGGGGATATGCTGACAGTGATTCCTGAACTGAATTTGCCGGAATTGATTCGATATGGAAAGAGCAAGGGAGTGGAGCTGGTACTCTGGACGGTGTTCAATGTGCTGGATTCACAGTTGGATGAGGCTTGCCGGAAGTATGCTGAAATGGGAATCAAAGGCTTTAAGGTGGATTTCCTTGACCGGGATGACCAGACTGCGGTGGAAATGATTTATCGTATTGCGGCAAAGGCGGCAGAATATAAACTGATATTGGATTATCACGGTATCTATAAGCCAACCGGTTTGAATCGTACCTATCCGAATGTGGTAAATTATGAAAGCGTGTTCGGTATGGAAGAGATGAAATGGAGTGAGGTGGAGAAGAATATGCCGCTTTATGACGTGACTTTCCCGTACATCCGTTTGATGGCTGGCTATGTGGACTATACACCGGGGGCTATGCGGAACTTGTCGAAGCGTGATTTCCAGCCTATGTATTCCAGTCCGGCCAGTATGGGTACGCGTTGTCATCAGTTGGCTGCTTACATTGTACATGATTCTCCGTTTACGATGCTGTGTGATGCGCCGACAAATTATTTGAAAGAACAGGAATGTGTCGACTTCATCAGCTCGATTCCGGTGGAGACAGATTCTACTTTTATTTATTCAGGTAAACTGGGTGAATCGATTGTGACGGTTCGCAAAAAAGATATTAACTGGTATATCGGAGGTATGACAAACTGGGATGAGCGTGAGGTGACACTGGATTTCTCTTTCTTGGGTGAAGGAGAGAAGTACCAATGTACTTTGTTCAAGGACGGTGTCAATGCGTCTCGCCAGGCAGAAGATTATGTGAAGGAAACTTTTGTGGTAGATGCCCATACCAAACTGCCTATCCATTTGGCTTCTGGAGGAGGATTTGCCTTGAAACTGGAACGTACTTTTGTGACAGAAGTGAAACCTTCGGCTGTGCCTGCGGGAAAGGGAATCCCTTCTTTCTATAAAAAATACCTGGAAGTAGACGGATTATATATCGTGTCATCTGATAAGGTACGCGATGAGGCTCTGGAAAAGGCGTATGAGATTGTTTCGCTGATGCTGGCGAAGCGTCCGGATGTTAAACAGTACATGGTGAGCAAAGGATGTCATGTGATGATTATCGGGGAGCACGAAGAGGTGTGTGATTTGCCGGAATATGCGCATATCTGCAACACACCGGAGAATATCGTTTTCTGGAATAAGCGTGCCAGAGGTTTTGGCGGTGCTCCGGAAGATGATTTTTCGGCCAGCTGTGGAGAAGAGAATGTGCTGGCTTTCCCGGGTGATAAGTATGTGGGAGAGAATATTCTGATTCATGAGTTTGCACATTTGTTCCATACCATTGGTATTGTAGGTGTAGAACCTGATTTTGATGACCGTTTGGAGAAGTGTAGACAAAATGCCATTGCCAAGGGATTGTGGAAGGATACGTATGCTATTTCAAATAAAGAAGAGTATTTTGCAGAATGTGTGCAGTCGTTCTTCAACTGTAACCGCTATTCGGAGACTCCGAATAAAGTACACAATGCCATGAACCGTCGTACGAAATTGAAATCGTATGATCCTGACATGTATCAGTTGCTGAAAGAGTATTTCTATGAAATTGAAATTCCGATATTGAATGAAGTGCACCCATAATAAAAGGAGGAAAAGAATGAAAAAACATGTATTGACAAGTTTGTTGTTGGGTACAGTTTTGAGTACTGCTTATTCACAAAAGGTGGAATGGAATACTCCAGGTGCGGGGAATCCGTTTATTCCAGGGTATTTTGCAGACCCTACGATAAAGAAGTTCGGAGATACATATTATGTCTATGCTACGACTGATGGCAGTGGGGCAGGATTTGGTCCTTCGCAGGTATGGTGTAGCAAGGATTTTGAGAACTGGACCATCATGCCGATGAACTGGCCGGACAGCCACTGGATTTGGGCACCGGATGTAATGCAGCATACCGATGGCACGTATCGTATGTTTTATTGTCAGCCTTGCAATGTATATGAAGGAGTTGCAGATACACCGCGTGGACCATGGAAGAATGTACTGGGAGAAAGTGAAGCCGTACTGGTTCCCGACCGTTTTGTGAAGAATGCCATTACGCTGGATGGCCAGACGTTTGTAGACGATGACGGCTCGGTATATTTGTATTGGGGTACATGGGGTATCTATAAAGGTTTTGGCTGCGGGGCTGGAAAGATGACGCCTGATATGAAAGGTTTTGTGGAAACAAAGTTGATTCCTAATACGGAAGTAAAAGATTTCTTTGAGGCGCCGTTTGTGATGAAACGAAACGGTATCTATTATTTTATGTATTCTTCCGATTCGTGTCATGACAGCACCTATCATGTGCAGTACGCTACGAGCACGGTAGGACCGCTTGGACCTTATACATATAGAGGTACAATCCTGAAGACGTCCGCCGACGGTACAGTGCACGGACCGGGTCATCACAGCATTTTGCAGGAAGGAGACGATTATTATATCGTATACCATCGTCATGATAATCCTCATTCCAACCGTGGATTTCATCGTCAGGTTTGTATTGACAAGCTGGAGTTTAATGCCGATGGTTCCATCGCTCCTGTAGAAGGAACACACAGCGGAGTGGGCGCTTTTGCCAAGAGTGTATTGAAATCGAAAAACCTGGCCTATCGGAAACCGGTCAAAGCTTCTTCGTATTATGATGCCAACTTTGTGCCTGAATATGCGGTAGACGATAATAATGGTACGTTGTGGCGTCCGAAGACAATGGGGCAGGAGTGGATTGAGATTGACTTGCAGAAGGTTGAGAATATCCGTACGGTGTGGACACAATTTGAATATGGCACGTCGTATTATCAGTATGTAATTGAGACTTCAGTAGACGGAAAGAAGTGGGATGTTTTTGCGGATAAGCGTTCCAATTATCTGGCTGGAAGTCCGATGGTAGATTTCGGTGATGTGAAAGCACGGTATGTACGATTAACTACAACGGGAACACAGAAAAATGGTTTTGCCGGTGCTTTGTGGAATATTAAAGTGTTCGGCGAGTTTGAAACGGCATCTCCTCAGTTGTGGATGGGACTCTCGGGCTTGGACTGGAACGGTACGGAGTGGAGAAACGACGGCGGTATGCTGGGCGGTGTCTTCCAATTGAAATCCGGACAAGTTTCCCGTAAGCGTATTGACGGACAGGAGGCCATTGTGTTGGCCCCAGGTACATGCTTGGAATTTATGTCTCCGGTTATTAATCCAAAAGAGGAGCATACAACTACAGTCTGGGTGTATGAAAATAACCGCTGGGTTTCCCAATCGGCAGACAAGTATGTACAACGGGGAAAGGTAGTTATTCAGTCACAGGACAAGGAACTGACATTGACAAATTTCCGTTATTATAACTGGAAACAGGAAGAAGTGGAAAAGACCTACGATGCAACTGTAGGGTTGGTACGTGTAGAGGCTTCTGATAAGATGAAAAGAGGATTGCTGGTATCTCTGGATGCAGATGATTTTGCAGTAGGTGATACGGTAGGATATATTCCGAATAAGGGAGTTGTAGAAGGTTATTTTGAGACTCAAAAGGCTCCGGTAATTGTAGAAGAACAGCAGGGTAAGAAAGCTTTCCGTTTTGAAGGCGAGCAGTTCTTCCGTTCCAGCTTTACCTTGCCGGCTACTCTTCGTGACAATGCTCCTTATACGTTGGAAGCCTGGGTGCTGAATCCGGAAATGGCTGAGAATGAATGTGTGGCCGATTTTACCAGCTCGCACGATGAAATGGAAAAAATCATGCTGGTGAATGGCACAGAACCTCGTTGCGGAATGCTGAACCATTATGGCTGGTACGAAGATGTCGGTTATAAGGAGGCTAAGTCACTGGAAGGAAAATGGCAACATATTTATGTCGTTTTTGACGGACGTATCGAGAAGGTATATATAAACGGGCAGTTAATCAGTTCAAAAGATATTCAGCTGCTGATTAAACCGATACAATTTGTAACTTTGGGACAGAATGCAGAAGGTAACTGGCCTTTTAGCGGCTATCTGCATGCGTTGAAGATCTGGGATGAGGCACTTCCCTTGAAAGATAAATGAGAATAATAACCTATAAAATATGAGTAACACCATGAAAAAATTTGTGATTTCTGCTCTGCTTTTTTCGTTGATAGGAGGTGGGGCATACGCGCAGAAGAAGGCTTCTGCACACGGCTATCCGATTGATCCGGTTCCGTTTACTTCGGTAAAACTGACGGATTCTTTTTGGGGACAGCGTTTGAAAGCCAGCCGTGAAGTAACTATTCCATTGGCTTTTAGCAAATGTGAAGAAACCGGACGTTACAAGAACTTTGAAATGGCAGCTCATCCGAGTGAAAATAATAAGGTGACAGGCTATTCATTTGATGATACGGATGTGTATAAGACTATTGAAGGAGCCAGCTATCTGCTTCAGACTTATCCGGATAAGAAGCTGAAAAAGTACATTGACAGTGTGCTGGTAATTGTGGCTGCTGCGCAGGAGCCTGACGGCTATTTGTACACTTCACGTACCATGAATCCTAAGCATCCACATGAATGGGCCGGTAGTAAACGCTGGGAAAAGGTGGAAGAACTGAGCCATGAGTTCTATAACTTAGGTCACATGGTAGAAGGTGCTATTGCACACTATCAGGCTACGGGACAACGGAATTTTCTGGATATAGCCATTCGTTATGCGGACTGTGTTTGCCGGGAGATTGGTGACAAACCGGGACAGCAGGTACGTGTACCAGGTCACCAGATTGCAGAAATGGCATTGGCTAAACTATATCTGGTAACGGGCGATCAGAAATACCTGGATCAGGCCAAATTCTTCCTGGATAAGCGCGGCTATACTTCTCGTCGGGATGAATACAGTCAGGCTCACAAACCGGTAATTGAACAGGATGAGGCAGTAGGACATGCAGTACGTGCAGCGTACATGTATTCTGGTATGGCCGATGTGGCTGCCCTGACGGGTGATACAGCTTATATTCATGCCATCGACCGTATCTGGGATAACATTGTTTCTAAGAAATTGTATATCACCGGAGGTATTGGTGCGACAAACAACGGGGAAGCTTTCGGAAAGAATTATGAACTTCCTAATATGTCGGCTTACTGTGAAACTTGTGCGGCTATCGGTAATGTATATATGAATTACCGTTTGTTCCTCTTGCACGGAGAGTCCAAGTATTACGATGTGCTGGAACGTACTTTGTACAATGGATTGATTTCAGGCGTATCTTTGGATGGTGGTGGTTTCTTCTATCCGAATCCGTTGGAGTCTATGGGACAGCACCAGCGTCAGCCTTGGTTCGGTTGTGCTTGTTGTCCGTCTAATATCTGCCGTTTCATTCCTTCTGTTCCGGGCTATGTTTATGCAGTAAAAGGAAAAGATGTATACGTAAACTTGTTCATTGCCAATAATGCTACTTTGCAGGTAAACGGAAAGAAGGTTACACTTTCACAAACCACATCTTATCCATGGAACGAGGATATAACATTGGCAGTAGACCGTAATTCAGCCGGACAGTTTGCCATGAAGATTCGTATCCCGGGGTGGGTACGCAATCAGGTAGTTCCGAGCGATTTGTATACTTACACCGATGGTGTACGTCCGAAATACAGTGTGAAGGTGAACGGTGAAGAAGTGAAATCAGACTTGCAGAAAGGTTACCTGACCATCGACCGTAAATGGAAGAAGGGAGATAAGGTAGAAGTTCACTTCGATATGAACGTGCGTACGGTAAGAGCTAATGGAAAGGTGGAAGCTGACCGTGGCCGGGTTTCTATAGAACGTGGTCCGATTGTGTATTGTGCAGAATGGCCGGACAATGATTTTGATGTATTGAGTGTATTGATGAACCGCACTCCGAAGTTTGAAGTCGTAGAAAAACCGGATTTGTTGTACGGTATCAATCAGATTAAGACTCAGGCTCAGACATTGGAATACGATGAATCAGGCCGTCTGGTCGCAAAAGATCATACACTGACCATGATTCCATATTATGCATGGGCACATCGTGGAGCGGGAAATATGGCTGTATGGTTGCCGAATGAAGTAAGTGCTACTCGTCCGGTTGCTATCCCGACACTGGCATCGAAGGGTAAGGTAGATGCTTCACATAAAGTGAAATCACTGTCTTCTATTTCTGACGGACTGGTGCCGAAGGATGAAAATGACCGTACGATTCCGTATTATCATTGGTGGCCGAAAGAAGGTACTACAGAGTGGATTTCATACGAATTCCCGGAAGAAATGGAAGTTTCCAGCTCTACAGTGTATTGGTATGATGATGCTCCTTGGGGAGGTTGCCGTGTACCGAAGTCTTGGAAAATCTATTATAAAGATGCTTCTGGCAATTGGACTCCAGTTCAGAATATTACAGCGTATGGGGTACAGAAGGGCAATCCGAATACCGTAGACTTTGAACCGGCGAAGACAAAGGCTGTGAAGTTGGAAGTGGTACAGCCGGATAAGAATTCTTCAGGTTTGTATGAGTGGGAAGTGAAATAACCATGAGAATTAATAGATAATAATGCAATCAGATTCGGGGTTTTGGGTTTTCTTGGGGGTGACTGAAGAGAATCTGAAATCCCGAATTCTTTAATATAATATGATAAAATGGAAAATAACTTATTCAAATCAGGCGTTTTGTTATTTGCATTAGGAAGTATGTCTTGTATCTCACTTTGGGCACAAGGTACGGTAGAGGATTACAACCGTGCGTATGCGCTGCGAGAGAAATACAATGCCAAGCACGTGCTGTATGCAGGTGTGGTTCCGCATTGGGTAGATCAGACTTCTGCTTTCTGGTATGTACGGCAGACAGAAAAGGGAAAGGAATATGTGAAGGTAGATGCTGCTTCGAAAAAACGTACGGCATTGTTTGACCAGCAGAAAATGGCGTCTGCTTTGACAGAAAAAGCAGGACGTGAGATAAATGCTTATAACCTTCCGCTTCAGAATTGCCGGTTAAATATTTCATTGGATACGTTACGCTTCCAATTGGACGGGAAGTTCTGGGCTTACAGCATCAAAAATAACCGTTTGTTGGATGAAGGAGCAATACCTTCTCGTGGAAAGGAACGCCACTGGATGGAAGTGGACGATGAGAAAGAAGGTAGCCCGGTTACCTCACCGGATGGTAAGTGGACCGCTTTTATCAAAAATGACAACGTATATGTTCGCGAAGTGGCTACAGGCAAAGAGAAGCAGCTGAGTCAGGATGGAACGTTGAGCAATTATTATTCTTCGTATATCCAGTGGTCGCCCGATTCCAAGTCGGTGGTATCTTGTCGGATTCGTCCGGTAGAAAAACGTTATGTATATTATGTGGAATCTTCTCCTGCCGATCAGGCGCAACCCAAATTGCATAAGCAGGAATATGCAAAACCTGGAGACGAGCTGCGTTTCAAGGTGCCTTGTATTTTCGAAGTAGAATCCGGCCGTCGTTTGATTCCTTCTACGGAGCTGTTCAGCCATCAGTATGAATTGTCTGGTCCGATGTGGAATGCGGATAGTAAGGCCATTACTTTCGAATACAATGAACGCGGGCATAAAGTATATCGCGTGTTGGAAATGTCGGCAGTGGATGGCAGTGTGCGTACGTTGATTGAAGAAAAGGAAGAAAAATACGTGAACTATCCTCGCATTTACCGTAACTACCTGAGCGATGGCAAGCGGATTATCTGGTCAAGTGAGCGGGATAATTACAACCATTTGTATCTCTACGACCGGGCTACCGGAAAGCCTTTGAATCAGATTACGAAAGGCGAGTGGTATGTTCGTGGAGTGCAGCATGTGGATGAGGCCAATGAAGTGATTTACTTTTCGGCTAATGGTATGAAGAAAGGCGAGGACCCGTACTTGATTCATTATTATAAAATCAATTTTGATGGAAGTAACCTGGTGGAACTGACTCCGGAAGAGGGAATGCACCAATGCTGGTATTCATCCGACTATAAGTATCTGGTAGATGTGTATAGCAAAGTAGACCAGGCTCCGATTGCTGTGCTTCGTGATGCAAAGAACGGAAAAATCCGTATGCAGCTGGATAAAGCCGATATTTCTGCTTTGCTGGCCAATGGCTGGAAAGCCCCGGAAGTATTTTCTGCCAAAGGACGTGATGGAAAAACGGATATGTGGGGAGTGATTTATCGCCCGTCTAACTTTGATCCGTCGAAGAAATATCCGGTAATTGAATACATTTATTCCGGACCGGGCGACCAGTATGTGCCGAAGACTTTCTCTTCTTATAACTGGTGGATGACATCGCTGGCTGAACTGGGATTCATTGTGGTACAGGTAGATGGTATGACGACCTCTTTCCGCTCAAAAGAATTTGAAGAAGTTTGTTACAAGAACCTGAAAGATGCCGGATTGCCCGACCATATAGCCTGGATTAAAGCCGCTGCGCAGAAATATCCTTATATGGATATTGACCGGGTAGGAATTTTCGGTTGCTCTGCCGGAGGACAGGAGTCTACCGGGGCCGTGTTGTTCCATCCGGAATTCTACAAGGCTGCCTATTCGGCATGTGGATGTCACGACAACCGTATGGACAAAATCTGGTGGAATGAACTTTGGATGGGATATCCGGTAGATGAATCCTACAGTGCTTGTTCCAATGTAGACAATGCTCATCTGCTGAGTCGTCCGTTGATGCTGGTGGTAGGCGAACTGGACGATAATGTAGATCCGGCTTCTACCATGCAGGTGGCCAATGCTTTGATAAAAGCCAATAAAGATTTTGAACTGGTGGTTATCCCGGGAGCTCACCACACGATGGGAGAGGACTTTGGCGAACACAAGCGTTATGACTTCTTTGTCCGCCATTTGATGGGAGTCACTCCTCCCTCATGGGATAAAGTGAAGACAGGAAAATAACTTGTGGCAGGTCAATGGGTCATTCATTTTTGTGAATCAGGTTCGGAGGAATCGTTATGAAAAGGAATGGCCCATTTCTTTTTTAAAAGAAAAGATTATTTTTGTCATTGATATGATAAAATAAAGTTGTACGCCTTAAAATTAAGTCTAATGATAGAACCTGTTTATTCTGCTGCTGAAAATCGTTACGAATGTGGTATGCAGTATCGCCGTGCCGGTCGTAGTGGAGTGATGCTGCCCGCTATTTCTTTAGGATTATGGCATAATTTTGGTGATGTAGATACACTTTCACTTAGCCGGAAAAAATTGCACTATGCGTTTGATCATGGAATTACACATTTTGACTTGGCTAATAATTACGGACCTTCTTATGGCTCAGCCGAAGAAACCTTTGGGCAGATTATGAAGTCATCGTTCGCTCCCTATCGGGATGAGTTGTTTATTTCCACGAAGGCAGGTCATGACATGTGGCCAGGCCCGTATGGCAACTGGGGTTCCAGAAAACATCTGATGGCCAGCCTGGACCAGAGCTTGAAGCGGATGAATCTGGATTATGTGGATGTATTTTATTCTCATCGGTATGACCCGGAAACGCCGTTGGAAGAAACTCTTCAGGCATTGGTTGATATTGTGCGTAAGGGAAAGGCTTTGTATGTCGGCTTGTCTAAATACCCGTTGGATGCCTATCTGTTTGCATCTCGTTATCTGAAAGAACGGGATGTGCCTTGCCTACTGTATCAGGGACGGTATAGCATGCTGGTACGCGAACCGGAATCTCAGGGGATATTGAATGCTGTGAAGGAGAATGGAAGTGGGTTTGTGGCTTTTTCTCCTTTGGCACAAGGCTTGCTGACTAACCGTTATCTGAACGGTATTCCGGATAATTCTCGTATAGCAAGGGGTGGTTTCCTGAAAAAAGAGGCGCTTACGCCGGAGGTGTTGAGTAAGATACAAGCATTGAATGAACGGGCGGCTATGCGCGGACAGTCACTGGCCGAAATGGCTCTGGCCTGGTTGTTGAAAAACGAAACTGTGACTTCCGTGATTGTAGGGGCCAGTTCGGTAGAACAGCTGGGAGATAGTTTGAAAACGTTGAATCATCTTTCATTTGAAGAAGAGGAACTTCATGCAATCGAAAAAATTCTGATGTAGCCGGCTAACTTCATGTGTGTAAGGTGAAAAGAGAAATGAAAAAAGTGAACTGTCTGTTTGTTAAAACAATATAATTATAGGCAGCTCACTTTTTTTGCTATGAACATTCATATAAATTTGTTCCCCTGAAACACACTTGTTTTTATATATGGATGAAATAATCATTATTATCGGGTTGATAGTACTGAACGGTATTTTCGCCATGTCCGAGGTGGCATTAATATCAGCCCGAAAATCCCGGTTGTCGACAGATGTAAAAAAAGGGAATAAATCTGCTCGCGTAGCATTGAAACTGGCAGGGGACCCAGATCGTTTTCTTTCTACAGTTCAAATTGGTATTACATTAATTGGTATTTTGACCGGTATCTATTCGGGAAATAAAATTGCGGTCGACCTGACGAATCTGCTTATCTCATGGGGAGTTGCTTCTTCTTATGCTTTTGGACTGGCACAGGGAATAATTGTAGTGATAGTGACTTATCTTACTATTATTTTTGGTGAGCTGGTGCCTAAACGTATTGGTATGAGCATGGCCGAGAGAATGGCTAAGCTGGTGGCACGGCCTATGAATGTGCTGGCAAAAGTGGCTTTACCCTTTGTCTGGCTGTTATCTAAGAGTACGGAAGCAATCTTTAATCTGTTGGGCATCAAGGATACCGACAGTAAAGTGACAGAAGAGGAAATCAAGTCTATTATTAAAGAAGGAGCAGACGATGGAGAAGTACAGCCTGTAGAACAGGACATTGTACAGCGTGTATTCTTGTTGGGCGATTTGAAAGTAGGCTCCATTATGACGCATAAGAGTGACATTGTGGCACTTGAGAGTGGAATGACGGCGGCTGAAGTGAAAGCTGTGCTGGTGAATGAATTGTATGAGTTTTATCCGGTGACGGAAGATGGTGACTTGGATAAGGTGAAAGGGGTAGTAAACCTGAAGGATTTGGTGTTACATCTTTCTGAAGAGAATTTCAATTTGCCGGCTCTGACGCATGAGGCTACATTCTTTCATGAAAACATGAATGTGTATAAGGCTTTGGAGCAGATGAAGGCCCAGAAGATAAGTCGTGCCCTGGTTTGTGATGAGTTTGGAGCTTGCGTGGGAATTATCACCTTGCGTGACATTCTGGAAGGCTTAGTTGGTTCTATGGATGATGCTGGGGAAGAACCGGATATTATCAAGCGAATCAATAAAGATGGCTGGCTGGTAGACGGCCAGTGTCCGTTGTATGATTTCTTGTGCTACTTTAATCGTCAGGACCTTTTGGAAGATGTAGACTATCATACGGTAGGAGGTTTAATTCTGCAGCATTTACAGCATATTCCACAAAGTGGAGAAACACTGGAGTGGAATAATTTTGTGCTGGAAGTGGTGGATATGGATGGTGCGCGAATTGATAAAGTCCTGGTTACCATTCCTTCCGTAGAAAATGAAGAAGAATGTGAATTTTAGAATGGAAAAAGTTTGATTTATTTTAAAGGAGTTTTTCAGGATTAGGTCTTGAAAAGCTCCTTTAAATTTATAATTATGGATAGAAAATGGTTTGAAAGTTCTTTTATTTTATATCCGGATTTTTCTTTACTCTGATTTTTGATATACGTACGATAATTTTTTAAATTTGGCACACGATAAACCATAGACTTTGTAGTCGGGAAATCTAACTATGTTCAACTTATTCATAAATAATGCAAGCATAAAATGATGCGAAAGTTATTTTTTATACTATTTATATTATTAATATTGACGACAATAAAATCCAATGCACAATATTTTCAGAATCTTAGTGTAGGCAATGGGCTATCTCAGCCTTCTGTAATGGCTATAGGACAGGATACTTTGGGGCGAATGTGGTTCGGTACAAGAGAAGGTTTAAATGTCTATGACGGAGGTAAGATTAAATATTGAAGTGATTTAAACTTATGTATATCAATTAAAATGTTGTCAAACAGCGTACAAA
>ERZ825159.850-NODE-850-length-34840-cov-12.411700_pt1 | contig 34840 bp, 40 predicted proteins | sample MGYA00519932_ERZ825159 | MGnify/ENA primary metagenome ERZ825159 (study PRJEB31778, sample SAMEA3449191) | human gut metagenome | biome: human gut; feature: human-associated habitat; material: faeces | place: United Kingdom | collected 2010/2012 ...
TGAAAGTCAGGGCTTTGTGATTTTTTAAGAATAAGAGAGTTTTGACACACCCTCGCTCCCACCCACACCCAAAAGAAAAGAATATGAAACCGATAGCAATAGAGAAGATGACCCGCGAGCAGCTCCGGGCGCTGCCATTCGGCAAGGCTCGGACCTTCGAGCTGCCTGCGGCCCGGGACATCATCAACGCCACGTCGCTCATATACCGGTCGCAACATGTGCTGGGCTGCCGATTCACGGTCCGGTGCGACTACGAGCAACTGCGGATGACGATCACCCGCAAGAGGAAGGAGGGCGCCGATGGAACTGTCAAGAATTGAATATCGCCGACTGGTGGAGGACGTAGCGGAGGCCGTACTGGCCAAGGTGCTGCCCTTCGTCAAGAAGCGACGGGCGGAGAAGCCCGAGGAGCAATGGACGTGGGTGAGCGCCGAAGAGGCCGCCAAGATCGTAGGACTGACGAAAAACTACCTACTCAGACAGAAGGCCTACTTCACCCACGTCAAGATCGGGAAGGCGAAAGCCTGCCGCGTGATGTTTCGCAAGGAGACCCTCGTCGAGGAGCACATGCGATCTCAGACAGAGCGGCGGCGCATACCTCCAGCGCGCAAGAACGAGGCAACCCCCACGGGGGCTGGAATTTGAATTTTTGCGCGTGGAAAGGTGCGGAGGGTGGGTATCATCCTCGACGGGGGCATTTTTTCTGACGACCCCCTCCCGAAAAATTAACAAGTCTTAAATTGGTTCGAGCGAGCCGAAAAATTTGTTAAAAATGGTACATACAATCATCTTGGCGGTTCTCCTCGCCCTTCTGCTCGGCATGATGGGCAGCACGATCGCCCAGCTGTGGCGCGAGATGCGCAGGAAGTAGCCCACGAATAAGCCACCCCAACCCATAGAGCCCGCCTGTCGGCTCATCGAAGACAGGCCGCCCGCTTGCTGGCGCACGAGCAAGCCATCCACAACGAGATGAGGTCGTACTACCGCCCGCAAGGGTCGGCGGCTAACTACAGGTCGTCGGTGAGCGTAGGAAGTAGCATCGGGAGCAGTCCGCCAAGAGCGGGCACGACATAGCCGACGATGGATGAACGTAGGTTGAGGCGACCCGCCAGGTCATTGGCGCGGTGTAGCTCCTATATCAAAGTCCGGCTAATGCGGCCAGGCTTCACAGTCTGGGTGTCACAAGCCACCACGAACGCAGAGTGGCCGGGCGGAAGCGTCCGACATCATCGCAACCATAACCCAAAAGAAAGGAAATAGTCATGGATAAGAATGACCTCGACGACCGCGCCCGACGCTCTGAGATACTTGCGTGGGTCGCGTCGTAATCAACGTAGTATCACTGATAGTAACCGCGACGATAAGGCTATTGCGATAAATACTCCCACACATCATGCGCACGCCATCCTCCAAGCATCCGACAGGGCCGGGCGGCTGGGTGAAGCTCCATCGCAAGCTGCTGGAGTGGGAGTGGTACGGAGACGCCCACATGGTGCACCTGCTTGTCCATCTGCTGCTTACCGCTTCACATGAGCGCAAGGAATACAAGGGACTGACTATCAAGCGGGGGCAAGTGGTAACGAGTAAAAAAAAACTATCCGAGGCTCTCAACATGTCAGAGACTTCCGTAATGAGAAGACTGAGGCGGCTTGAGGTGGACCGATTTGTGGACCTTAAAGTGGACCAGCACGGGACAACTATAACTATCTGTAACTATGATAGTTACCAAGGTAAGCAAAAAGTAAGTGGACCGCTTCGTGGTCCAAGAGTTGAACAGCCCCATAATAATAGGAATAACAAGAAGGGAAGAAGAAGTAATGAGGATAATACCTCATTACTCTCTCATCTTCCTCCTCATGCGCGTGAAGTCGTTAGTAAATTTTCGGAAGTCGATAACAACCGCTACCGCGTGGAGATAGCCAACGACGCCGACTTCATCCAGTACGCAACGAGCAACCTCCACACCAACGAGCGCACCCTCCTCGACCTTCTCGCCGTCTTCACCTCTGAGGTGAACGCCAAGAAGACGCCGCACACAGACACGGGACACTATCGTCAGCACTTCTACGACTGGGCCCGTCGCCATTTCGAGAAACAGAAGAACCAACAAAAGTCCACCGCCCATGTTCGACACTCCGACCTATCAGCCGCCCTCGAAGCCGACCGTGCAAAATACTCCAGAAAGTCATGAGTGGAGCACGTTCCTGATGAAATTTCCCGACGGCGCGAGCGTTTACGCCTGGTTTGCTCCGACCCACTGGGAGCGCTTCGCCGGTCCTATCGACGGGCGTGTGGCCGTGAGACCCTGCCCGACGCTCCAGGACGTGGCGACGCTCTACCACGACGCCGACCTGCCGCGGGCCATCGTCCGCAACGCCATCAGCGGGCTGGCCTCGCTCTCGTCGGCCTCCTTCAATGTCTCCCAGCAGGCCGTGGAGCTGGCCGTCGGCCAGTTCATGGGCCGCTACTCCCGCCGCTGCACGCTCTACCAACTGATGAGCTATGCGGCCAACTATGGCGACTACAAGCGCAGCCTCTCGTCCTTCGACCTCAACGACGTGGTCTCGGGCTTCCAGCGGTTCACCCAGAAATGGCACGAGGCCGCCGACCGCGCCTCCGTCCCGAACGCATCCCGAGACCATCCCGAAGGCGGCAAGGGCGACGGCCTGATCGCGCTGGCCCGCTACGTCCGCCGAGCCGCCACGGAGCACCCGCTCTTCGTCCATGGCTTCTGCAGGGATAGCCACTTCGTGAGGCGCGTGCCCGGAGACCCCGACAGCCGCACCGAGCGGGAGCAGGAGGAGCGGGACCGCCAAGAGGTGGAAGCCGTGGGCGAGACCTACTACGGCGGCCTGCGCGTCGGCCTCTGCGAAGTCTTCACGCCCGAGAACGTGCGCCAGGCCATCCGATGCGCCTCCGAGCGGGAGGCCGCCGCCTATCTGGGCGAGGTCATCCGCCGCCATTTCGACAAAAAGCGCAGAAACGCGCCGCAGAGCGAAGAAAACGAGACGAGGCGATAGATTGCCCGCCGACGGGGAGAAACGCCCGCAAAAGCGACCACAGGCCCGTCAACGGCAATTTTTGAAGCAAAGAAACAAGACCCCAAAACATGGAAAGATACATCCGCAACCCACACGGCATCACAATCCGATGCTGCTGCGCCACCTGCCAGCACAAGACGCTCGACCGCGGCGACGAGGCCCGGCGCTGCCAGAAGCTGCTGAAGCCCGACCTGCCCACCTGCCCGGGCTACGACCCGCTGGGACCCCAGGAGGACCGCCCGCAGGGCCACACCATCCTGCACGCCGGCAACGGCTACGGACGGGTGCAGTCGCCCGCCTACATCAGGTGGAAATGCCAGAACTATGCCGAGATACTGAAACGCCACGACGGCAACGAGACCTTCTCCCGATTCTGGAGCCGCGTGCATGAGCTCTTCGAGCGCCAGACGGGCCTCTCGGTCTATGAAAGAATCTAAACCAACCAAGCATAAGAAAAATTATGGAAATCAAGTTTAAGAAAATCCGCATCCGCAACTTCCGCGGACTGGTCAGCTTCGACGCCAACCTCGAAGGACGGTCCGTCAGGATCTCGGGTGCCAACGGCCTGGGCAAGTCGTCCGTGGCCGACGCCATCACGTGGGTGCTCTTCGGCAAGGACAGCCGTCGGCGCACCGCCTTCCCCATCGACCCCGTGGACGACGCGGGCCGCATCATCCACAACCTCGACGTGAGCGTGGAGCTGGAGATGCTCATCGACGGCCAGCCCACCACGCTTCGCCGCCGCCGTCAGGAGAAGTGGGTACAGAAGCGAGGCATGACCACCGAGCAGCTCGACGGCCACCAGACCACCTGCTACATCGATGGGCGCCCGCTGCCGTCCTCCGACTTCTCGTCCCACGTCGATACGATCGTGAAGGAGGAGCTATTCCGCGCGCTGACCACGCCCGACTACTTCCCCTCGCTGCCGATGGACCAGCAGTACCGCCTGCTGGTGAAGATCGTCGGCACGCGCACCCTGGCCGAGATAGCCGCCAAGGACGAGGAGGCGATGAAGGTGGTCGACGAGCTCGGCCAGCGCTCCCTCGACCAGTACCGTCAGGGCCTCAGCTACGACCTCCAGCGCACGCGCAAGGAGCAGGAGCTCATCCCCGTCCGCCTCTCCGAGGTGCAGGGCTTCATCGAGCAGGTGAAGGCCAAGGGCGCCGACGGCAAGACGGCCCAGCGCCACGCCAAGGGCATCGAGGAGAAGCTGCGACAGGTGACGCAGGAGATAGACAGCATGGCCGGCGTGGTGAGGGCCGAGAACGCCCGCTACAACGACCAGCGCGCCTACATCCAGCAGCTACGCCAGCAGCGCGCCGCCATCGAGGACCGCATCGAGAAGCAGAACCGCGAGGCCCGCACGCTCCACCAGTCGCTGGTCAGCAAGGCCAAGGAGGAGCTGGAGGCCACCGAGGAGCGCCACACCGCCGCCAAGACCATGCTCGGACTGCACGAGCGCCGCATCAAGGACCTGGAGCAGCAGCTGGAAGACTTCCGCCGCCGATGGGAGGAGGTGGAGCGACTGTCGTTCTCATGGAACGCCGAGGAGGCCGTCTGCCCCACCTGCGGCCAGCCCCTGCCTCAGGACCAAGCCGACCAGAAGCGCGTGGAGGCCGAGATGCGCTTCAACGAGCGCAAGATGCAGCAGCAGGACGCCCTCGACGAAGAGGGCAAGAAGCTCGCAGCCTCCAAGCAGCGCCTCCAGGACCTCAGCGCCGCCGCCCGCGAGGAGATGGCCACGGCAGAGCGCCTGATGCCAGAGGCACGCGAGCGACTGAGCAAGGCCGAGGCCGAGCCGATAGAGCAGGCCGACTACCACGACGCCTCCGACTGGCAGCGCCTCTCCAGCGAGATAGACCAGCGCATGAAGGAGCTGGAGCAGACCACGCAGGCTCAGGAGCCGCCCCAGCTCGCCGCCCTCCGCACCGAGGAGCAGGCCTACCGCAAGGAGCTCCGACTGCTGGAGCAGACCATCGACCGCAGCAAGCAGATAGACGGGTATATCCGCCGTGAGAAAGAGCTGCAGAAGCAGCGCACGACCCTCTCCGGCGAAGTAGCCAGGATGCAGACCCGCCTCGAAGCCGCCGAGCGCCTCCAGCTCATGGAGGCCAACGACCTCCAGAAGCGCGTCAACGACCTCTTCCCCTCCGTCCGCTTCCGCCTCAGCCGCGAGCTGCTCAACGGTCGCGAGGTGGGCCACTGCGAGCTCAGCGTCGATGGCGTGCCCTACTCAGGTCTCTCCACCTCGGAGCGCATCAACGCGGGGCTGGAGCTGATCAACGCCCTCGCCCGCCACTACAACATCGTCGCCCCCATCGTCATCGACAACGCCGAGGCCGTCAACAAGGTGGCCCCGACCCTCGGCCAGCAGATCCTGCTGGAGGTCTCGCCCGCCAAGAAGCTCAGCGTCGAGCAGATCACACCGTCATCTCTTTTCGAATAAACCGACAAAAAAACTATAGAAAATGAACAAAGTAGCTGAAATGCACATCGAATTGTGCAAAGAAGAAATAGAGAACCTTTCGCCATCCGAAAAGCAAGTCGTTCTCAACAGCTTGCAGGATGTCAAAATAAACAGCGACCTCGTAGATGAATACCTGACCGAGGCCAGCCACGGAGAATCAGACGAGACGATGAGCATCACCTGCGGCGATTTTTTCAAGGTCGTGGAATACTACCAGGGCAACCTCTGCATCGCCTGCTTCCTGCCATCCTTCCGTGAAATCTTCCGCAGCGACTGTGTCGGCAAGGTATATCAATCCCACGAGAACGCTGACGAGAAAGAAGAGGACAACGACACCGACGAGAGCGGCTCAGAGGTAGAGACAGTGAATATTGATAAATGGCTTTGCGATGAATTGCAAATGGCGAATGACGCCATGGATTCGATCAACAAGAAAATCGCACAGGCCGCGAAAGGTGAGCCTGTGTCCTGTACGCTCGAAGAGCTCGACAGCCTAAAGAAAGCGGTGCTCATCACGACACTCCGCCTCGCTACGGATTCTGAGTTCCGCCATTCGTTTTGCAGAAGAATGATGCCTCAGGCTCTTCGTGAAATACAAAAAGAAATACACAAAAAGGTGCAAGAAAATGGAAGAGACTAACTCAGCTCAGAGAATCGTAAACGAAGCGCTTAAAGGCGATCTGTGGGAAACGGGCGTCTATAAGATCGCCGCACTAAGAACCATCAAGAAAACCGCTTCGATCATGGAGACGTTTGGTAAAAGGACACAAGGCCTCGAACCGAGCGACCCCGTAGAGATCACCTACGACGAGCTCAATGATCTGTTAGCCCTTCACGTCGCCAACATCTACCTCGCCCTCACGTCCGAGGCCTTCCGCAATGGTGAATTTGCAAAATACGAGGCGGAGGCCTGCAAGAATTGCCTCAAGCGCGAGGTCCCGGGCATTTTGAAAGAAATACGAGAACAACAAGAAGCAGAAAAATAATGACACAGACAGCACAACCCACCGACAAGCCCACCGCCGTGGCCACCATCGAAGAAGGCTCCATCGCCGACCAGGTGCTCCACCGCGTCACCACGATGGAGGCGGCCAACGAGCTGACCCTCCCCGACGGCTACCACGTCGGCAACGCCCTCAAGTCGGCCTGGCTCTACCTCCAGAGCATCAAGGACAAGGCAGACCGTCCCGTCACGCAGACCTGCACCCGCGCCAGCATAGCCAACTGCCTGCTGGAGATGGTGATCCGAGGCGAGCACCCCATGCACCACTGCTACTTCATCCCTACGGGCAACCAGCTCACCTTCTGGGAGAAGTACACCGGCAAGCTCATGCGGGCCAAGCGCGACACCGACATCCATGCGGTCAACGCCCAGGTCGTCTATAAGGGCGACGAGTTCACCTATACGGTCGATGAGGACGGACGCTACCAGCTGGTCGCCCACAAGACCAGCATCCAGAACATGACCCCGGCCAACATCGTGGCAGCCTACGCCGTCGTCATCATGCGCGACGGCTCCCGCCACATCGAGGTCATGACCATCGACATGATCCGCTCAGCCTGGGGACAGGGAGCGGCCAAGGGCTCCAGCCCGGCCCATCGCAACTTCACCGACCAGATGGCCAAGAAGACCGTGATAGCCCGCGCCTGCAAGATAGCCCTCGAATCCACCGCCGACGGCTTCACCTCGGATTCCGACGACCGCGACGACTTCATGGCCACGCAGACGGCCACCACCGAGCGCGACCAGGCCAACACCCTCGCCCCCGGCCAGCAAGCGCTCCCGCCCCGCTCGGCCTCCACCGCCACGATCGACCCCTTCGAGCAGGCGGCCAACGAGGCAGAGGAGGCAGAGGCCGTGGAGATAGGAGACACGCCCGCCGACAACGGCGACGCCAAGACCCGTAAGTGTCCCGTGTAGCCTATGCAGATGACAGTCTTCGGGAGCGGGTCGGCGGGCAACTGCTACCTGCTCCACTCTCCCACCGAGGCCCTCATCATCGAGGCCGGAGTGCGCCCCGAATCCCGCATGTACGCCTGTTTCGGCTCCGACTTCTCCCGCCTCGCGGGCCTCCTGGTCTCCCACCGCCACGCCGACCACGCCGCCTATGCGCGCCAGTGGTCGGAGGGTGGCGTCCCCGTGCTCGCCACGGCCGACGTCATGGAGCGATGCGCCATCCACGACCCCTTCTCCACCACCATCACCCCGGGACGCTGGGCCACCGTCGGGCGCTTCCGCGTGCTCCCCTTCCCGCTCATCCACTACGACCCCGACGGCACACGCTGCCCCAACGTCGGCTTCGTCATCGACCACCCCGAGACGGGACGCATCCTCTTCGCCACCGACTGCGAATCGCTCTCCCGCGAAGAGCTCACGCCCCAGGGCATGCGCTACACGCCCTACCAGTTCACGGGCGTGGTCCACTGGATGCTGGAGGCCAACTACGACGACTACATCCTCCACCTCTCCGACATCCCGGCGGCACAGAAGGACCGCATCCGACAGAGCCACCTCTCCGTGGCCAACGCCGTCTCCATCCTCCGCTCCGCCGACCTCTCCCAGACCCGCGACATCATGCTCCTCCATATGTCGGAGCGCAACTCCGTCAACAACGAGAGCAAGATCACCCGCCGCGTCCGTATCGCCACGGGCAAGCGCTGCTTCCTCGCCCGCGCGGGCCTCTCCGTCAACTATTCGTTTTAGCATTTAGAAAGATTACAAAAACTATGCGCAACACGCTCACCGCATTCATCATCCTCCAGGCCCTCGCCCTCGCCCTCCGACTGCTCGGCATCGTCGATTGGCCATGGCCATGGGTGCTGCTCCCCACCATCACCGTCGTCATCCTCGCCCTCATGCTCTTCGCCATCGGCGTGACCATGATCATCGCCATCATCCTCGGGCGCATCCGCCACGACAACCAGCAGAAGGAAGGAGGCGGCCTATGAGCGGCTTCCAGATACGCAGCACGGGCCCGCTGAACCACTTCCGGGCCTTCCGCACGATCAGACTGAGAGACGACCGCGGTCTCTCCTTCCAGCTGACGGTGCCCGCCCATGTGAGCAACGAGCAGATCGCGGATTCGGGCTACAAGCTCGAGCACTTCCTCATCATGCACGCCGGCAGCGTGGCGGAAGTGGTCTATCAGGCCTACCTCGGCTGCGTCGATTGGTTCAGGTTCCACCGACCAGCCCAGCAGGACGCCGCCACCGCCGACTACTTCCGGCGGATGAAGAACGCCCTCCGACAGGCCACCACCTACCACCAGCGCCTCGCCGACAAGGAGTTTATCGAGACCTACAATGGCTGCGTCGTCGGCGACCAGTCGGCGGCCATCGAGAAGCTCCGATCCGCCTGCTACGACGTCTTCAAGCAGGAGCACGAGCCAGCCACGGCCCTCGATATGGCCTTCGTGGCGCAGATATACGCCACGGCAGTCTATCAGACGACCGTGACAGAGAAAATCATCAAGGCCGAGTTCAGCCTGTCGGGCATCAACTGGGCCCGACCGTATAGCCGCTTCGGCCTCCACGACGTCATCAGATTCGCCAAGAGGCTCCTGCGCGAGAAGTACGGCATCGACATGGGAAAGTATGACGAGAAGATAGGCGACATGGCCGAGTACGTCTTTCTGGACATGACGCGCAGCATCTTCGACCACGAGCGCATCGAGCGGAACATCCGCGCAGCCTATGCCGAACTGCCGCCCGAGAAGCGGGAGCTGTACGGAAGCGTGGAAGACCAGCTCCAGTACTTCGGCATCGGCCCGCAAGCGACGACAGTCAACCCTGAGGCCCATGAGTAGGAAGAGCCAGCTCAGCGCCGAGGACCGGCAATGGTGCATCGACCATTTCCACGAGTTCACCCATCGGGAAATGGCCGACCACTTCGGGGTCTCCATCGAGACGGTCAGGAACATGCTCCACAAGGCTGGCTGCCGTCGCACCAAGGAGGAGACGCACCGGTTCCGGGCGTCCGCCCTCCCCATGTTCAGACAGAAACTGAGGCGCCTCTACAAGATGGAGCGCTTCCGCGCCATGTCAGGACTGCCGAGACAGACACGACTGCGGATTTCGAAGCTCTCGCCTGCTGGCCATAGCTACAAGCGATTCATGCGCCAAAGGTTCAACTACTTCTATGCCGAGGACGACGCCTCAGTCCTCTGCTACGACCACCAGACGCAACGATCGGCACACGCAGAGGCCCGTGCCGCTACCCACGGCATCAAGGTCGTGCCCGCCGACGAATGATATAATCAGAGAGTTATTCACCAGATGTTTAATCTTTAAATTTTTGGAAAGTATGCAGTAAAACTAATGACAGTTTTATTTTTTTAATTTTACTTACCATTTCTGGGGACTGCCGTGAGGCCCTCCCCAGTTTTCCCCTTCAAACCTCCCCCGCACGTCAGTGCGCGGTCTTAGGAAAACCGGGCGGGCGGGACGATCGAGTGAATGCACAAACGATTCCTTCGTCCCCGCCCGCTTTTTATTTTGAAATTCTTGTATTTTCATATAGTCTCATATTTTTTGCAGAGAATCCATCGGGCGCGCCATCCGCGAGGACCGCGCGTCCTTCCATTTATTTTGTTAACATTTTTACTCGTAAGAGTTTTTATCAAGGCCACCGTCCGCGAGGATCGTGCGCCTTTTCTTTTCCTATCCTCCGGCCGCGATCGACGAAACGATATTTAGTGTTTATTATTTACGATTGATGTTTATCCATAATTGTTTGTTTTAGTTAAATACTCAGATTCAATTAATGTTTTGTAGAGATAAGGAGGCCACGGCGGTGGCCACCGCTCTTCATGGTTATGACAACCCCCGCCCTCCGCGAGGATCGCGGGTTTTCCCTTATTCCAAGACTTACCTATTGATTTTTGGTTATTTTTACACAATGGGGAGGTGTCCGCGAGGATCGTACTCCCATTTTTCTTCAAGCCTACCGACATTCATTCCATAGGTTTTTTAAGGTTTAGATTATTTTTCAGGATGATTTATTAACAGTGTAATTTACCAGTCGGGGTCGCAGTCCGTGAGGATAGCGCACCCCTTTTCTTTTTCTCAGACCTACCCCATACTTCGACGGTTTAGGAACGCCAACAGGAGGTAGGGAGACTCGGAGTCCCTTCCCTCCGTTTCTACCGTCGATAGCGATATTTCGAGGTTTAGGAACACCCGCAGGAGGACGGAATGCACCATGCGTCCGCCCTCCGTTTTTCCTATCGAAAATTCGTCTTATTCTATCATAGGCAATTTGTGTTATCTTAATTTACCGCCGCGGCCGCCATTCGTGAGAATCGCGACCGCATTTTTTTTTGATTTTGGCATAAAAAAAATGGCTAAAAATTTGCGTAGTACGATTTTTTGTAGTATCTTTGTAGTGTCTTAAAAAATAAACGAACAATGAAAAAAGAACTAACAAAAGAAGAAGATGAGCTGATAGAGGCCATCAGAATGTACAAGAGAAGTTTCCCAAACGGCTACCCACGATTGCTATGGTACGCACAAGAGTTGTTTGATGAGATAACCTCTCGAAAGTAAAGAACAAGGCGGCCCGCAAGGGTCGCCACATCAACATCATCGCTATGGAAAAGAAAGACAAGGACAACGCGGTAAAACAACGCATACAGGACATACTCCTCTGCGTGTCATGGAGAGAGATCGCAAACACGTATTTCGACCGTTCGGCATCATGGCTATATCACAAGCTCAACGGAATCGACGGAAACGGCGGCGTCGGAGGATTCACGGCAAATGAGAAAGAGCAACTGCGTGGTGCGCTTTTCGATTTGAGCGAACGCATCCGCCGTGCGGCAGAGACCATTTAGGCAAGTTGTTCGTTACACTTAAGACAGAAGTCGTCCGCGCCTACGGACGCAGACCCCGGGGAATTTCCTCGGGGTTTTTTATGCTCGGCGCCGATATGGCCTTTTTTGCCGAACACTAAAAAAGCCAATATGACAAAAGACCGCAAGGAAGCCATACAGTACGCCTCGGCCTGCATCATGCTCGCCAGCGGCATCGTCCTCTCGTTCCTCAGCTTCTTCCTGAGCAACTACACGATCGAGGATTCCGTCCTGTGGTATTTCGCACAGACCATCCTCTACGCTGGCTCCGTCTTCGGCCTCACCATGTACGTCTCGTCCACCCGCAAGGCCATCCTCAGCGAGGTCAACGACCGACTGTCCAACCTGTCCACCGACACCACCAAGGAAGAGAAGGAGAAAGAGAAGAAATGAGAATCCACGGCACATTCCTCAACAGCGCGGGCCTCGCCGTCACGGTCGAGATCATCACCCGGCGCGACACCCTCACCTCGATAGAGATAGGCAGCGACGAGGCGGGCCTGTGGTTCCCAGCCTCCGAGGCGTTCACCACCGAGAGCGGGCTCAACGACACCTTCGACGTCGTCCTCCAGTCCTCGGCCACGCTCCGGCTGGAGACCACCGACTACCGCGCCGAGTTCTACCAGCGGGCCTGCCGCGACGCCGTCGTCACGGTCTCGGTCGCTGAGGCCGACGGCTCCACACGCACGCGCTTCGTCGGATGCGTCGAGCCGCGACAGTACACCCAGGACTTCTCGGGCGGCCAGCTCTCCAACGACATCGAGCTCCCGCTCATCGACGCCCTCTCTTCCCTGCAATACGCTACCTACGCCCACATCGGCGCGCCCGGGGTCTCCTTCCAGAAGGTCAGGGAGGCGTCTTCCGTCCGGTCCTTCCTCTCCGTCATCGAGCAGCTGCTCAGCGAGACCCCCTGCGCCGATCTCCCCTACCGTCTCTACTACGACGGCAGCAAGGCCCTCGCCTCCGACGCCTCCCGCCGCTTCTCCATCCTCTCCGAGGTGGGAGTGGCCGAGACGGTCTTCATCGGCGAGGACGAGGACGACACCATGACCATGCTGGAGACCCTGGAGCACATGCTCCGCTTTCTCAACCTCCACATCGTCCAGCAGGGCCTCGACTTCTTCGTCTTCTCATGGGAGAGCCTCCGGCAGCCCTCCATCCAGTGGCGATGCCTCATAGGTGGCGCGCCCGACTTCGTCCAAAGCCTCGACCCGCAGACCCTCTCCGACAGCACCGTCTTCGGCACCCGCATGGACATGGAGATGGGCGAGACCTACAACCGACTGGTCCTCGACGTCAACCCTGCCGACACCACCGACGTAGTGGCCTCACCGCTATCCTCCGACGCGCTGGTCCCCATGTTCACGGGCAAGCAGCTCTACGCCACCTGCCTCTGGGCAGCAGGCACGGGCGACACGTCCTCCAAGGCCTTTCAGGCCCTGCTCAACGACCAGCCCACCACCTACGACGGGGCCCACACCGTGGAGTATTTCCTCTGGGCAAAGTCGGCCATAGGGTGGCGCATCGGCACGGGCAACGGCCAGGGAGGCGTCATGGCATGGACGGGCGGCAAGAAGGACCAGCAGCGCATACCGGGCCTCCTGCGCAAGCAGATAGGAGCGGCCATCCTGTCGGTCGGCAAGATAGACCGCAAGGCGTCAGCCACCGACAACTCCCCCACCTCCACCGTCGAGATGGCCGACTACCTCGTGGTCTCGGTCAACGGCAACCTCATCGACGACGAGGCCACCACCTATCCCCAGCCCGACGACCTCCGCCGGGCGGCACCCGTGGCCACATGGGACGGCAATGCGGCAGGAGGCATCTACTCGCCCTCCGACGATGAAACGAAGAATTATATCGTCATCTCGGGCTCCATCATCCTCAACCCCGTCCTGCGCCAGTCCGTCAACTATCTCAACCGAGCCCAGTACGACCCAGTCCGATGGGTGAAGGGACGCGACGGCGAACGCCGCCTCTCCATGCGCTGGTGGAGGGCCGACACGCCCAAGAGCCAGCCACAGCCTCAGGAGGCCACCACCGACTATGGTGCCGTCTCCACCCAGCCCGTCAAGTCCGACAACCCGCTCGCCCAGCCCTACCTCAACGCCTGGGAGGGCTTCTACCCCTGGACCGACGACGACGCCCAGGATCTCGCCTTCTCCTACTCCCGTGTAGGCTCCTCCGTCGATAACGTCTCCAAGATAGGGGCGCTGGAGTGCATGTTCCGCGTCGGCGACAAGGTGGCCGTCGAGGATAAGGACTTCGACGAGGACGGCAACCGCACCGTCACCATCGACGGCGAGGAGGTGGTGGTCCGCTATGGCCACATCAACAACATCAGCTGGAAGCCCTTCCGCACGCTGGAGCAATGCCGGGCGGCCCACCCGGGCGACGAGGATGCGGCCCTCGACGAATACTATGCGCAGACCATCACCATCGGCTTCGACCCGAAGATCGGCGACAAGATCATCGGCACCCAGTTCGACATCCAGAACAACATCGACTACACCCTCGGTCTCGACGTCAAGGGCATGGCCATCCCCGTGCGCCATTCCGACCACCTGCGCGGGCGGGTCCACTTCGAGATCCTCGGGCCCGTCTTCAATGCGCAGTTTGATAAGATCACGCGCCGCCACCGCACCTTCTTCCGCAAGGAGAAGTGGACCGCCACCACCGTCCCCATCCTCTCGCGCGTCTCCTCCATCATGGTTCGCGACCTCAAAATCGAGCTCCACTCCGACAACGGCATGGCGGGAGCCGATACGGATTCCGAACACAGCTTCATGTCCGACACGGATGAGGATTTTGTCAACAAGAAGGACGACCTCGAGATGCGCATCCACTCGGCGCTCACCACCTCGGAGTGCGAGGAGCTGGGATGCGCCAACACGGTAGCGCCATCCGTGGCCGTCGATCTCACCACGGGCGACGCCGTCCTGCGCATCTTCGACTGGCTCAAAGCAGCATCCGATGCCGTTCCACCCATCGCCGTCAAGGCCGAGCGGGACTACATCGACTCCTACTACCAGGAGTACCACGTCCCGCGCATCGAACTCTCCTTCGACTTCGACGGGCTGCTCCCCTCGCCCTTCGCCCGCTTCACCCATCCCGCCCTCGACGGGCGCACCTTCTCCGTCATCGCCGTCGGCTACGACTTCCAGTCCGCCACGTCGCAGGTGCGGATGAAGGAGGAGTAGCAGAGCGGTTCGAGTTTCACTTTAATCAAAAAGCGTAAATGATTGGTATCAGACTTTTCCGCAAAAAGGATAAAAGCAAATCCTCAACCCACACCACCATCCATGTGCAGGGGCAGGAGACCTCGGGCGTGCCCGCCTCCTTCGTCTCGCAGGTCCGCGCGTGGATCAACGAGGTGGCCGACCGCATCAATGCCCTATGGGACAACGCCCGCTCGCTCTTCCTCTCCAAGGTCAACGACGACACGGCTGAGGGCCACATCACCCTCCACAAGGGCTTCACGGCTTCTGCCGATTCCACGGTCAACGGCAACCTGCAGACCGACGGCCTCGACGTGCAGAAGGTGGCCATCATCCGGGGCGAGACCACCTTCTCCAAGGACGGCACCTTTGCCGACGGCCTCACGGGCCATGGCGCCCGCATCTTTCCCGATGGTTCTGCAGAGCTCGATTCGCTGACGCTACGCCGTTTTCTGGAGGTGCCCGAGCTGCGCTTCAATCGGGTCTCCGTCCAGGTGGGCAACCAGTGGCGGGCGCCGGGCGGCGGCATCATCCGTTCGGCGTCTCATCAAGAGGACGCCACGGGCACGGCCCTCCTCCATCTCGAAGCGGGGGAGATAGGCACGGTGGCCGTCGGCGACCTCTGTATGGGCATCTACCATTCTGAGACCGCCGCCGACAACGCCGAGGCCAACAGCGACGACAATCACGGTAACTTCCGTTTTGCCGGATTCTACACGGCCTACTGGGAGATCACCGCCGTCGAAGATTACACGGACGCTGAGACCGGCCAGACCTTCCACAATGGCAAGGTGTCCTACCGCCTCCGTCCTGTCTCTGCCAACTATCCGCGCCAGATGCACCCCACCGCCGCCATGCACTTCGTCTGCTACGGCAACCGTACCGACACCGCCCGCCAGTCCTCACGCTACTCCACGCTCACCTACGAGCGTTTCCTCACGGGTGTCTCCGACTGGGAGTTCTCCTCGAAGCAGATACGCATGCAGGTGGGCGACCTCAGCGCCTTCTCGCCCGTCCCTGGGATGGATTTCTCGGGCTACTCGGTCTATGCCAACAGCATCTACCTCGACGGCCACCTCAAGCAGCTCGCAGACCTCGGCGACCCCAACCCCTACACCTACTCGGTGGACAACCTCGCCGACACGCTGGCCCTCGACGCCAAGGGGCAGCCGAAGCAGCCCGTGGTCTCCACGCTCGCCGACGGTTCCAGGTCGTGGCTGCTCCATACGTCCATACAGGTGCGACGCGGCCAGACGCTGCTCACCTGCCAGGAGGACGCCACCGCCACGCCCGCCACGGGTCAGTACCGTCTTCTCTGTCTGCCCGTCGGCTGCACGGCCCACTTCGACCACTCCACGCTCTACATCGACAGCGTCGAGTATTCCTCACGCCCCACGGCCTATGTCGAGGTGACGATCGACTGCGAGGGACGGGCCGCCCTCACCTACGTCTTCACCATCAAGGTCATCGCCGACGGAGACCGTGGAGAGCAAGGCAGGGACGGCACGGCCTATGGCACGCGGCGGCGCTATGCGCTCTCAGCCCGCGCCACGACCGCCTCGCCCCATACGCCGCCCGACGACGTCGCCACATGGCAGGACGTGCCCCTCACCACCACCGACGCCCGCCCCTACCTCTGGATAGAGCTCACCGACTGGCAGCAGCAGGCGGGAGGCCTCCAGACCTTCTCGCCCGTCTCTTCCTACGTCCGCCTGACGGGCGACCGTGGCCAGCGTGGAGAGGACGGCCTCGACGGCAAGGACGGCAAGTCGTGGACCCTCAGGGGCACGGCCTTCGGCCATGTCACCAACATGGCCTCGCTCCCCTCGCCAGCGCCCGACGGCGTTTTTCTCGTCGATACGGGAGCGGAAGGACTGCCCGTCGCCGTCCGACAGATGGGGGGCGCATGGGCCTCCATCACCACCACGCAGGGCGACGCCTACATCCTCGCCGGCGACGTGTGGATGGCCACCGAGACGGCATGGGCCAACCTTGGACGCATACAGGGAGAGAAGGGAGACCGGGGACAGGCGGGAGCCAACGGACGCACCTCGCGCATCTACCAGCGCCTCGACGACGGCCAGCAGCTCTACGACGGCACCACCATCACCGCCGACGGCTTCTGCTACCTCGACTTCTACGCCGTGCCCTCCGACACGGCCAAGAGCGGCTGGGACGTCTATCGCTGCATCAAGTCCTACGTCTATCAGGCCGCCCAGCACGCCCTCCCGCCCGCCGATACGGACCACTGGCGCTCCGTGGGTGTCAATGCCGATTCGGCCTTCTTCTCCTTCCTCATCGCCCGCGATGCGCGCATCGACTTCCTCCAGGGCAATGCCATTGCCATTCGCAAGAAGCACGCCACGGCGCCCTACGCCGGCATGGGTGGCGATTTCCCCTTCTGGGCGGGCGCTGCACAGCCCTACCCCGACGGCGCGGGCTTCAACGGCTCCACCTACACCTTCGCCGTCGATGAGGCGGGCAACCTCTTCGCCTCCTCGGCCTACCTCACGGGCACCATCCACGCCACCTCGGGCTCCATCGGAGGCTTCTCCATCCAGGACGGCGGACTGACCAACGCCGACGATGCGCGCAACGGCGTCACCATCACGCCGACCGCCATCACGGCCCAGTCCTCACGCTCCGAGGATGGCCGCGTCGTCTTCGACACCCTGTCCAACATCGTGGGTGCCATCTCGGCTTCCAGTGGCAAGGAGATCTTTTGGCCTGTCGCCCTCCAGCTCACGGGCCGTCCCAACGACAGCTACCCGGGCACGGCGCTCGACATCGTCCAGGGCATCACCCGTGGCCATCGGCCCGAGCCCGTCCTCATCGATGGCTCGGTCCAGCTGGTTGATACCAGCGACGCCTACAACGTGCCCCATCCGCTACCCCAGGGCTCGCCGACCTACTCCGACGGCCAGCGGGTCTATGTGCGCTCGGGCGCCGTCCTCGTCAATATAGCGGCAGCCACCGTCGCCCTGCCCAAGAACCCACAGCACGGCGACTGCTACGTCTTCCTGTCCTGCGGGTCGTACAATCTCACCATCGACCCCGGCGCGCATCCCCTCACCATCGACTGCACGGTCTTCAAAAACAAGACCTACACCTGCGCCAAGCGCATGGTCTATCTCGTCTTCGTCGGGCGTGGTGCCTCGCCCTTCGGATGGGTAGGCAAGACGCTCCAGTAGTTCGTGATTTAGAAGAAAAAGAAAAATGAATATCTCGCAAGACTTCTCCCTCACCGCCTCCGTCTGGGACGGCGACAAGTTCCTCATCGAGGCGGCCACGGCCAACGGCAGCCGACAGATGAAGGTGACGGCAGAGGTGGTCCGTGCCTACCTCAACGGGACCGCGGGCCCATCCTCGGCCACGGACCGACGGGTGCTCCCCTTCCGTGGCTTCATGGATTCAGGCGAGATCTCGCCAGCATCAGCCTCTCCGGCCCTCCCGCTGGAGGTGTGGTTCGTCCGCTCAGCCGCACGCTTCGCCGTGGCTGAGCGTTCCTCCGAGCCCGTCTCCTCATCAGCACCGCCTAAGCTCTACGACAACTGGGAGGGCCGCAGTCTCTACAACGATGGCCTCTCCCCCGCCGCGGGCAACCTCTTCGTCTGCCAGTCCGACGACCGCCCCTACTGGTGGACGGGCGCAGAGCTCCGACCCATCGTCACCGACACCACCGGCCAGGTCATAGCCGACGCCATACCCCTCGACGAGATAGACGCCATCACGGCGGCAGCCTCCCGTCCCTCTTCCTCCTCGCCCGCCAAGTCGCCCGCCTCGCCAACACCTGCAGCAGAGGAGGCAGCATCCCAAGAGGAGGCAGCATCCCAAGAGGAAGCACCCGCAGCAGTAGCAGAGACGACAGAGGAAGAGGAAGAGAAAGAGCCCAAGGCGGCCGAGCTCATCGACACGACCCTCCGCTCCGCCTCGCTTGTAGATACGACCCTCCGCTCCGCCACCCTCATCGACAAGTCCAAGCGCTCTGCCACCATCATCGACAAGTCGAAGCGTTCGGCCACCATCATCGACAAGTCCAAGCGATCAGCAGACGTGACCACCGTCACGCCATCGGCCCGCATCATCACAGTAGGATAACCAATCACTCCACACATACACCATGGCATCATTTCTCGATTCAGCAGGCGTCACCCGCCTCGTCACCAAGCTCAAGACGATTTTTGCCGTCAAGGCCACCACCCTCGCAGGCTACGGCATCACCAACGGCGTCTCCTCCGTCTCCGTCACGGGCACGGGGCAGGCCGTCTCTGCCGCATCCATCAGCGGCCACACCCTCACGCTCACCAAGGGAGCCAGCCTCCCGACAGTGCGCCACGAGCGCCCCACATCGACCTCCATCCAGGTCTCCAACTTCACCAGCTCCGAGGAGCTCATCCTCGACCTCACAGCCGCCACCTATTCAGCCGGGGCGAAATTTTGGATCAATTTCCTCCATGCCGACATCACGCGCGGATACGGCCTCTACCGTGGATGCGTCATCACGGGCGCGCAGACCTGCACAGTCTCCTTCGGTGGCATCACCTCCATCAAGGGGGCCGTCACGCTCCAGGCCGCCTCGGTCTATCATTTCACGCTCTGCACCAATGGGCGCAGCGGCCAATATCTGGCCAAGGGCTACGTCCTATGGCAGCGCGTCTCGGCCTCGTAAATGACAACAACAAAACGACAACAAAAGTATAATTATTCATCACTTTTAATTCATAAAACAGTATGGCAAAGTATCTCGATTCCGCAGGCGTCACCCGCCTTGTAACCAAACTCAAGTCCGACGTCATCCCCAGCGTCAAAGTCAACGCAGCCAAAGCAGCCGACACCGTGCCCGCCTCGGGCATCACGGGCGTCATCGACATCTCCCACATCCCGCAGGGAGCCCTGGAGCGTGTCGTCACCGTCGCCGACGATGCGGCCCGCTACAAGCTCACCACCTCCCAGGTCCAGCTCGGCGACACCGTCAAGGTGACGGCCACGGGACGCATGTATATCGTCGTCGATGAGAGCAAGCTCTCCACCTCGGCAGGCTACATGGAGTACGCTGCGGGCACCGCCGCCTCCGTACCCTGGTCGGGCGTCACGGGCAAGCCCTCCACCTTCACGCCCTCTTCCCACAACCACACCATGAAGCTCAAGATCGGTGCCACCACCAAGGACGGATCCACCGCCTCCACCACTTCATGGTCCAAGCAGGAAATCATCGGCACGCCCTCCGTCAGCGGATCGGGCAACGCCGTGACGGGCATGACGGTCAGCGGCGACACCGTCACGCTCACCAAGGGCACCACCTTCGCCACCAAGGCGCAGAACGACGCCCTCGACCAGCGCGTCTCGGCCCTCGAAGACTTCACGGAAGGCACAGGCGGCGGACTGGTAGACCAGCTCAACGTGGCGGGCTACGACGTCGTCCGCTTCGATGGCTTCCTCGCCTCCAAGCCCACCCTCCAGCAGACCTCGGCCACTACCGTCGTGGACCTCGTCATCGTCAAGTCCGCCACCCCCAGCACCACGCCGGGCGCCGTGGCCATCGACTCCATCATCGCAAGAGATGGCTCCAAGTATTACAACAACTGGAAAGACTTCAACATCGCCACGCCCGACGCGGAAACCAAGAAGCAGCTCTATCTCCACAAGATCTACCTCGACACCTCCACGGGCAAGGCCTACTACGCCGTGGATGCCACCACGCTCAAGGAGATCGACGGCGGCGACGTAGCCATGACCCCCGGCGAGGTCGATGCAGCCGTCGCAGCTGCCAAGTAACCACCGCCAGGGGCGGGCTCTCCCGTCCCTGGTCCTTCCAACCAAAAGAAACAACAACATGAACAAGAGAAAGATCACCCACATCTTCGTCCACTGCACGGCCACCCTCCCCACCGCCTCCGTCGAATCCATCCAGCAGAGCTGGAGAGACATCGGGTGGAAGAACCCGGGCTACCACTACATCATCAAGGCCGACGGGACAATCGTCAATCTCCAGCCCGAGGACAAGACCTCCAACGGCGTAAGGGGCTACAACGCCCACGCCATCCATGTGGCCTACATCGGAGGAATAGGCCTTCACAAGGCTAATCCCCGTGACGTAGGGAGCGCCCATATCGAGGACACCCGCACGCCTGCGCAGAAGGCCGCGCTGCGCGCCCTCCTCGCCGACATCCATAGCAGATACCCCAAGGCCATCATCCTCGGCCACCGCTCCATCTGGGGTGAAGACTCACCCGGTAAGTGGCACAAGCAATGTCCTTGTTTCAACGCCCTCAAAGCCTATGCAGACATCTAAGCCTCTACGCCTCTTCGCCGTCCTGGCGCTCATCATCGCCATCATGGCCTGCGCCTCCAGACGCACCGCCTCCGACGAGTTGCGGTCCACAGCCACCACCACGGCCGACGCCATAGCCACACAGGCCCACGCCGCCGTCCGCACCGACACGGCCACGGCCCATACTGTCAGCCGCGACACCACCCGCCAGCAGACCACCACCGCCGACACCACGGCGGCCCACTACCGACGGGCCACATGGCAGCAGGCCGATACCACCTTTACAGAGATTTGGATCAACGCCCGCCGCTTCCGCTACCACGACGGCGCCACCTCCTCCACCGCCTCCCACAAGGAGACCCGGGCGGCCACCTCCACCGCCATCGACACCGACTCCTGCCGTCTGATCAGCCACACCGACACGATCTCAGCAGTACAGAAGAAGCACGAAGAGACCGATCGGCGACCGCTCGACAGGGCCGTCCTCGGCTATTCCGTTTACACCGCCTTCGTCCTCATCTTCGTCCTCCTCATCCTGCTCTTTATCCTCGGCAGGTGGAAGAATTAAGCCGGACAACTTTCATATTCTCTATAATCCGAAGCCCCCGGCACGCGTCCATGCGTGTCGGGGGCTTTTCTCGATTTTGCAGAAGTCGAAAGCAGGGCGAAGCGTTGTTCTTGTTGTTTCCCTTGCAGCAACACTTGGTCAGCATAGGCCTCGAAGAGGCAATGTCCCCGCGAAGCGTTGTTACTTGTTGTAAAAGTTGTTCAAGTTGTTTTCCAAAAAACCAGCAAGCACCTACTCCCACGGCAGACGCCAGCCAGCCTTGCCCCTCGCCTTCCGCTCGTTGCCGATCACGGCCACCAGCTGCCGACCCTGGCCCACCAGTCGCCCGCTCACGCTCACATGCACCGTCGCCTGCGCGATGCTGCCAGCGCCGATAGAGGGCCGCACGCTCCCGACCTGAGGCACGCTGCCCAGTCCGTTGGCCACGTCCCACAGGCGCTTCTGCTGCCAGCGGTTCAGGATCATCTCGCCCGAGTTCACTCTCACGGGGATGCGGTCGCCCGTATAGGAGTTGCCGCCGACGATACCGCCCGTGGCGTATCCCGTCGAACCCTTCACGGCGCTGATAATGGCCATCAGCTGCGCCATACCGACCGCCGAGGCGGCCACCCATTCCCACAGGTTGCCATTCTTGCCCTCGTTCGCGCTCGCCTGAGCGAAACCCATGGCCGTAGTGGCGATGGCCTGCGCGATGGTGCCCGCGATGTTGAGTTCAGGCAGCTCGAAGGCGCTACCCATGCCCTGCAGCGCCGACCCCACCTGGTTGATGGCGTCCGCAGCCTTGTCCATGCGCTCCTTCACGCTGTCCGTGTTCCTCAGGATCTTCCCGAATTTAAGCGGCACCTTCCCGATCCCCGCCAGCTGCTTATTGATACCGTCGGCCAGCATCTCGCCCATCTCCCGGCCTATCTCGCCAGCATCCACCGCTGCGGCCACCGTCTCCAGCTGCCGCCTCAGATCCTCGGCCTCGTTGTTCCTGAGGTCGATTTTTGCGATGATGTCGAAACCGCTCACGCCTTGCAGCTCCTTCTTCTTCGCCTCCAGCTCTTCCGCAGATGGAAGCACGGGGCGCACCAGCGCGGCCAGATCCACCTGCGCCGTGTTCCCCGCCACGTTACCGCCGATTGTACCGCTCGCCCCCATGTCAGCCTTCAGACCGCCGCTGCGCTCGTACCGCATCTGCTGGAGCGTCTCCAGCTTCTTCCGATAGTCCTCCAGCGTGTCGATGTCGTCCTGGATGTCCAGCGCCTCCTTGATCTTCGTCTCAGGCAGCGCCAGCAGGTCGGCGTAGAGCTTCTCCACCAGTTCGTCCAGCTGACGGATGGAGAGGATGCCGTCCGTGATCTCGGGCTCGTCCACCACGTCGTTCGCGGCCGGAGCGGGCGTCGTGGGCGTAGTGGGCGTCGTGTGCGTAGTAGTCGTCGTAGTAGTAGGCGGCTCCGGGCTGCCCTTCACCTTGAACGTGATCGCCTGGCCCTTCTTCGCATACGCCGCCATCTGCTGCTTTAACCTTAGATTGTCAGCCTTCACGGCCTTTATCTGAGCGTCTATCCGTTCCCTCTCGCTCGTTCCCTTGACCCGCTCGTGCATCACGTCGAGGTTCGCACCCTCAGCCACCATCATACCATAGAGGAACGGATGCTGCTGGGCGCGCGTCTGCTGCACCGTCGATGCCTTCTTACGCTTCTCCTCCAGGTCGTCCAGCTTCATGTTATTAGTGGCCGCCTGATTAGCGAGGGCGCGCATGGTGGCCTCGATCGTCAGCTGGTCGCAGTACGCCTGACTGTTCTCCGTCAGCGCCTTGTACCATTCGCTCACGCTGCTAAAGTAGCCCATCGTCTCGCCGTACCGACTGTTCAGCTCCTCCACCTTCTTCTTCTCCTGAGCCTTCGTCCCGTTCCACTCCTTCGTCACGGCGATGTCCTTATAGAGCTGCGCCATGTTGTCGGCCACGGCCTCCTTCGAATCCTTCAGTCGCTCCGTCAGCTGTTCCGTCAGCTGCTTGTTGGTCTGCTTCGCCACGGCCTCGGCGCTCAGCGCCTGCTTCGACTGCTCCAGCGTCTTCGACACGCCGTAGATGATGGCCGAGAGGGCAGCGAGGGCCAGACCCACCACCGAGGCCACCTTCAATGTACGGATGGCCGTGGCCGTCGTCGTAGCGCCAACTTCCACGCCGCGCAGTTTCCCGATGAGCACCTCCAGCACGGCGCCCATGCCCACCGAGGCCTGGCGCACCACCTGCGAGGCGGGCCCCCATTTCAGCAGCTTCGTGACGGCACCAGCAGCGGCTACACCTACGCCCTTCAAGGCCGTGCCAAACTGCACCACGCCCGTCACGGCCATGCCCAGTTGGCCAAACTGCGCGATCATGCTCTGGTACGGCATGAGGGCCTTGCCGATATTCGTCAAAACGCCGCCAAAGCTATTGGCCAGCTGCTTCGCCTTGCCCGCGTCCGTCTTCGCCAGTTCGGCGTTCATGTTGCCGACGTTCTGCGTGATGATCTCGGCGAGCATGGCGGCACGCTCGCCCTCGTTGCCGGCCTTCAGTGCCTTCTCCTGGGTCTCGCTAAAGGTGATGCCCACACGCCTCAGGGCGCCCGTCTGACCCTGCAGCGCCTTGCCCAATAGGTTGGCAATGCCGACGGCGTCCTCGCTCGTGGCGTTCAGACCCTTCTGCTGCGTCAGCAGATTGTTCATGGCGGGAAGCAGGGCCGTCAGCGTCCGCTTATGACTGGCAAAGGTGGCCAGCTGCTGGAGGCCGCTGCGCTGCACCGTACCACCCACCACGCCGAGCTTCGTCTGAGCAGCCACCGCCGCGTTCACCGAGGCCACATCCTCAGCCGTCGCGCCCATGCGCTGCCGCATCACGGTCGTCAGCTTCGTCTGGGCCTCTGTTGCAGCATTCGCCTTGGCGATATACCCGCTCATGGCGTTGGTCAAATTCTGTATAGAGCTATAGACGTTGTTCGCGATGGTGCTTATAGAGCTCCAGCTTACTAACGCCTTATTTACAGCATCCGCCTTGCGACTCGTCGCCATCAACGCCTCACCAAGCCGCTCTACATCGCGGCGGGCATTCACCACCACTTCTTTTCCGTCAATTGTTAAGCGGATGTTAAAGGAAATCGTTTTTGCCATATTTCAAATTATTTTAAGTATATTTGCAACATAATAGCCAAAAATATGAGTAGTAGAAGAAGGAGAAAAGACGATTTGCAGGATCATTCCCCGTATGCGAATAAGTTCTGCTGCATCGTGGCCATGATAGGTGTCCTAATGGAGTTTGTTGCCATTGTACTTTTCATTATTGCCTATCTTATACTTGATCATGATTTTATTATCGCATTGATCGGGGCTGTAGTATTTGCCATCGGATTTCTCGCAACAGTACTAACGGTCAGAACAGACACGGGAGGGGACGGCCTAATCGATTAGTATCACAGCCACCCCAGCTTCGCCGCCCGCTTCACCGTGGCGTTCTCGATAGCCTGCCCGATCTCATCCTCCACAATCTTCGGGCCTTGCGCCTCGGCTTCGTCGAGGAAGTGATAGGCGGGCATCTTGCCCCTGTTCCTGCCAACCCAGCGAAAACCGTCCCCCGTGTTCACGAGAAAACGCTTCGCCCAGCTGCGTGGATAGCGTTGCTTCGTACCTTCCGCGGCCCACATGAGCACAGGCTTCTCCAGCCCGTGGCGGTTCCTGATGTACCCGCTCTTGCCGTGAGGCTTCACGGTGATCATGAAGCCACCGCCGCGCGGATAGACGCGCACGCGCACGCCCTTGGCCAGCTTCCCCGCGTCATTGATGCCGCTGCCCTCCACGCTACGCTTCGCCACGGCGGCGATCATCTTGCCCGTCCGACGATAGGCGTCCTTCAGCGTCCGCTTCATCTCGCGCTGGTCAAACGTTTTGAGCAGGTCGTTCCAGGCCTGCCCGATCACTTGCTTCTCATTCATTTCTCTTCCTCCTTTCCTCGGCCTCTCTCCGACGTCTCATCAGGGCCTCGAAGGCGCGCTGCGCTTCCTCCTTCGTCGCGGGCTTCTGCTCGCTCGGCTCGGGCCGCTCCTCCTGCCGCTGGTCCCACGGCAAAGGCAGCACCCGCTTCGGATCGACGCTCTTCCCGCTCCACGGACTCACGCTCATCACGCCCACGATACGCGCACGCTCCCACGCCTCCCGCTCCCGGTCGTCGTCGTAGCGGTGGCGGGCCGCTGCGATAGCCTGAAACTCAGAGGGGGTGAGCAGCCCAAAGTCTTCAAAACTCAAGCCGCACACCCCCAGACCGTAACCAAGCATTTCCTCGATGCTTATTTTTTTTTACCAGCATCGGCATCCGCGTCATCGCCGTCATCGCCGCCATCGCCAAACATCGAGGCGCTCCACGCTTCGATGTCGGCAGGGTCGGTGGCGTCGGCAAACTCCTCCAGGCTCATCCCGAAGGCCACGCCCTCGCGCTTGCAGGCGCTCGCCACGCAACACCACAGCAGCGTGAACGTGTCGCAGAATCCACCATCACTATCGGTCAAATCACGGCCCGTCTGCTGCTTGAAGCGCAGCATAGCGCCGTTGGTCATGTAAGCGGGGTAAACGCTACCACCGACCTCGACCTCGATACGACCCACGGAGGCTCCTTCCTTGGAATGCTCTGCCAGGCCTTTCTCTTGTTTATTCTTTTCCTTTTCCATAATCATATTTTTCTAAAATGTCACACACTAATCGCCCAGCGAGCCGCCACCCTGGTCGCCGCCGCCCGTGGTGTCCACCTTGAAGGAGGCCGTGAGGGTGAGGTCGGAGGTCAGCTTCACCGTGCGCGGGTTCTCCATGTTGCCGTCGCTCCACTTGTCGAAGGCGTAGCCGGCCTGCGGGGTGGCCTGGATGGTCTGCGTGCTGCCATCGTCGAAGGTGCCGCCACCCGAGACGCTACCCTGGCTCTCGTTGTCCGAAAGCACGGTCAGCGTGTGCTTCTTCGGCTTCACAGGAGCCTGCTGCGCACTACCGCCGCCCGGCATGCCAGCAGAGCCTCCTGCGCCCTCCTGGGGCTCGATGTAGCAGCGGTTGGGATCTGTCCAAACTTTGACGCCCTCGGGCACTCTGTAGAAAGCGACACCTGCTTCGTCCGGGTGGTTTTGAAGAATAAAAGAACCAACAGGCGGGTTAGTCAGCACATACACACCCGTCAAAACTCCCTTGGTATATTTCTCGCCATGCTTACCGGCATACCCCTCCAGTCTATACTGTCCCGGGGTTCCGCCGACGATGTATGGAGTATTGGCTTCGAAGCGCTGGACCTCATTCATGACGATTTTCCCGTTCGCGTCAAGCGAGAGCGCCTCGTACAGTTTCAGCCCGTCTGGCTTCGCGCAACTGAATGGGATAATGATCGTGTCCCACTTCGCCGCGCTCAAGGTGTACTCATAGACCATTTTCTGCTTCACCATCCCCAGCGCCACATGATACGACAGGCGGATGGTCTGCACGAAGGCGCTGTCCTTCCAGCTCTCCTCGCCGCCGACCACCTTCACGCAGTCCATCGTCATGGCGAAGCCGTCCTCCTCCTCGCTGGCGACGATACGGCCCACGAGCTGCTTCCTCACCCGCTCCATCGTCTCCACGCCCTCGCCGTAGGTCTTCGCAAAGACCACAACCTCGTAGCACACCTCGTCGTAGCCGCTGCGGCCCTTTTCGTCCAGCGACCGCACATCGACACGACGAAACGTCACCAGCGGCAGCGTCACTTCGTTCTCGCTCACCACGGGGCGCACATGGCCCTCGCCGAGCAGGTCCTTCAATACGGAGTAGATAGCAGACCCGGCGCTCAGAGAGCTGCGCGGGATGTTTACTACAGTTTCACTCATCTTGATATATAATTATAGAATTTACAAATTTAAAAAAATCACGGCAGCTCGTCGGTCATCCCGATCAGGCTGCACGTCACGGGCATTTCGCCCAGCCGACGCCGGCTCCGGTCGATACCCTCTATCTGGTACGTCTTGCCGTCCCAGCGCAGTCGGTCATACTCCCGCAGGGCGTCAGTATAGCGGAAGACGAAGGTCGTCACATGCTGATAGACCACCTCGCCGTTCAGCTCGCCGAACCCGCTATTCTTGTGCGTCACCTGGCAGGGCACGCCCTCAGCCACCACGTTCCAGCTTCCCGTGTCGGCGCCAAACTTGTCCGTGCTCTTCTCGTAGCGCACCACGTCACACACCTCGTCCAGCAGTCCTGCTCTAATCATGGGCTTCGTAGTTCACATGGGCGTAGATCAGGTGCCAGTAGTGCGGGCTCCTATAGAGCTGGGCCGCGCTCACGCTCTCCCTCTCTCGGTAGTTGTCACCGGTCAGAATCAGCAGCGCCTGCCTCAGGTCAGCGGGCAGCGCACCGGGAGCGGTCTCCAGCTCTTTCAGGTCGCTCACCTGCAAGTCGGCGGCCAGCGTCTGCTCGGCAGCGTCGATAAACTGGGCCACCTCTTCCTTGTCAAGGTCGCTGGCGTACCGAAGCCGGCTAAAGTGGATAGCACTATCCACGTCGATATATCTGGGCATGGTCTTCGTCCTTGGTTCGTTAATGAGAAAGGGCGGAAGCAGGAAACCCGCTCCCGCCCGATCAATCAAATCAAAAAAGTAAAGCGAATGCTATGTTATGGAATCGTTTCCCTATTCACGATCAGGCATGGTCAGTGCCGGGAGAGGCCGTGCCATTCTGTCCGGGATACACCTCGGGCTCGCCGTCGTTCTCGAAATCGACGGTGAAGGTAGCATCGTCCTGCGCGGGGCTCGTCTCCTCCACCTTCGTGATGACAAACTTGCCATTCAGGTAGGGCGTAGCGTCGCCCTCGCGCTCGAAGCAGGAGAGCTCCACGCTCTGTCCAGCGCCCCACAGCTTGCGCACCTCGTCCAGGCTGAGTTCCTCCTCGCCCTTGTAGCGGAAGCCCTCGCCATGCACGCTGATACTCATCTTCGTCACGCCCTTGCCGCTGAAGAGGGCCTTCTTCGTCTTCTCCTTCATGGGGGGCTTCACGCCGCGCTCCTTCGTCTCAGTGTTGAAGGTGACGGAGTGCGTGGTGCTATGCCCCAGGGCCTTACCTCCGACGGAAAACAGCACGTTGCTGCCGTTCATATATTCTTGCGTTACTGCCATGTTCTTTTTCCTTTTTCGTTAATATATTTTTGAAAAACCAGCGGGCCCGCGGCCTATGCGCTCCGCCTTCCGCGGGCCCAGCCTGGTCTATGCTGCAGTATAGGTGATCTTTCCGAATGCCTCAGGATACGGAGCGAAGAAGTCCCACTCGGAGTTGATGACGATGGCCACCGTGTTCGTCGAGAGCACGCTCACGGACGTGGTGTCGATGCCCATGGCCATCGGGCCAAACTGACCCACCAGGGCGTAGCCGAAATTCCGTAGTAGATCGTGCCCTTCTTGCAGAGGCTCGTCGGAATCACGGGCACGCCGTCGATCGTGTTGGTCGAGAGGTCGAGCAGGAAGCGGCCGCTACCCTTGTCGATGGGCGTGTTGGCCAACTCGGCGTAGGCCTTCCAGTCCATGATGAAGCAGGGAGCGTTCACCGGCACGTTGGCCTCGTTCACCTTCGAGCGAAGGTCGAGGAAGAGCTGGCGCGTCAGCGTCGAGCTGCCTCCCGTGGCGGCGATGGTGTTGCCCTCGGGAATGCTGGCCAGCGGACTGGTCGGGGCGTTGGCGGCGGCGGTCTCGGCGACAAAGGCCTCGTTCAGGGCGAGCGTGTGCTTCAGGCGCATCGTCTCGACTACGAGGCTGCTGATAGCGCCCGCCGTCTGATTGATGGCGCGGTTGGAGATGTCCACGCGGATCGGCAGACGGTGCGGCGTGATGGTCTTCACGCCAAACTCCATCGTCTGAGGCGTCACGGCGTCGTTCTCGCCATACCAAGTAGCCTTCAGACCCTTCACCGTCGGGAAGTTCCACTGACCCGTGATGCCGCTCTGAATGCGGGCGCCCACCTGGCCGATGATCGTCTGGGGCGTCAGCTCGCGGATGTAGTCCTGGATATACACGGGCGTGATGTTCTTCGTGCTCGCGGCCTGCTGGATGGTGTCGGCGCGCAGCTGCTCGTCGGCGCGGTTGTAGGCAAAGCGGAAGTTACCCTCCTCGTCACGGCAGGCAGCCAAGTCCTCAGGGATGCCGCGGCCGCTGGCGATGCTGCGAAGCAGGCGGCCGAAGTTCGCCTCCTGGCTGTCCTGCGCGCGCTGCTCCTCAAACTGGCGGCTGCGCTCGCTGCTGCGCTCGCTCTCATACTGCACGCAGCCGACCATCAGCGCGTCGTCCTCGGCTCTGAGTGCAGCAAACTGCTGGCGCTCGGCGTCGGTCATGTCGCGGTTCTCGCGGGCCAGGGTCTGCTGGAGCGTCTCCATCTCCTGGCGAATCTCACTGCGGCGGCGGATGGCCGCCATGTACTCTTCTCTTGTCATTTCTGTCTTTGTTTTTGTTTTGGTGAATTTATGTAGTACGGCGAAGCCATGCGCCGATAGTGTCATAGTCGCCACGCACCAGGGCGGGCTCCTCAGTCTCGATCAGGCCAGCGGCCAGCAGTCCGTCCTTCACGCCCGCGCTGCGCTGCTTCACGCTCGTGGCGGGATAGGCGGGATGGGTCACGATGCTCACGTCAAACATCCTGCTGATCTTGTCCAGGTGGCGGACGTAGTACTCCTTCCCGTCTTGGTCCTTCTCCTTCGAGTAGGAAAACGTGTCCTTGTCGGCGTAGAATCCGAAGCTCATCCCGGCAAAGTCGCCACGCCGCACGCTCTCCAGGGCGTAGTCGCCCCACAGCGTGTTGGCAGCGTCGAAGCGCATCAGCAGACCCTCCTCGTCGAGCTCCAACCGCAGACTGCCCTTCCCGTCCATGCTGCGGGCCAGCATCTGGCCGGGATCATGGTTCAGGCAGGCCACGATGTCGCTGCTCCGCATCACGTCCTCGCTCAGGGCGCCAGGAGTGATCTCCTCAAACACGCTGCCATAGTCCCAGTCGGGAAGCAGCACCGAGCGAGAGCCGTACAGGAATACGCGCCCCTCAATCTGCCGACTGTCGGCCTGGGCACGAAGCTCCGTCCGAGTGTAGTATCTATATTGCTCCATTGTCTTCTTTTTCTTATTGGTATATTCTTCAAAAATAGGCACCACCCCTGCCGCCTACTCCTTACTGTTGCCCGCTCCGAGCTTCGCCAGGCTGCCATTGGCCACGAGGTCGTCGCCACCTTCCAGCGGGCGGTAGCCCATGCGGGCGCGCGCCTCGTTGGGCGTGATCACGCCCGTCTGTATGAGCTTCGATAGGGCCGTAGCCTGAGCCAGCGGGGCATTCTGATAGTAGTCGTCGATGCGGAAGCGGGCCCGCATGTGGCCGTCGCCGCCGAAGAGCTTCTCCGTCACCTCGCTCTCGATCTGACGCATCAGCGGCGCCAGCGTGCTGGTCATGAAGATGGTCTGACTGCTCTCCGTGCTACTGTAGTTGGCGTTGGTGTCCTGGAAAACCTGCATCGGAGGCACGCCGAAAAATCGGCAAATCTCCATGTTTATAAATTTCATACTGTCCAGCAACTGGAGGTCGCTGGGCGTCATGCCCGTCTGCACAAACTTCATCGTACCCGGCAGGAAGTTCAGGTTCTGGCCGTTCCCGATGGCCTCGCGGATGCGCTGCGTCACGCCTTTCAGCTGCTTGTCCGTAGCGCCGCCGTAGCCCACCTGCACGGTATCCTCGCCTGTGATGAAGCCGCGGAGCGTGCTGCCAGGGGTAAACATCTCCCCCTCTTGCTTGTAGGCCTTCCGAGCGTTGCTCAGCACCAGCGAGGCGAGCTCAGTCACGGGAGTGCCCATGAAGCCGTCCCGGCAATAGCTCCGGATATGGATGATCTCGTCGGGCAAGTACTCGCCCTCGATGCCGTCGTAGATGTCGCTCACCGTATAGACGCCACGCAGGCGGTCATAGCTCACCGAGCAGTCCGATGGCACGCAGTACAGAGCGCTCAGCACGCCCCCACGATACACGGGCACGATATAGGCGTTGCCGTACATCTCCCGCTGATAGACCACCTGCCACAGCAGGTCGAAGCCCGTCTGCCGCGGGTTCGGACGCTCCGAGAGCAAGCGGTCGGCCATCGTGCCCTCAGCATCCTCATACCACGTCCGCCCGTCTTCCATGCGCCTGTGCATAGCATGAAGCCCAAGACTGGCCACGCTGCCAGCCTTGATCTCCACGCAGCGCTTCACACACGCCACGCTGCTGGCCGTATAGGCGTCCACCATATCGTCCAGCCCGAGAATCGTACCGACAGGCAGAAGGCCCGCCGCACGCTCGATCACGCCGCCACCACCACCAGAGACGTCCCGCAGAATACCCTGCACGACGTCCACGGCGGTCGCTCTGACTGCGGCCCACAAACTATTACTTCTTTTTCCCATCCGTTTTACTTGGGGTTTTTACATTTCGGACCATCCCGCCAAATAGGCACCACCACCACCTTCTCCCCCGCTTCTCGCCCATTTTCCCCTCGTTTTACCTCTATTTTGTAAAACAATCCGAAAAAGTAACCCATTCTGCAAAACTTTCTTTGATTTCCGCTTGCAGATTTCAAAAAAAGCCCTATCTTTGCAAACGTAAACAAGAACAAATAAACAAATCATCAAGTTATGGAAAAGTATAGCATTTCAGAGATCGTAAGCGCAGTTCGCAACGGTGGCCACGTCATCAAGCTCGCCTTGTCAGACGCTTCAAAGTACGCCAGCAACTCCCGCGGAGAGATGCAGTGGGACACCTCAGCAGTCGAGAAGAAGTACGCCTACAGACAGGAAGGCGACGAGATCATCCAGAACGGCAACAAGGAGGTCAACATCTCCGAGCTCGTCCGCATCCTCAAGGTGATGGTAGGCCGTGGAGAGGCTCAGGTCCGCATCGGTTCTCAATTATTCTACGGTGAAATCGTCGAAGGATAATGGAAGAGGCCACACCGAAGACCCATCGAGGAGGAAGGCGTGAGGGAGCGGGGCGCCCTCGAAAAAACAAAGCCATCCTCTACGCCCGCATGAATCCCGAAGCCGTCGAAGCCATCAAGGCGCAGGCAGAAGCAGCCGGCCTCGCCGTAGGAGAATACATCGAGAGCCGTTTGGTCATCGAGAAAAGCGAATAAGAGCCCCCATTTACGGGGGCTTTTCCTATTCCATGCTGCTTCTCACCTGCTCGATGCTCAGCCCGATGGCCATGGTGCCCGTGATGCACCCGTCTATCTTCGCCTTCTGCTGCTTCTTCATCGGCTTCTTGTTCCCCATTTTATCGACGTCCAGCACGGCATTGTCGTAGCAATAGGCGTTGATCGGGTTGGGGTCAAAGGTCAGTTTGTCGTTGTACAAAAGTTCCTCAGTACCCTCCACGGCCCGCGTAAAATAGTAGTTAGTCTGCTTATAGGCCTGCATATACGGCCCGCCGCCCGTCGCCCGCAGCGTGTTCTGGAACGTCTGCGCCCGGTTGGGGTCGAAGCCGATGCGAAGGATGCGCAGCTGGCTGCCTCGCTGGAAGATGTCGCGGGCTATCTGCTCGTAGTCGATCGTCTCCTCCCCACATACGTTCATATACCCCTCCGCTACCCATTTCGCATAGATCACACGGTTCACATGGCTCTCCAGCGTCTGCCGCGGGATATAGTAGTCGGTGATCATGTGGCCGCCCTCGGCGTCCTTCAAGTGCAGGAAGTACGAGACGGCGGAGAAGTCGTCACGCACGCTCAGATCGACCGCCACCTGACACTCGGGCCGATACCCCAGCGCCCCCAGCTCCACGCGTCTGTAGTGGCTTCGTATCACCTCGCCCTTGATCCACGTCTCCATCGTGCCCGTCTCGAAGACGTTCAGCAGCTTCGTCCGGAAGGCCCTCATGTCGTCCGCGCTGCTCTGCGCCTTCCGCCACATGTCGTCGTAAAAACCCTCCTTCACGGTGATGCCGAGGTGTGGCTGCACCTTCCGCCACGTCTGCACGTCGCCCTCCTCGTCATCCACGTCGGGCATGAACAGGTGGGCAAACGTCCGGTCGTCGTCCGTCTCGCCCCGCAGCACCTTCTTACAATGTTCCAGCATCGCCACGAAGGGGCTCTCCACCTTGTCGCTCGCCGTCGTGATCGTCACCACGAGCGGGTTCTCCCTCATGCCCATCGAGGTCGTGAGCACGTTGTAGAGGTCAGCGCTGTCGGCCTGACTGTACTCGTCGTTGATGACGGTCGAGGCGTTCAGGCCGTCCAGCTTGTCGGCGTTGCTCGCCAAACATCGGATAAAGCTCTCCCGCAGTCCGCTGTCCTTCCAGCTCACCAGTTCTCTGTTCAGCTTGAAATGGCCCAGCCCTGGATCCATGCCCCTCAGCACGCCCCTGATCTCATCAAAGCAGATCTTCGCCTGCTGGTAGGTGTTGGCCGTCGTGTAGCACTGGGAGTTCCGGTCGCCAAACAATAGGTCATAGACGGCCAGACTGGCCACCTCCGTGGTCTTCGAGAATTTACGGGGCACGAAGAGCAGCACGTCGTGAAACAGTCGGTGCGTCTCGTCCGTATAGAAGCCCATGATGTTGGCAAACTGAAACACCTGCACGGGCGTCAGTCGGTAGCTCTGCCTACCCCTCACGCCGCTGAATTTCAGCTGCTCGTAAAAAGCCGCGAATTGCTTGTATTTGTCTATCCGAAAGTCGTATTTTTCCAGCATCAGCAAAAACCGACGAAGCCCCAGCAGCTCGTAGAGATTATGCCGCTCAGGATGCCCCGCCAGGCTCTTCGCATAGTCCAGCAGACGGCGGTCGATGCGCCCCAGATGATAGCCCGGCAGGTCGCAGTCCTGCAACCACCCAGCACACGCGGCCTTCGCCTCCCGCTCCCGCTGCTTCTCGTCGTCTGTCATAGCTTACTCAGTCCTTGCTCAGTTCTTGTCCTTTCGCTTGTAGAGCGTCGGCTTCTGGCCGCCCAGTCCTTCCATCAGACTGACCAACCGGTCCCCGCTCCTGGGCCGCGCGTCTTTCTCCTGGTTCACAAACCCCGCAGGCTTCGCCACAGACAGACCGAGGTCTCGGAAATACTTCCGTATCTCCTCCGTACACTGTATTTCAGCCGACACGGCAGGATTCAGAATCGTCCTCGGATTGCCCTCACGGCTCACCACGGTCAGCATCGTGCCCTCCTCGGCTATACTCTCCCGAATGGTGTCGAGACGGCATAGCAGACCAGCCAGCACGCCGATGGCGGGCTCCAGGCTCTCATCATAGAGCCCGCGAGCCTCCATCCGCTCCCGAATCTCCAGCACATAGTGCCGCTTCTCTTCGTTCATTCCCATATCTTTCCCGTTGAAAGTTAATGATGTCCACCACGTCCGCTCATCGTAAGCGTGTCCGCGATGCAACCTTGCTCAGCATCTTTCAATTCTTTACCTTTGC
>ERZ825159.853-NODE-853-length-34707-cov-4.304052_pt1 | contig 34707 bp, 27 predicted proteins | sample MGYA00519932_ERZ825159 | MGnify/ENA primary metagenome ERZ825159 (study PRJEB31778, sample SAMEA3449191) | human gut metagenome | biome: human gut; feature: human-associated habitat; material: faeces | place: United Kingdom | collected 2010/2012 ...
AGGGAGACGGGATTTGATTTTTGTACTAAAAATTTGCAATCGCCCATTTCAATCCACTCCCTCGTAAAGAGGGAGACTCAAAAAGGACACCACTCAGCGTGATGCCCTGAACATTTCAATCCACTCCCTCGTAAAGAGGGAGACATCCGATTTTGTCACTGCGTCCACGGGTACACGAATTTCAATCCACTCCCTCGTAAAGAGGGAGACCATGCATGGTGGTTTTTGACACCGAAAAAAACGCACAATTTCAATCCACTCCCTCGTAAAGAGGGAGACCAATCAGTTGCAAGACCAAACATCCAAACTTTATATTTCAATCCACTCCCTCGTAAAGAGGGAGACCCGGGGACAAACCAGCCCATCCTGCCAAAAGGACGGATTTCAATCCACTCCCTCGTAAAGAGGGAGACGCCAGACAGCGGCAGCGGTTTCTTTGCAGCAGGCGATTTCAATCCACTCCCTCGTAAAGAGGGAGACAGCAAATATAGCTAAAATACAACTGAAATCATGATTAAATTTATTCATGTTCACATATACACATAAAAATTTCTGATTTAAAACAAAAAATAGCTTAATTTGCAAGTTGTATCTGACAAAATTTTACTAGTTTTCACCTGCGAATCCCCCAGCATTTTTATGTACACTTCCGGTTCGCAGCCATAAAATCAGTTGTTTTATCAGAGTAATAGCGGTTCTTCTACATGCAAAGAAGGTCGTATCCCAATGTGTTCTACTTTACTTTCATAATGATTTCCCAGCTGATAAAAACGCAAACTGTCTTTCTCTGGGTCAATCAAATCAATCAGTATCTGCTTTACCTTTCGAAATTCCGCAGCATCTAACACACATTCAAACACAGAATTTTGCACCCGTGTTCCATAATTAACACACTGTTTTGCAACCCTCTGCAATCGACGTCTTCCTTCTTTAGTTTCTGTATTGACATCGTAAGTAATTAAAATTAACAAATCTGATCACTTCCACATCATCGCTGGATAGTCATCCAAATCCCCACGAATATATCTTGCCAACAATAAGGCTTGTGCGTAGGGTAACATTCCATATTGCACCTTTTCCTTTAGAAAAGGATGCGGAATCACTTCTGCCTTTTTCTTTTGCCAAGCTTCTAAAAATAGCTTTCTTCCTTCTTCATTCAGCCAAACAGCACCATCTGCCTGCTTTTCAAATTGCTTTTCCTGAATCATTCGCCGATTAATCAATGTCAATACAAATCGATCACACAATGGTGCTCGAAATTCTTCCACCAAATCCAATGCAAGCGAACGGCGTCCTGGTCGGTCTGTATGCAGAAATCCAATATACGGATCTAGCCCAACACTTTCCAAAGCAGCTGTACACATGCTAGTCATAAAGGAATAGGCAAATGAAAGTAATGCGTTCACTCGATCCAACGGCGGTCTTCTGGAACGAACAGAAAAGCAAAAATGTTCTTTCTGCTGCAAAATCAAATCATCCCATACAGAAAAATAAACAGATGCTGCCTCTCCTTCTATTCCACGCAAAGAATCCAAATCAGATGCTTCCCATGCTCGCTGTGCTGCTGCTCGTAAAAATTCCGATTTTTTCCGCATTTTTTCGACATCCATTCGCAAACCATGATCTCGAATTGCACGTTCCAATACATACCGACTATTGAAAATCTTCCCAGTAATCATACTTTTTGCAATTTTCAGTCGTTCTGATGCTTGGTCAGCCAATCGGTATTGCTGCCGACGCAGCAATACATTTCCGCTAGTCGTTCCTTCTGTTCGACAGAGAAACTTTCCAGAACGACTCAAAAACGAAATGGGTAAACCCATTTCCGCACATTTTCCCATCAACGGCGGACTAGCTCCTGCTGCTCCAAAACAAATGATTCCATCTAAGTTGTGCAGTGGAAGTCTTGCAAGAATCATTTTCTTCTCCTGAACCACAACATTTTCCCCATCCAAGGACAAATACCGTTCTGGTGTCATAATATACAATGTTTGTCGCAGCTGTTTCATTCTGATACCTCCTCTGTCGGCTTTAACATCGCTTGCATATAGGCAACAGCCGACTGTGTTCCACAGAGAACAGGTAGACAAAGCTGCTTCAAAGAGCATGCATTGCATGCCTTCGTTCGCCGAACTTTGGGTGTATGTTGTGTCCGATATAACTGATGCATTTCCGTTAACATTACAATTGTTTTTTCTCGCAATTGTGTATCAATTTCCACTTTAGATCGTCGTTTTGTCTTTCCATAGTACAAATATCCGATTGGAACGGTACAGCACAACATCTCTTCCAGACACATTGCCTGTGCAGCAAGTTGCAGACGGTCACAATCATCTTTTTTTGCTTCTCCACGCTTATATTCAATGGGAATGATTTCATAAGTCCCTGGTTTCCCATGAATGGAAACGCCTGTTTCTGAACGATGAAATTCTACAACATCACATTCTCCGGAAATGCCCAGCGTTGCAGAGGACACTGGCATTCCCTGGACAATGATTTGATTTCCTCTTGTTTCATGTCGTTCCTTATCATGGGCATTCTTATGAAAAATTTCACCGTCTACGGTTCGTACATTTTCTGCCCATTGCTGTTCCAGGTGAATCAACGCCCACTGACGGCGACAAAAACAAAAATGCTGAATTCCGGAAAGCATCAGATATTCATCTTCTGAATAACTCATGATAAAATTTGCAGCGTAACACCGTCTAATGGTGTAACCTGTACATCATAATCTTCAAACCGTTTCGGCTTTATAACCCCTTCTTTTAAGGTGACCTGTAAAGAACGCTGTACTTTCGCAGAAGAATATTTTGGTGTTTTTCCTTCCTGCTCCCACCAATACAGTGCACAAACTTCCATACTGCCTTCTGGACGAGCAGAAGAAGCATCATTTTCCAGCAGAGTTCTCATTGCTTCCTTAATTTTTTCTGCGTCTTCGTCACGAAAGCCAGTCTTTTCCGCCAACTGACAATTGATGCTGCCCTTTGCCAGATACAGACCAAATGCAACCCGATGCTTCATACCCATGGTATCAGATGCTCTTTCTGCTGTATCTTCACTATTGACACTCTTTACAATCTGCATGCTGATAATATCCACTGGACTCACACTCTTTGCAATGCTGATGGTAACAGGACCTCTTACGCCAACAGAAACTGTATCTTTCTTAAAAGCAAATACTTGTCCAAAGCTTCTAACATCAATCCACTGTTCACACGCAATTTCTGCAAATCGATCTTGGTCGGTTTCTTTTCCATTGCTTGCCTTTTTTAATTCTTCACAGCCCTCTGCTCGTGTTTTCAAACTCTTATAGCTATCCACACGATGGTCATTCGACTGGACAAAAACAGGTTCGTTCATATCAATCAGTCGATTCCGAATCTTCCGCTTCAGACAAACATCCGAAATTTCTCCATACCCGTCATAGTCTTCTCTTGGACGGTTTCCACACAACGGGTCACCATTTGGGTTTGCATTTTCTACGGAAATTAAAATGGCAAAGTCGATTTTTTTAGAAAGGGTACTCATGATTCTGTTTCCTCCTCATTGTTTGAATCGTTTTGGTTTTTACGCTTTTTATCAGCAGAAATTTTCTGCAATTGGCAGCTATAAGCATGCAAATATTCCGGCTCTAGCTTGGAATTATCCATGAATGCAGTATGGTCAAACTGACTGGTAATTTCATCAATCATTGTGCAGTAATAATTTCGCTGTGTTTTTGGCATCGCAGAAAGATAAGGCTCTAACCGCTGCCGAATGACATTCCAAGTCCGATATGGCTGATTCACAAATGCTGTAAAATACCGGCGAGCATTGGTAATTCTGGCATCGTTGCCCTCTTTTTTATTCAGAGCAACCGATTCCGCTACTTCTGCAACTGCCAGCAGTCTGCCATACAGATAATCTCTGCGGGTACAGGTTTCATCCAGTTCCATGTTACATTCTCCTTTTTGTTCGCATATTTTTCTTCGCAGCATTCCGCAAGCACAGGCAACCACCAAATCCCAGTTGTATTTCTGTCCGTATGCCTGCGGATAAGCTGCCCGGTCACAAAGTGCCTGAAGCAAATCCATCGGAAATGCCTGTTTTTCCAGTACGCAGGGAAGCAAACGGTTCACAACAAATGACTTTAACTTGTCATCACACTTTAAAACATTTGTCTGCTCTGTCCCGTATGCACAATTTGCAATATCATACAGAGAAAATGAGAAAATCGAAAGTTTCTTTTTTCTCCAATATCGCCATGCAGTCTGTTCATGCCATGCCTGAAGCCGTTCAAAGAAAACAGAATGTTCCATCTGCGTATACATTGTCATGGAAAGTCGTCCAGTTGTTGCAGAATCCAGCACCATCACCGTGACATTGGAAAGCGGTTCTAATTTGCTTTCATATTCAAACAGCACATCTTTAAAATACGAACGATAACTGGTAAATGTATTTTCCTGTGACGATTCTGGTTTAAAATCGCTTGTCTGGTCATCAAATAGATTGAAATCAAAAGTTTCTCCAAAGGCTTCTTCAAAGTCAGAAAAAATTCCAGCGGAACTATTGGTAATACTGGGCAACTTTTTCAAGTCGCTTTCCCATGCAAGCAACATCATGGTTTTTCCAATCGGATTTCCCTGCCGCTGAATCATCCACCGCAAAGCGTTATGCATTTTCTGCGAAAAATCATAGCCAATGGAAATCGCCTGCTCTTTGTTCTGAAATCTGCCTCGGTAAGAAAAACCGTTTTCATCATTTGCAGAAAACAACTTTGCTTTATCTCCTGCATTTCTGATTTTATTGGGATGCTTATAAGAACATTCTGTCACTTCTCCGGTTGCATAACACAATTGCTGAACCTGCTGGGATGCATTCTGTTCTTCGTTCTGTGCAATCCAGCTTTCGTATAAAGTCGAATCCAACCAAGTTTCATCTCTACTGTTTGGATTCGACTGGTAAACTCGAAACCGCACCATACAATCTGATTGCACAATATCACAGATTTTTTCTTTGCTCAGTTTTCCAGTCTGTTCGTCCAAATTCAAAACGGATGCTGCTAGTAAATCTTGTATCAAACAGCCTTTTTGCAAATATGTATAAATGGCTCGCACTGCTGGATGGGAATGCTTTCCCTCTGCCCACGATTTTAGTTGTTCCAGATAGGCAGCATATGACTTTGATGCCTTTTCTGCTTTTTCAGGAACATAATTCCCATAATCTCCAGCAAGGTAAATCAATTTATCTGCCAACGGATGCGGCGTAATTCCAGAACTACGGGAACCAGAATCTTCCGTTACTGGAATAATTGTCACAGCATCTTTTTTGTCCTCGATTTTCTTTGCTGCTTGAAATACGCCATCTTCTGACAAAGTCACTTCAATCTGTGCATTTGCTGTAGAATGTGCCACCGGCAACAAAACTGCGGTATCCCCATCAATGGGATGTCCACAAAAACGCTCATAAATCCGATAAAGTTCATTCGTCCACTGCAACACCATCACCTCCTAAAAATTCAGAAAGTCCTTGAAAATTTCCGTGTTCCTCCCCGAACGGCTTGATTTCCATTTCCCGAACATGTCGTTTGATGGTGCATTCCTCCGGCCGAATGAACGAAATCACACCATTTTTCATGATTGGATTCCAAAACCGAACCGTCATTTGCCCCTTATCCTCTGGTAAAACTGCTTCGTCTGCATAGGTGATGCCATGATAAAAAAGGCCATACGGAATTTCTCCGGAATCATCATAAAAGCCTGTTCCTTCTTCAAATGCACAGGGTTCTACATATCCCATGCATTCTCGTGTGCCAAGGAAAATATCTCGTCTTCCGCCTCGTTCAATCATTCGCTTTGCAATGTTGTGATGCTTGTTTTCATTGCGGTCGTGCTCTAACTCTGGGCGATTGTCATTCCACTCAAAATGTGCCCTTACATGATAACAAACATCTCGCAAATACGTACAATAGGACAAGTCGTTTTTTCCGCTTTGATAATAAACGGGGCGAATTCCTCTCCGTTGCGTTTGAATACGGTTCATGACTCGAACAGCGTCAATATACCAAACAATCGTTGGTTTCCAGTAAATGCTGTGCATAATGCCTTTCAGTGCTTCGTAAGTTGGAATCGGATAGCTGTATTTTTCCATTCCGGTTCGAGTCAAAACATCTGAAAATAACGCATCTGCACCATAAACTTTAAATTCAACGATATTTTCATGAGTCGGTTTGCTCATCTTCTCACTCCTTTTTATTTTTATAGGAAACATGCATCCATAGAAATCATTCCATCTACACAAATGCCCTGTTCAGAAGAATAAAATCCAGATTTCAAAGCAAGAACACCGGATTCCAATTGGATTAATGCATCTTTTGCTTCAAGAGCCTTTAAAGTTCCACTATAGACAGAAACCAAATACTGCTGTGCTTTTCGCAACAACTTCGGAAATGCATTTTCATAGAGTTTTCCATTCAAGTCCAGAATCAATTCTTCCCCTGCTCCATAGGGCACTAAAATATCTGTGGTCTGTTCTGCAATTACTTGAAATTTTTTACCAGCTGTACGAAATGCCTGCATATGATTTTTCAACCTCAATGGTAGGCTTCCATGCATTTGGGCTTCTGCTCGTTTCGCATTGTTGGAATTGGTAGACAATAACCGCAGCAGCGTTTCATGATCTGAATCCAGCAGTGGATAAGAAAATTGATTTTGAAATGTTGTCAAATAACCTTCAAAATAGTTCTGCATGATTTGCGGATGCAGCAAGTCCTCTTTTTCATGAAAGAAGAGGATTTTTTTCGTAATCTCCTGCTCTTTTTCAATCTGTTTCAAAGCAGCAGCCAACTTTTCTTCTTCCAATTGTATCAAATAAACGGAGCAGCAATCATACTCCCCATTTCGATTGCAGCGACCAGCTGCCTGTGCAGCATGATCCAACCCCGACATCGACCGCACCACGCAACGAAAAGAAATATCAACACCTGCTTCAATCAATTGCGTTGTTACGCAAATCAAAGGTTGTTGCGTTTCCAGCTGTTCCCGCATCTGTTGAATCACCGTTCTTCGGTGTACTGGGCACATATTCGTGCTCAGGTGCAGAACCGTTGCAGACGCTCCATTCCGTTCCTTTAACTTTTGGAACATTGTCAAAGCTGCTTGTTTGGTGTTGACAACCAGCAACAGATTCCCGTTTTCCTGATACTGTTGCGTACAAAATTTGGCTGCTTCCTCATAGGAAAAAGATTTTTTCCCAGCTGAATGCAAAACCGTCCGCCGAAATGCATCAAAATCCGCCTGAAAATCAGCCGTCATGCTTTCTTGTTCATCTAATAGAATTGGGTATTCTGCTTGTTCCAGACAAGGTTGTGTTGCAGAACAGAGCACAACTGTGCTCCCACAGATATGTGTCAGAAAATTCATTGCCAAGTTAAACAGATGGATACACTTTGCAGGAATCGCCTGCACTTCGTCTATGATGATCACCGCACGGCATAGATGGTGCATTCTTCGTACAGAAGAGGATTTTCCATCAAAAAGAGCATTCAGAAACTGCACCAACGTGGTTGCAATTACGGGCACATCCCAGCGTTCTGTTCGCATTTGATAAGTAGACAGTTTTTCTGTTTCATTTTCATTTTCTTCCAATCGAGAAAAGACATTGGAATGATGTTCCAAAAAGTTTTCTTCCCCTGCAATTTCTCGAATCACATCGCTATTCTGCTCCAAAATAGAATTGAATGGTGCAATATAGAAAATCTGATTTACATTATGCTTCTGGCTATATTCAATCGCAAACCGCAGAGCAGACAGTGTTTTTCCACCGCCCGTTGGAACAACTAACCGACAGATTTTTACATCATGGTTCGCAAATGCGGCACAACGGTCGGAAATATTCATTCTTCGGCGAGAAATCAAATCGGTTTTCTTCCGAAATGCGGTGCATTTTTTCTGCATTTGCTTCTCCATATTATTCCAAACTCCCGTTGGTTCTTTTGGAGAAGTATATACAATGTCATCATTAAAATTCGCTGCATCTGTCTGATCGGCATCCATTAGAATAGACTGCATCAATCGTTCTAAAAAGCCCTGATAAAATGCAGGTATCACACATTTTGCATCTCCGGAAAGTTCCCGTTTCTCTTTTTCGCCTTTGGCAATCATTTCCTTGTAAAGTTCATTTATTTTCTGCTGCATAGCATCATACTCTTTCACAGATTCCTGATAATACTTTTTCAGTGTTCCATCAGAAACAATCTCCGGCAATGCACGCTCGACTTCCTTATCCTGTTTTATAATAGAAGTTCGTTTCTCGAAATAATTTTCTCCATCCTCTGTAAGCCAATCATGTAATCCATGATGAGAAAGAATCGTTCGCCCAATTAAAAGTGCCGCATCCGGATTCAATCTACTCTCTTTATACATTTCTATTGCCAAGTTCGCAAGATACTTTGCACCCATATAGCTATGGTCAATTTCTCCCCTTTTGGCATCACTCTTCCCACGAATGTATTCTGTAAAATCCGTGCACAATTTTCCAGCATCATGTAAGATTCCCTGTAGCCAAGCGGTATGAGGCATCTGAATAACCTGCCCAAATTCACTCGCAATTTTTGCAACATTGTTGCAGTGTTCAGAAACGGTCTGCTCTTTCTCATCCCATTCCCGAATATGAGAGATATATTCCATCGCAATCATCCTCTTTATTGATTTTTCATATGATTATTTTATCATATTTTTCTACTTTTTGCAACCACTTTTTATGGAATTATGCCTTCTATTGCCCAGTTTCGACATGATTCGACAAAATTCGACAAAATGAAAAAATAAAAAAGCATTCTCACAGTTCACTTTCTGCAAGAATGCTTTCTGTGTAATTTTCTATTATAACACCAATAAAACCGTTCCAATGGTCAACAATCCCAAACCAATTCCAGAACGGCGATTCAATCGTTCCTTTAAAACGAAAGACGAAAACGCAATGGTAACCAAAATGCTCAGCTTATCAATCGGCACAACCACGCTTGCCAACCCATCCTGCAAAGCTCGATAATAGCACATCCAAGAAAGTCCGGTTGTCAATCCGGAGAGCACCAAAAACAACAAGTCTTTTCGGTTCAGTGCTCGCAGGTTGTGTTGCTGTCCGATCACAAACACCATTACCCATGCCATAACCAAAACCACACACGTTCGGATGGCTGTTCCTAAGTTGGAATCAATGTTCTGAATTCCTACTTTTCCCAAAATAGAAGTCAAACTTGCAAAAACGGCAGAAAGGATGGCATAAAATAGCCATCCTTTTTTCGTTGTGGATTGCGGTTTGGCTTGTGTGTGTTTGGGCAACATCAAGAATGTACCTGTTCCAATCAACAGCATACAAATGATTTTTTGCATGGTCAAAGCTTCTCCTAAAAAGAGAAACGCCAACAGCATCGTTAAAATGGTGCTGAATTTGTCAATCGGTGCAACCTGATTGACATCGCCAAGCTGCAACGCTTGAAAGTAGCAGAGCCAGCTTGCACCCGTTGCACAGCCGGACAGAATCAAAAATAAGAATGTTTTCCCAGAAATTGCTCCAATTCCGGAAATTGCCCCAGTCAGCAGCACCAATAGCCACGAGAACAATAGAACAACGCCTGTTCGCAAAGCAGTTGCAACCGTAGAATTGATGTGTTGCATGCCGATTTTCGCTAAAATTGCGGTAACACCTGCGAATATTGCAGACCCACACGCAAAAAGCAACCACATTTTTCTTCATCTCCTATGCATGAAACCGATACCCTGCACCCCATACGGTTTCAATGCATTTTGGATGTGAAGGATCTTCCTCTAATTTTTCCCGCAGACGATTGATATGAACGGCAACCGTTGCATTATCACCCATGGCATCCATACCCCAGATGCGTTCATACAAGGTTTCTCGGTCAAAAACTGTGTCTGCATTTGTCACCAGAAACAGCAGCAATTCATATTCTTTGTTTTTCAAGCTGACTTCCTGTTCCCGAACAAATACCCGATGGGACTTCGGACAAATCCGAATTGCTCCAACCGTAATCTCTTGCTGGGTTTCCTGTGGCGTCTTCAGGCGTTTGTAGGTTGCAATGTGTGCCTGTACCCTTGCCACCAGTTCACCGGGGGAAAATGGCTTTACTATATAGTCATCTGCCCCCAATCCCAGCCCACGGATTTTGTCGATGTCCTCTTTTTTTGCGGTTACCATCAGAATCGGAATGTCTAACCGTTCCCGTAGTTTTCGGCAGAGTGTAAATCCATCCAGCTGCGGCAGCATCAAATCCAACAAAATCAAATCAAATGATTCTGTTTGTGCTAAGTTCAATCCAGATACGCCATCTGTAGCAATGGATACCGTAAACCCATTGATTTCCAGGTAGTCCCGTTCAATCTCTGCAATTGCTGCATCATCCTCTATGATACAAATATGACTCATGTTTCTGCCCCCTTCTTTGGAATCGTCAGCAAAATCCGCAACCCTTTCGGTGTTTCCTGCTCTGCTCGAATTGAACCGCCGAACAGCTCCAGAATTTTCGCTGTAATTGCCAACCCCAGTCCGCTGCCAGATTGCGGGTTGCTGCGAGCAGGGTCACTGCGGTAAAATACATCAAATAATTTCGGTAATGCTTCCTCCGGAACACCTGGTCCATTGTCTGATACGATAATCGTTGCATCAGAATCTGTTTCTGTGCAGCGGATCCGCACTTGCACTTCCGGAGCATCCTTATATTTCAAACTATTCTCCAGCAAATTGGTAATCGCATTTCGGAACTGCACCGGGTCTGCATACACCATGCAAGTTTCTGGAATTTCTTCCAGTATAATCGTCATTCCCTGTTTTGCGTAGGCTTCCGCATTTTCAGAAATCAAGCTGTTCAAAGCTTCTGCAACAGGAATCAATTCTGGATAAAATGGACTATCGCCCAAATCCAACTTGGAGAACAAAAACAGCTTGTCCACCATGCGGTCAATATCATTTGCCTTTTCTCGAATCGTCTGCATATATTTTTGCTGCCGCTCCGGTGTTTGAGCGATTCCCTCAATCAAGCCCTCGATATAGGCTTTAATGGATGTCAACGGTGTTCGCAAGTCGTGGGAAATGCCGGCAATCAATTCTTTCCGGTTTCGTTCTTCCCGTTCGATCTGTTCAATGGATTGCTGCAACCGCTCTGCCATCTGATTAAAATCTTTGAAAACCGGGAGAAACTCATCTTTTTCTTTGTAGACAATGCGATAAGTTAAGTTGCCGTTTTGAATTTCATGTACACCAGAAACCAAAAGATCCAGCGGCTTTTCAATTTTCCGGAATATAAATTTCGTCAAAAATTGGTTGGTGACCAAAACCGCAGCAACAATCAAAACAAACAGGACAAGAATCCAATATTTTACAATCAATTCATTCCATGCACTTTCCTTGACAGGAGCAGAGAAAAATAAATAAATCGTGTAAGAAATGCCCTCTATTTCTGCCTGTTCCATATAAAGGCTACCGTTTGGTGTGCTACTGGATAACTCCTGTAACGATTGGCTGGCAAGTGCCTGCGTGCTTGTTCCCATGGAACAAACCTGTGTATCGCCCTGATAAATTTGCATCTGGATTTCCTGTGTTCCAACATATTTCTCAACGGTCTGATACAAATGCGAATCAGTAAGCACTTCATGTTTCGTTTGCAAGAATTCTTTCGCCTGTTCCATGAGCAGATGTTCTAAATGAACCGTGTTTTCTTCTCGAACCGTTTCATCCATTACCTGCTTATAGACCACATTTACAAAGAATAGCAGAGAAACTGCCAAAATCAGAACGCTAACCATTGCCGGAATCAGCAACATAAATAAATTCGAGAGAAACAGCCGTTTTTTAATGGTCAATTTCTTCCGCCTCCTCTGTATTTTATTATAGCACGGGTTTCTTTTATCGTCAACGCTTCTGTTTGAAGAGCGTTCGGGAAAGAATGGATGCTGTTAGAATTGCCACGATGGCAAACAATCCAAAAAATAACAAGGTTGTGCCAGTCGGAACAGCAAGATGCAAAATATCCAAATGCAACAGATGCTGTTGTAGCCACAGACAAAGTGCAATGGCAAAATAGAATCCAATGGCAGAAGTCGCTGCAAAAAATGCCTTTACTTTTGTAAATGGTAAACACATCTTGAAAACGCCCAGCAATCCAACCGTCCCAATCAGCAAGAACAGCAAGGTGTTTGCCTGTGTCTGTTCACCGGACAATCCAAAAATACCCATTGCGTACAATACCAGATAAAATAAGAAACAAACCCCGATGGCAAGTGCATTCGGTGCAGCCCTTCGAATGGCTTCCGGTAGGAATTTTGTCCGGACAGGTCGAGAATCTGGCAGGAATGATAAGAAGAAAGACGGATAGCCCTCAATTACCAAGTCAATCAAGGTGATTTGAATCGGAACGAATGGGAATGGCGTATTGGTCAGCAGACAGAGCACACACAACAGAATCGAATACAGCGTCTTGATGAAAAAGACACCGGCAGACCGTGTGACATTGTGAACCACTCGCCGCCCCTCCAACAGGACATCTTTCAAGACAGCAAAATCGGAATCCAATAATACAAGTTGGGCTGTCTGACGGGCGGCATCACTGCCCTGCCCCACTGAAATGCTGCAATCTGCTTCTTTCAATGCTAACAAGTCGTTGACACCATCACCCGTCATCGCAACAGTGTGCTTCTGGCGGTGAAATGCCTGAATCAGCTGTTTTTTCTGCTGTGGGGTCACTCTTCCGAAAACAGTATACTGTGCCGCAGCAGCATCCATCTCAGAATCTGCAACCGTTCGCATATCGACCCAGCGGTCACCCTGAAAAATACCTGCCTGCTGTGCTATTGCGGAGGCAGTCATAGGATTATCGCCAGAAATCAGCTTTACAGAAACGCCCTCCTGCTGAAATGCTGCAATTGTTTTCGCAGCGTTGGCACGAAGTGGGTCTGTCAGAATGATTTCCGCCAACAGTTGCATTTTCGGTAATGGCTGCTCTTTTTGAACAGCATGCTGAGTGATTCCAACTAAAAGAACACGCTTCCCGTTTTGTTGTGCTTCCAAAACGCTTTCTGGCAGCTTCTCTGGACTGAGCCTTTCCGGTGCTCCAATAACAAGTGTGCCTGCTCCGGAGAACGTCATTGCACTCCACTTTCGGTCAGAGGAGAACGGAATCTGCTCTGTAACGGATAATGTATCCATTCCATTAAAATAAGTATGCATCGCCTGAAAAGTCGCATTGTTATCCTGCGTATGCGTTAAAAAGTTCCCCATCCATTCTTGAAACGTTGCAGAATCTGTTTCTGGAAACAAAACTGCTTTTTCAACTTTCATGTTTCCTTCTGTCAGTGTTCCGGTTTTGTCTAGACAGAGTACATCAACGTGTGCTAGATTTTCTAATGAATACAAATCTTGCACCAGTACATTTTTCTTGGAAAGTGTAATAATTCCGGCAGCTAGGCTGATACTAATGAGCAGATACAGCCCTTTCGGCAGCATTCCCAGCAAACCGGCAGAAGTTCCAACGACTGCATCATACATGGAACTATCTCGGAAAAACAATGCCTGCACAAACAGCAGGATGCCCAGCGGAACAATACAAAGACTTGTCAAGCGAGTCACTTTTCGCATCGAACCAACTAATTCTGAATGCATGGCCTTGGTTTTCTTGGCTTCTTTCGTCAATTTTGCAGCGTAGCTATCACTTCCGACATGAAGTACCGTTGCCTGACACGTTCCGCTGATGACAGAACTGCCTGACAACAGTGTATCGCCTGCCTTTTTAAAGATGGCATCGGATTCCCCCGTCAGCAGTGATTCGTTTACTTCAATTCCGCCACTGCGGACAACGGCATCGGCACAAATCTGATCGCCGCTCTCCAGCAGCAAAATATCCTGTTCCTGTACTTCTGCAATGGGAACAGATTGTATCATCCCGTTTCGTTCAATTTTGGCATTTGGCTGTGATAAAAGCGTCAGCTTTTCAATCAATCGCTTTGCTTTCAATTCCTGTGCAATCCCAATGACTGTATTTAAGGCAATCACAAAAATAAAAAACAAGTTCGACCATGCATGGACTGCAATCAAGGCAATGGCAATCAGCAGATTCAATAAATTGAACAGCGTACACACATTATCTCGTAAAATCTGTGCGGTGGTTTTAGAGGCAGTTTCTTTTGCTTTCATACAAGCACTTCCCTTTCTGTTAAGTTATCTTTAGTTTATCGAATCGGTTATAAATACGCATAAACCAAAGTTAAACAAAAGATAAAATCAAACCTGCCGCAACTTCGATTTTTGTTCCAATCTGTCAAAAAAGCCGTAAAATCAAAAGCAGCAGGAACATCATGCAATTCTCCTGCCTGCTCCCATTACATTCCTCTTTTGTTGTCTTTGCAATCACCAGAAGATGGATTCCTCTGCAAATTTTTTCCGGTATTCGGTCGGAGTATTGCTCGTGATTTTCCGGAACTGCCGATTAAAGTTGGAAAGATTCCGAAATCCACAATCAAATGCAATCTCCAGCACGCTTTTTTTCGTGGACAGCAATTCTTTGCAAGCCTGATTGATGCGATAATGGGAAAGATACTCCACCGCACGAAATCCAACTTGTTTTTGAAACTGATGCATAAAATAGCTTTCGCTCAAGTGTACAGAATCTGCCAACTGCTTGACGGTAATCGGCTCTTGAAAATGTTCTGCAATATATTCCAGTGCTGGGCGAATCGCCTCTCCCAATTCATAGAAATCATGCTCTACGGTTGCTTCTGTTTCCAACAGCCAGAACAGCCGCAGCAATTCACTCCGCATCAGCAAGTCCAGCTGTGGCGTATCTCCTTTGGCACAAGAAAAAATATTGTTCATCATCATCTCTAATTCCGCATAATAGGGATGGTCGGTCGTGATATGCGTTGGAATATGCATTTTTCCAGTTATCAGCGGCTTGATACAAGCTGCAATTGCACGGTCAGAATCAAATCCGCCGAAAATTTCATACCGAAATACCAGTGTATCATAGACCTGATGTATGGATTCCCGTGGATAAATCGAATGCATGACATTTGGTTGAATGATAATAATATCCCCTGCTGCAGAGTCAAACTTCTCTTCTCCGCAGATAAAAGAAGCAGAACCCTCCCGCACAAAATTCAGCTCAAATTCCCGATGCCAATGCATGGGGACACAGTGAAAATGGTTCGGAATTTCGCACGCATAGTATCCAAATGGCTTGATTTCTGAACCGTGGATGCGGTTTTCTCTCGAATCTCGGTCATTCATTCAAAAACACCTCCGAAAAAATAGAATTGTATCAGAATTGCGTAGAATATCAATAGAATTTTGAACTGTTTTGTAGTATTATATCATACAGAAGAACAAATTGCAATGGACTTTTTGAAAGGAAGTGCTGTTATGATTAAAAAATATGTTTACGGAACCCCATTCCCGACCGATGCAGTTGTTTTGGACGTTCAGCCGTCCACCGATGCACTGCCGTTTTTTGAAACAGACCAGCAAGGGACATTCACTTACTCGCTTTCTGAAAACGACATTGTCTATGGTCTGGGCGAACAAATTCGTGGCATCAACAAGAGAGGCTGGCAGTATGTCAGCTGGAACTATGACAACCCCAATCACCACGAGGATACTCGTTCCCTCTATGGTGCACACAACTTCATCATCATTCATGGTGCAGTGACCTTCGGTGCATTCTTCGACTACGCTGGAAAGATGGATTTTGACATCGGCTATACCAAGCGGAGCGTAATGCAGATTCATGCTGCTTCCAATAACCTGACGGTTTATATCATCACAGGCGAAAGCGAAAAGGACATCGTTAAGCAGTTCCGGAAAATGGTTGGCAGAAGCTATATTCCGCCGTTCTGGGCATTCGGATATGGTCAGAGCCGCTGGGGCTATAAGACTGAAGAAGATATTCGCACGGTAGCAAAACAGTATCAGGATGCTGGCATTCCACTGGACAGCATTTATCTGGATATTGATTATATGGAACGGTACAAGGATTTTACTGTTGATACCGAACGATTCCCGAACTTGAAAGGACTTGCCACAGATATGAAGGAACAGGGCATTCACCTCGTTCCGATTATTGACGCTGGCGTAAAAATCGAAGACGGCTATGATGTCTATGAAGAAGGCGTACAGAACAATTATTTCTGCAAGAATGCCGAAGGCGGCGACTTTGTCGGTGCTGTCTGGCCGGGTCGGGTACATTTCCCAGATTTCTTGCAGCCAAAAGCAAGAGATTGGTTCGGTAAGAAATACGCTGTTCTGACGGAACAAGGGATTGACGGTTTCTGGAACGACATGAACGAACCTGCCATTTTCTACACCGAAGACCGCTTGGCAGATACCTGTGCAGAAATTGAAAAGCTGACAGCTGGCAACATGGGCATTCAGGAATACTTTGCCTTTACTGGAATGGTAGCTGGTTTGAATGGCAACATCGGCGACTATGACAAATTCTATCACAATGTGGATGGAAAAATGGTCAAGCACAGCGAAGTGCACAACCTCTATGGCATGAATATGACACGCTCGGCATTTGAAGCGTTGCAGGAAATTTCTCCGGAAAAGCGGACACTTTTCTTTTCTCGTTCCTCTTATATTGGTGCACACCGTTATGGTGGCATTTGGCAGGGCGATAACAAATCTTGGTGGTCGCATATTCTCCAGTCCATGCAGCAGCTGCCGGCTTTAAATATGGCTGGATTCCTCTTTACTGGCTCGGATACGGGCGGATTCGGCTGCGATACAACGGAAGACCTCATGATTCGTTGGCTGCAATACTCCCTGTTTACACCGCTGTTCCGCAACCACTCCGCAGACGGTACACGGGAACAAGAACTCTATCAGTTCTCCAATGTTGAAGCTGCTGGCAAAATGGTTCAGATTCGATATAGCCTGATTCCGTATCTCTATAGCGAATTTTTGAAGGCTGCTTTGAACGATGAGATGATGTTCAAGCCGCTGGCGTTTGATTTCCCAGATGATGCCATGGCAGAACAGGTAGAAGACCAGCTGCTGTTGGGCAATGAATTGATGATTGCACCAATTTACAAGCAGAATGCACAGGGTCGATATGTCTACCTGCCGGAAGAAATGATGCTGGTAAGAATGCACAGCAGCAAGGATTATACAACAGAAATTCTCCCGAAGGGGCATCACTATGTTTCTGTTGGATTGGACGAGCTGGTCTTCTTCATCCGGAATCAGAAGGCAATTCCGTTTGCAGAATCCGCTGAAAACACGGCGAAAACAGACTACAACACCATTCAGCTTTTGGGTTATGAAGGCAGTTCTTATGAATTGTATACAGATAATGGCACTTCTCCAAATCCGGAAGATAGCCTCACCATCAAAACATTATCCTAACAGTTGAAATCTCCTCATAGATAAAAGAAATGCGTATCGGTTTATAAAATCGGTACGCATTTCTTCTTAATGATTCAATTTTTTTGTTTCTGGAATTTTTTCTGCATCCAGTCTGTTCCTTTTATGGCTGCGATTCCAATCAAAACGCCAATCACTGTCCCAGCGAATACGTCCGATGGGAAATGTACAAACAAATACAGCCGAGAAAAAGCAATAACTGCTGCTAAAAGATACGCTGCAATTCCCACTTTCCGATTCCAATGCCAAAGCACGGTTGCTGCTGCGAAAGATACCATGGTATGACCAGATGGAAAGGAAAAATCAGTTGGCATTGCAATCAGCATGGTATGGTCTTCTATCCAACAAGGGCGATTCCTTGCTATCACATTTTTCAAGAATAAATTTCCAATTAGTCCACAGCCAACGCAACCGACACCCAGTTGTATCCCGTTTTTTCGAGTTTTCGGAAGAATTAGCAGGAGGATTGCAAGCAAAATCCAAAGAATTCCACCATTTCCCAAAGCGGTAATCTTCGGCATGAGAAAATCCAAAACGGAACAAGAAAAAATTCGCTGAATAGCATGTAAAATCTGAAAGTCTAATGTTGTTAGTCCTTGCATTTGTGCCATCTCCTTTTTTCAGAATTTGTAAAAATCATATCTGTTTGTCACCTGTTTTCTTTAGTATAATGGATGAGGTAAAACAGAAATGAAAAGAAAGATAAACAGGAGGTAAACTTTTTGAAAAGTGGAAATCCGATATTTTGCGATTAAGAAAGAAAATAGTTGTTTTCTTTTCCAGTTTGTGCTACAATACAACTAGTAGATTTTGTGACTATCAATAGGGGGAATCGTTATGTATCCGAAAAAAGGATGGATTTTGGCAGCAGTATTTCTTGTTTTATGCAGTGTTGGCTGCACAGGACAGACCGGAGAAACACATCGTTTGTATGTGCAGACTGCTGGCTCAGAATCGCAGATAGCAGAAACTTTGCCGACCGCAGAGCAAGCCGAATGGATGAATGCGGACTCGAATGTTGTTTCTACGAAAGCGGTCAAAACGAAAAAAGCAACGAAAACAACGACAAAAAAGAAAAAATCATCCAAGAAAAAGACGACAACGAAACAGAAAAAAGAAACGACTGCAAAAGTAACAACGGAAAAAGCTGCGAAAACCACCAAACCAAAAACAACAAAGGCTTCTAAAACAACTACAGCTCCTCGTGTTGCAGCAACTATGCCACAAGAAAATCTATTTCGTACAACAACCGTACGAAATGATACGGCAAACGCATCCAATCGAACAACAAAAACAACCAGCAAGGCGGAATCTCCTGCTTCCGTGAAAATGACTACACTCAAGACAAATGTTGTGATTCGGACACAGCCGCCTGTTCCAGTAACCATAGCACCAGTAGAAACAAACCCTGCTCAACCGGAACAACAGACAGATAAATATTTGTCGCTCAGTGATGGAGAAATGCAGGGAGCAGGCATTGTTGTTTCGGGCAATCAGATTTTCTTACAGGCTGCTGGCATTTATCACCTCTCTGGGAACTGGAATGGCAGTATTTGTGTACAAGCAGGGGCTACGGATGCGATAGAATTGCGGTTGGAAGGTGCTTCTATCTGCGGAGTAGATGCACCAGCGATTCAAATTCAACAAGCCGGAATGGTCACAATTACAACTGCCGACCATACAGAAAATACAATTCTTGCAGAGCAGGCAGGGTCTGTAATTGATAGTTCATCTGTGTTGCAATTACAAGGAACAGGGGCACTACAAATTCAAAATGAATCTGGGAATGGAATCGCTTGTACAGATGCCATTACGATTACAGAAGGAATGTTTTCAATTGCTGCAAAGGATACTGCGATTTTATCCGGTCGAGATAGCAAGATTTTAGATGGAACGGTTATTGCCAACGGTGGGCAATCGGGAATTCGATGTGATGGCAGATTCTCTGTAGAGGGCGGAACATTACTGGCAACTGGAACAAATGCAAACATTGCTGATAGTACACAGCCAACTGCACAATTTGATTGGAAAGAAATCATTGTAAGTGGATATGCGGTTTCTTTCCAAATCAATGGCATCGAAGTTGCAAAGGCTGTGCTGCAATATGATGCAGAAACCTTTTTCCTCTCCTGTCCAGATTTGAGAATTGGAAATAACATTGATTTCTTGATTGATGGGATGAATGTGGAAACATTTGAACAGCAAGAGCAGGATGCACGTTGGAATGAAAAAGAATAATCAAAATGCACAACCTTATTATATTCATTATGAGTCGAAAAAACTGAAAATAATTTTGCTAATCACTAGTTTTATGCATGAAAAATATCATGCTCACTTTTTTTCTTTCGGAACTAAAAAATATAGTTGACTTTTGTGGTGGGGTATGCTATAATATAAAAGTCGTCAGGACAGGGAACAACATCAAAGGTCAGACGAAAGAAAAATCGCGGGATGGAGCAGCTAGGTAGCTCGTCGGGCTCATAACCCGAAGGTCGTCAGTTCAAATCTGGCTCCCGCAACCAGGAACAGTTATCTGAAAGATAACTGCGAGCAGGAAAAGCACGTAGTTTCGGTACTTTATCGAGGCTGCGTGCTTTTTTATTGTCTCTTTTGTGGAACGCATCGTATGACTGAAATATGCCTCGTACCCTTACCATACCCTTACCGATTTTCGGTGAGGGTATTTTTTGAGTTATTGAGGGAGAGGAAGTGTCTAAAAAACGCTCTTTTGAGTGCTGTTTTTAAAAAGTTTACAAATAGAAAGAATACCCGAACATCTGCCTGTATATCCCCTTTTTTATCTCATTCTCAATAAATCATCTTTCTGCATTTCTTTATCGTGAAATCCAATATAGTGGATGGCTGTAAATCTGTAGATTGATTCACAAATGTGAAAACAACATGTTACAGTAAAAATTATAATGAAAAAAGCGAAGCATTAATTTTCAGAAAGCAAATATTTATGATGAAAGAGGTAGAGTATACACCTTTAAAAAGACATTTTTCAGTATCCGACCATTCAGATGAAGTCAGAGTTCATAAGAAATTGCTCTGTGATGTAATCAATCTTCTCTCATTTATGTTAAGAATCTGCTTGAGCATAGATAGCTTATCAGACATTCTTGATAAATTGTCAATAGCATACTGTTTCATTTGCAGAATATCATCATTTTGCACAATTAACAAAGCATATACTATTCTTAATATGTGCATATATACAAAAGTCAGATCTGAGGTTATAAATTACCTCAGAACTATTGACAGAAAAATCAAAGTGTGGTATGATGTAGTTACGTTAAGGTTATCAATTACCTAAATAAGAAGGGGAGGAATTAAATTGAAATCTACACTCGAAAGAATTCATGAAATCTCATACGAACTGAGTGATGCGTATCGCTCGAAAATTGCCTTTTCTGGGTATGCTGTGATTGCAACAGCATATACACTGTCAGTCTTACAGGAAGATCAATCAGCAAGTTCCGCGTCACTGAATGCATTTTTAGAAACAGCAAATTTGTCTACAAGTGTATCAGACGTTCTTTCAAGAACACTGAACGGTTTATGGGATATCGTTGTAAGTTTCATTGATAAGTTTGAAACAGAAGAACTCAAAGAAGTAGTTTTATATGAAAACGCTTTCTTTAACATGAGTACACCAACTTCGATCATCGCCCTCGCAAGTAAAATCTTAAATATTGAAAAAAATGATTCCGTATTGGAGATCTGTTCTGGAACAGCAACATTTCCTGTATATGCTCTTTTCAATCAGATGTTTGACACATATACCGGAATTGAGATCAATTATAATGTCAATGACATTGCAATTCTCAAGGCATCTTTGTTAGGTGACAATTATACATTTATATTGAACAATGCACTTACCTACAAGTACACGAAAACCTATGATAAGATTTTTTCCAATTATCCGTTCGCTCTTCGCGGTTCTGAACTGGATGCGTGCCGCCATGAGCTGCAAGAATACTTCCATCTGGATAGCACACAAATATCCAGATGCTCTTCTGACTGGTTATTTAATGCTACCATCGTTCGCTTACTCAAGGAAAATGGAAAAGCTGTTGCAATTATGACAAATGGTGCAGCTTTTAATAAGCCGGATGTTTATATGCGACAATTTTTGGTAGAAAATGGATATATTGAAGCGGTTGTTAATCTTCCTGCCAAACTATTTATAGAATCCAGTATTTCTATAACAATGATTGTTATTAGTCATAATAACAATAAAATCAAGTTGATTAATGCACAGGATATGTATTCAAAAGAAGGCAGACGAATTAACATGCTTTCGGATGATGATATCGAAGCGATTACCAATTGCATTTCTAATGGTGGTGAGAATACAATTGAATTGACTCCTACCGAATTGAGCGAACATGATTACACGCTTGTAGCTGCACATTACCTTGAAAAGCCGATAGTCGAAAACGGCATTCCCTTTGAAAGCGTAATCAAATCAATCACACGTGGTTCTCAAGTGAAAGCAAACCTTTTAGAGTCCTATAAATCAGTGTTGCCTACGAAATTCAGATATATTTCATTGTCCAATATAATAAACGGTTCCATTGATATTGAGGATGGCAAGCAGTATATTTCGGAACTCCCGAAGGCACTTGAAAAATTTGTTGCCCCCAACAATTCGCTTGTTCTTTCTAAAATGGCGTCTCCTACCTTCCGTTCAGCAGTTGTTAATACTGCCAATGATCAAGTAATTGTGGCAACAGGAAATCTTTACATCATCGAGCTTGATGAAAGCAAGGTAAACCCATATTTCGTTCAGGCATTCTTTGACAGTGAACTTGGCGAAGAAACGCTTAATTATGCGTCTGGCGGCTCTGCAGTAAAAACCATCTCAGCCGAAGCCGTAAAAAGTATTTTGATTCCGCTTCCTTCACTTGAGGAACAGAATGCAATTGCAATAAAATATCAGGCTGCACTCGATGAATACGAAATCTTGCAACGAAAAATGCAGCGACTGCTTGAAAGAAAAAGAACACTTCTTAATAATAAGGAGGGATCGTTGTGTTGAATCTTAATTGCTTAGAATACGTCATCGATGCAGTAACTGCTAAAATATATCTTGCCAATAGAATGAATGAACTTGAACATCTTCTTGAAAGCTGGGGATTTCAGGAGCTGATAAAGCCCTGCACTTCTTTTTACGAAACCTGTAAAGACGGTAAAATTGTTGTGATTGGAAACTCTCAGGTTAAAGAACGTGACTTATTAGGCATTGTTAAGAATCTCGGACTTGATAAAGACAGATTTGAATTCTGCCTTGATTATGATGCGATTGAAACCTATAATTTCAAAAAGTTACAATGGAATATTAATTATCGTCTCGTGATAGTTGGTCCGATGCCACATAGTACAACAGGAAAAATAAACAGCCGAAGTACGATTTCTGAAATGGAGAAACCGGATAATGGCTATCCGAAAGTAATCAGGCTTGGCTCGAATGGTTTGAAAATCTCAAAATCGAATTTCAAAGAACTGCTGGAGAAACAACAGGAAGAAAATTATATTTAAAATTTATGCTTATAGGTATTTTAAAAGTATAGAAAAATGATAAATCATAAGCTATCCATAATTTTCTCCATAATGTGTTTTCCACGCCCTGTGAATCAATCAGTATGTAACTTGGTTTTTCATTCCTTTCTGCATTATACTTTACAGAGACTTTATCCCATATCACTGTAGGAACATTCATCACATATCTTTCATGCTTTTTCAATGTCTTTTATTTCTTTTAATTCTGGAACAGATTCGACTTTTACAGAACGAGAAAGTGCCATAATCGATTCAAAGCAAAGGTCACTGCAAATAGTCTTTTGAAATGCAGGACAGTAACGATCCATTTCATAATCTAATTCAGACATATTTACCAATTATATCCTTTTTAATATTTCTTTTTCTATATTATATCATACTCTTTATGAAAAAACAAGCTAAAAAACTTTTAACTCTACAAAAAAAGCAACAGGAGAGCCGCTCAAGCTCTCCTGTTGCTCTTTTCATTCATCAAAACAAATCTGACATACTGTTCATCACATCCCGCATATGGTCAATAGAAGTGTGACAATACAAATCCATGGTAATCTGCACTTGACTATGTCCCAGAATATCACTGAGCGTTTTTACATTTACGCCACGTTCAATGGCTCGAGTGGCAAACGTATGCCGCAAAGCATGGAAATTCACATGATCGATTCCGGCAACTTGCAACAGATCATTCAGCACATCCCGCATATGACTCGGCTCTACACAGCCACCTGTAGGCGATGCAAAGAGGTAGCCGTTATCCGTATAACAACCGCAACACATAGCTTTTTCCTGATCTTGAATTCTCACCTTGTATTCCATAAGCTTTGCAAATACATTGTTGGGAATGGGAATCTCCCAAAAGCCGCTCTGCGTTTTCACAGATGCTTCCATGATATGTGTGCAGTGCCCATACGAAAGATCGTCGTCCCGTTCCGTCTGACTCTTTTTGATTCGCTGCAAGGTACGGCTAATTTTCACTGTCTGCTTTTGAAAGTTAATGTCCGACCATTTGAGAGCACAGAGTTCTCCGATGCGAAGCCCAGTGGCAAGGTCAAAAAGAATTGCCATGCCCAAACGATGCATTCCAATAATTGACAGCAACTGGCGTTCTTCTTCCAGCGATAGAACACGCATTTCATTTTGTTCTCTGCGTGGCAATGTCGTGCCATCTGTTGGATTGACTGCAATCATACCATTGATACGAGCTTGCTCCATCGCCTGATGAAACATATTGTGCATGTTTCGTAAAGTTTTAGGAGAGAGACCGCCGCCTTTCTTGCTACCGGACTGGAATTTCTGGTTGTAAAATTCCTGCACTATTGGCGTAGTAATCTGCTGAATGGGATAGCTGCCAAGACTGGGATTGATATGGTTGTAAATGTACCCCTCATAACTGATATAGGTAGAAGGCTTAATAGCATTCTTCGCATAGGTTTGCAGCCATTGTGTCATCCAGTCACTGAGCAGGTACTGAGAGGGGGCAATGTATGTACCAGATTGCTTCTTCACCAAAATATCCCGTATTTTGTCTGCTACTTCTTTTCGAGTTTTACCGTAGACAGAACGCTGGATTTGCTTTCCAGCATCATTGTAACCGTCCGTGTAACGCCCTTCCCACGTCCCATTGGCACGCTTGCGAATAGAGCCGTCGTTATTTGCATTTTTTCTACTCATCAAAATAACTCCTTTACAATACTTTCCCGGTTGTTTGATTGATCCATTGAAGGAACTGCTCTCGCTGTACCTTATAGCATCGCTTGATCTGAATGGACGGAAAATCCTTTGCTCGCATCAGCTCGTATGCCATGCTGAGAGAAATATTCAGATAACCTGCAATATCGCTCGTCGACAACACTAGAGGCAGTTCTTCATTGTTTTTGTAAACTGGTAATTCTTCTTTTTTCATGGCAAATACCACCTTTCTATTTTTATTGAGATGTTTGATCGACTTTCTATTTTTATTGAGATGTTTGATCGACGGTATTTTTTTAATTTTGAATCTGAAAAAAGAAACCACTTTCTTCGTAAGAAAGCAGTTTCTTTTTGTAAGTCTGAGTTCAGTTTGCCTTAGTTGCACTGAATCGCACAAAGCGTATCGTGAAGAAAAGTCGTATCGCACAGCATCTCCTCGATCTCATCGGCAGAGTAGCCATAGTCCAACAGCAAGAGAACATCCTCTTCCGATACGCCATAGCATCCGCACATTTCCAACAACAATTCTTCCTGTTGCGTGTAATCATCTTCCCAAGCATAATCAGAATACTGCCACACAACATTCCTGAAATCATTCTGCATCGCAAACGACGATTCTGAGACTTCCCCATTCTTGTTGATACGAATCATATCTCCTTCTTTGAGAAATATTTGCTCATACTTCAATTTTAACAAGCCAACTTTCCAAAGAGCCTTTGTTAAAATCGATTCTGTAGAAGCATAGATGTACAATCCAAGTCCTACAAAGTGGAGCAGGCACATTGGATTGCTGCCCTTGACAATGTAAAGCGTGTTGTTCTCATCCAAAACAGTAAAACAAAAACTTCCCTGCACCGATTCCGCCATGTTTTTGAGTGCATCAAAGTTCAGTTTTCCCTGCTGTTCGATCAACTGCACCGCAACATAAGAATCCGTTTCTATTTTTGTTTTCGGCAAGTGCTTTTCCGCTCTGAGATCCTTATCGTTGTACAGCACACCATTATGAGCAAAGGCAAAATTCTTATCAGCATAACCATAAAAGGGATGATTGTTGTAGTTGAACTTCTCATTGCCTTGTGTTGTCATTCTTGTGTGTCCCATAACGGCTCTCGTTCCGCTGGGTGTGTTAAATCGCAGTTTATGAGCAGGTTTTGGCCGTTTGAAAATCGTCATCTTGCCATTCTTCACATAAGCAATACCGGATGCATCTGTCCCCCGCTCTTCTGCTGCATTCGCTAATACCTGCATCAACTTTTTCAACAACTTGTTCGATACAATTCCCTTGTAGTCCAGCCATCCAAATAATGCACACATCTTACATTTCCTCCTCTGCACGAACTGCTTCATTTACATAAAGCTGACGCTCCTTCAAATACTGAATCAGCTCCGGCTCTGTAATATCAGCCACAAAATCCGACCAGGACAGCTTCGCAATGCTTTCATCAGTGTTATACATGGCAGCATCACAGATACGGTTGACCAGCTGAATGGTAGCAAGAAATGTGTTATACTTCAAAGTGCCTCTGAAAAGTCTGAACTCCACAGTATGATAATTGCAGAGATTCACAGCGGCATAGCGACCGTTTCCGCCTTTCTTTGCCTTGTCCATAATTGCTTTCGGCGTGTGTTCGTATCCATATCTTGCTGCCCAGCGGTTCATAGAATATTCGGAACGTCTTGAAAATTTCAGCAGTTCATTCCAATGATGTTCTACGAAGTACAAGATTCTGGAGATCACTTCATCCTGTCCTTCTTGGTTGGCAGAGAATGCATTGCGATTCACATGGAGATGCAAACCACAGGTGCTTGTCTGATGCGAACGATAGCCTTGGCGAATAGCACAGTGTAAAATATCTTCCCATGGAAATTCATTGCAATGATAGTCCAATGTGCATGGATGCGAAACCAATTCCATGCCATCATCCAAAGAACCATCCGTCTTGATGTAGAGCAAATCCTCATGGATGTTTGCAATATCCAGCAGTTCTTCTGCATAATCATCGTCTTTGCCCGCTTCATCAATTTCCAGTTCAATACCAAAGTAACGATTTTCCTCGCCATAGAAAATCGGGTTTGGCTTATAGCTGTAGTCATGAATCAAGTCAGAGTCTTCCCGTTCTTCCTCATAGCAATCTCGACAATATGCATCACCATTCGAGTAGTATGCTTCATCCTCATAAAGCAAGGCATCGCAGCAACTGCATCTGGTGTAATGCTCTTCATAGCAATCTGTACAAACAGTGGTATTTTCGTCACTATAGGCATCCTCTCGCCAGATTCGAGAACCGCAGCAATCGCAGATTGTCGTGTGTTCTTCCAGACAGTCCGAACAAATGATGTGACCATCCCATTCTGTATAGTCGTCATCATCAATGATGTAATTGCAGCACTCGCAAATCAAAACTTCTTCCTGCTCCATTGTGTTTCTTTCCTCGTTCATTTCAAATTCCTCCATAAAATGAAAATTGCCCTACCGAAATTGATCGGTAGGGCTTTGTGTTTGGGTTAATATTCTTCTGCTAAAAGTATCATTTTCACCTCCTGTTATGTTCCTATGTTCCGCTGAAAGCGGATTCCCATCTATGTGACCGGCATCATCGTATGATCAGTACCTGGCATAGATTCACTATTATGATATATAATTGAAAAATGAGAATATGACAAATTTTCTTGAAAGAGCAGGCGGTTTATGGTATAATGAAAATAGATTCAAAGTATTGGAGGAAGAACGATGTGTGCAAAAAGACCACATGTACTGATTACGGACTTGAACAAATCAGAACAGCCAGATTCAAATCATGATAAATTATTTATATATGTACCTGAACAAAGTGATGAATTATTTCAATATCAGGGAAATACACCTTCGGATAATCAATATAAAAATCAGCAACCTGACACAGAAACGGTTTCCCAGCAAGGTTTATATAATATGCCGTCAGCAGATATGGAACAGACTTTTCAAACTGGGATGCCACCAGCGATACCAACATCAACTACAATGCCGCAACAATATTCATTCAACAACGCATTTCAACCTGTGTTACTGCCTCAAAATATGGTACAACCAGCAATATCAAATTTCAATACGCTGCAGCAGCGTGGAGAACAAAAACAAACTTATCATCATACCTATTGCCCAGTAATCATGGAAGATTTCAATGCGTGTGTGACATATGTTGCTCAAGTAAATTCCAGTGCAGACAGCCGCTTTTCTATGAGCAGAGAAACACTTTCTTCTATGATCTACAAACATGAATTGAAAACTAACACAACTGAAATTGCTCATTTGTGCATCTGTGCAGCACAGGATTATGGTACAAAATACAAAGTGGTCGTAGAATATATGGATGCAGAATATTACAGACAGTATCAAACCGTATTTTTAGATAAGAAAGATTGTACCCAGGGACGGATTGTGCAAATTCTCAAAGAAAATGGAATTTGCTGTTTTAATACCAGTCTTTCTCAAAAGAAAATCAGTGACTATCTACATGTCAGAATTCAAGAAAAGCTACAAAATGAGAAATATGAACTGCCCACACACAGTGGGTTTCAGGAAATAGACGGCAACTATTGTTTTGTGACCAGTGAGTTTTGCGATAAAAAGGAACTTCCAAAAATCACGGAGAAAACCTTTCTGGTTTCCAATCAACTGTATTCAGAAACCGCAGAACTTCAATTTTACCAACTTGCACAACAGCATTCTTCTGTAAAACAGTTTTTGCTTTTGAATATGCTGCGGATCATTGGACTATTGTCAACACCGTGGATAGAATGTGGAATCCGATGGAACAGAGTCGTATTTCTCTGCGGTTCCGGAGAGAAGTTATCCAGATACCTTCAAATTTATGAAAGAGATCGTGAAATTCAAAGACCGCATTCTGTAAACGTCAAAAAGGAAATGCTGGAGTCCTATTTTAAGGGCGAAAAAGACACTGTCGTCATGTTAGAGGATTCCGCTCTTGCTTCAGACTACTTGAAGAAAAACGGAGTGAATGCAGTTACCTATCTGAACGACGAAATATTTCACCGTATGAATAGCTGCTCTATGGATTACAACTATCTGACTGTGGTATTTTCGGAACGCCTCGGGCAGATGATGCCCCATGAAAAAGGTCTGGTGTTGTCTTATCAGAATTTTTTTGCATATCCGGAAATTTTATGGAACGAATTGTTTCCAGTGCTGTACTATTTAGACAAGAAAATTGTCAAGTATGTGTGCAGTGACATTCAGGATTATCGGCAGTCTGTCCGTTCACGCAACGAAAACTATGCTGCTTTTGCAAAAAACAACTCTGTTGATGGCAATGTTTTTTCCAGCCTAATGATGGCATACGATGAAATTGTCAAACAGTATCGAAGTGTAGAACAATTGGTGCCCCGTGAGGAAATGCAGGAATATCTGTTTGCAGTAATTCGGGAATCCGAGCGTTCGTATAACGGCGGAAGCATCGCAGAAGAATTTCAGGAAAAACTCAATACAATGCTTTTAAACCAAGAATTAGAATTGGTTGAAAACTCCTGCCTAAACCAGTGTTATGGAACATCCGGAACAGTTCCGATTTTGTATCATGATGGAAACTGGCTATATTTCCCGTCAGAGACCTTTGAATATCTGGCTTCCAAAATAACCCTTGCCAATTGTGTGGGAAATGTGCGAAAAGCACTGAAGGAAAAAGGCTGGCTGCGGATGTCGGAAACCATGACTTACAAGGCGACGCTATATGATACCCGATACAATGGAAAAATTAATGTGACTGCTGTTAGCGATAAAATTCTTTCAGATAAGGCAGCTCAAATGCAGTTGGGTGGAATGTTTAACTTCACACCATATAGTGCGGATGATGCAGGAAAACGAATCCTGTTAGGAAAAGACGAGAAAGATCGAAATGTCTATTGGAGCATTCAGCATGAAGATCTAATCAATCGGCATATGCTGGTAAATGGAACTTCTGGTTCTGGAAAAACAACAGCAGTGAATCAGATCGTAAAGGAACTGTTTCGACAGGGACATCATATCGTATATCTGGACTTTAGTCATAGCTGTACGCCCAAACAACTTGCAAGCCATGGCATAGAGAAAATATTTCAAGAAGACAATATTTTGAGAATCCAGCTTGAATCAGTTTTAGAAAATTCAGAGGAATTGACGAGTGCGTTGGAAATTATGCAGACAGAAAATCAAATTTTGTTGTTTGAAACAGAAACCTATAGCAATGAAGTAGAATCGTTTCTAACTCTGCTGTACGAGACAGTTTCGGCAAAAGAAGAACTGGAGATTTTTCTTGTAATCGATGAAGTGCATGAACTACAATACAAAAAAGGAAGTCCCTTATATCGAATCATGGAGATGGGGCGTAGAAATGGAATTTCCCTGATTCATATTTTTCAAGGCTCCCATCAGACAAAACCAAAACAATATAGCTTAATGAATCAATCCGATATTCGGCTCATTTTTCGATTAACCGATTACGATGATGCCGAACAAATTGCAAAATCAAATGGCTTAAAACCGCCTGGGAAATTTATTGAGAAAATTCGACAAATTCCAAAACATCATTGCTTTGTAATTGGAAATTTAGAAGATCATAACGAAGAACTTTATAACAATCGATTCATTGAAATTGCCATTCCAAAGATTAATATGTGAGGTGGTTCTTAAAGAGAATTTTTCTCAGAAATTCTAAAAATAAAAAAGTAGTTCCAGAAATCAAAAATGAAAATGAAATTCATAGCAATATAGTGGCTACGATGATGCAAAATCGAAGTTCAATTTTAAAATCTGGAACAAAAAATATATTTTTGATAGAACTTGCTAATTCATTCTCCCATGAATTGCACAAAACAGTTTTTTGGAACAAGAGAAATTCAGGGAACTCAAAGCTGGAATCTTGATAGATAAAACCGAAACCATGGGGAAAAATGCACATTTCCCTAATATATATTAGGGGATTGTGCAAAAATCCCCATATTCCAGAATGGTGTTTCCCATTATTTTATGATTGCTTGTGCAACCGGAAATCTTGCAAAAACTTTTACAGTACAGGGATACCGCAAAAGTCTTGCTCTGCCCACAGCCTGCTCCAAATGTGATTCCAGCATCCACAGGTGAATCTTGCGGAGAATATCCGATTGAAAGGTTTTGATTCTGAAATCATAACCGTTGTAGCTTGTTCGCATGGACTGCATGGAATATGCTTCTGCCTGCATTCCAGCTGCCATGCCGTAGAGAATATACACCATATCAGCAACATTTGGAAGCCCAATTACAGAAATACTTTTCCCTTCCAAACAGTTCAATCCCTCGATTGCACCATAGTGATATTTTGTATGAAACGTGGTTTCCATACATAGAAAAGTGATGACAGCATCACTGTCCAGTTCCTTTTTGACCATGTCAACGATTTCATTTTGTTTCAGAGCATATCTGCTGTAGGTAGACGATGTGTCCAGTTCCAGCCTGCCTTGATATGCTGCCATTTTACATGGATAATTGTACACATCTGCCATGACGTACATTCGATAAATATCTGCCTGTGCAGTAGCCGAAAGAATAACTGCTTTCTCACAAGATAAATTTTTTCTTACCACGAAATTTGTGTACGTTCCATCGTTATAGATGCATCTGGAACTGCACAATGCTGAGAGATCCCCTTCTATAGATTCAAAGATTGGAAACTGTTCCATTTTGACATCCAATACAGGACACTCTTCTTTGGTAAATTTCTGATAGCCTTTGGTCAGAAGAACCTTTTGAAGCTTTTCATAAACTGGTGCGGATAGAATTAGCTCATGCATCACATGCAAGATATCCTCATTGGAAATAGATTTTACTGCTACCATAGAACACAAAATATCCTCATCTATGAGAACTGTTCTACCCTGAAACAAACTGCTGTTTCTGTTTTCTAATAAAACTCTTTCATGTGTGGTTATAATATTTCCATCACAGGTTCTTATTGAAGCAAGACTGTCCAGATAATTTCGTATCATAGATGCTTCTATTTCTGATGCAGATTTGCTGTATTTTATAAGATAATCCCCTACCGATTTTCCTGCTCCAATGCGATACAGATGCTCTATTTCACCTTTTAATTCATCTGAAAAATAAGGTAATTCTGGCGTGCAGCAGATATTCTCAATGCCGAGTTGCAAAGCCTTGTTATAAATCTCAGTCTTCAGTTTGTGTGTTGGAACAGCAATCAAAAATTTTTCATTTGGATGTGTCTTAATGTAATTCAGATATAAATTTGTTTTTCCGATTCCTGTTTGAGCCTTGATAATGTGTAGTCCCCTATTTTTAGAATGCATTGCCTCCAGAAATTTATTTTCGAGATCCCATTCTGCTTCTTCGATAGAAACATATTCTTGTTTCTTTATGGGCAAAATCGTACAATCCCCTGGCTTGGCAGTCAAAACCATGTTTTTAGCATGTAGACAATCTTTTTCATAAGGGCAGACTTGACAGCCTGTGGGCTGATAGTCCATTTCCATGAGCATATTCAGAATCTGTTTCCAGTTTCGTTGATGATAGGCTTCATATCGTGCGTTCTGTCCGGATTGTAGAATATGAAGGAACTGTGCTTTTCCCTTTTCAATATTGATTAGATTGGTTGCAATATGAAACAATTCTGGATAGTAGTAATATTCCGAACCATCAAAAAATCTCCTGTAAAGCTGACATTTGTCATACAGAATGTTCCAGTCCAGATTTCGTGTTACTTGCCTTCTCCCGTTTCTTAGTTTGTCAGAAGCATGAGAACGGACAAGCTGAGGACTTGTTTCTGGAATGAAACTGCCATGATCTGTAATCGGATGATTCTTTTCAAAACGAATATGGTTGGCAATGTAGAACTTCTGTAATTCCCTGGTATAGTGCTTGCTGCCATATTTGTCAAACATATATGCAGTAAAAGCGAGTATGATTTCTTCCAGTGAAATTTCATGCTGCTTACTTGCAAGATATAGCAAGCCTTTTCCGCCAAAAAACAATCGTGCAGAATCTTTGCAGGCTTCATCGCAATTTTCGAATATTTTCATAAAAATGCTTACGATAGATTTTGCAGTAAACGAGTCTGTAATTTTATGCTGCAATGCAAAGACAACCCGAAATCTCTCATGTTCTGCTGTATGGGAAAAGGTCTTGTATGCAAACAGCATTTTTAGGTGATAGCGTTTTGCTTTCTGCTGTATGATATGGAATGGAACACCATTGTCAAAGTCAAGACCGATTATCTGTTGGGATTTGAAATTTTCTGCCCTACGCTTGCCATGATACACGGCAGGACAAAAGGAACAACCGGCTTCTCCCACTTCAGATGCAAGCTCTCTGTAGTCCATTTTCGTTTCCACCAAATGATTGCTAATGATTCCAATTTCTTTACCAGTCGGCTTTGTTGTGTGCTTTATGCCATGAAACGATATATCGTATTGAAACATAACAAGATCAACTCCTATCTGATTTTTACAGGATTGTTTAGACCATGTTGTTTTTTGATCTTGATGTAACATAAAAATAAATCTCTTTGCAGATCTGAGTACAACAATAATCTGCCTTCTTGAAAAAACAAGTATTTCAAAATGAGGAGAGGCGATGAAACAGAAAGAAATAAAAACGATGTAAAAAGCAAGGCAAATAGAGAAAAGGCAAACTTCGAATATCAGTGATTTAAAATACAGAGCGTGGCTGAATCATAGAGGAGAGCAGAAATGCAGGACATATGGTTCAGCCGGAACGTTTGGGACAGCTGCTTTCTGCCCAGACGTTCCCTCTGGAAAACGCCCAGTCCCTCACTCCTCTAAGGCACCTACATGACAGCAATGCAGGCAAAGAAAAGCCCGAAAGCAACCAAATGCTTTCGGGCAATTTTTATTAAGACTTCATTTTATGTGTAATGTAATCTGAGATTGCTTTTGCTGGAACTTTGTAACGATTGCCTTCTTTAAAGCCTTTCAGATCACCTGATTTCAAGAGCTTGTAAAATGTACTTCTTCCGATTTTCAGAACATCCATAACCTCTTCCCTCGTGAGAATTTCTTCATCTGCAAAAATATGATTGTAGATTGACAAGGGAAATACAAAAAAGGTTTAAAACGATTGAAAAGGCTGGAATAAGATAAAAAGGTGCGAAAAGTGCCGAAAATACGCTGTTTTTCAGATTGAATCCGGCGGAAAAATAAAAATGAACAAAAAAAGATGTGTCAAAAAAATCGCTCTGATTTTGAGGGAAATTCTCAGATCAGGGCGATTTTATTTTTTTATCTGGAAATCGTTTAAAAGCGTTTAAGAAGTGTTTCAAGTGTTTAAGAAAACTGTTTAAGCCCCGAAAAATAGGGCTTTTTTTGTTTTTCGGTTTAAAACGGTCTTTAAATGGGTCTTAAAAAAGAAAAGAAATTTGCATCAAAAGTAGTGCGGAAGTGCGGAAGTTTTTGCAATAGGGTGCGGAAGCACTTCCGCACCCTATCTTTTTTTCATTTTGAGTTTTTCTTATAATCTTCCTCGAAATCATAAATCATGGAAAGAAGTTTGGTTCGTTCCTTTATCGGAAGTTCGTTTAATATCCGAGCGATTTCCTTCACCATTTCATCATCTGGGGAAGGCTTTTCTTTGTCCGATGTATCATTGGTAATGCTGATCGTACCAGTTGAATGATTTCCAATCGCACCAATTGTAGAATTTTTGATATTTGATGAAAAATGATTGTTACCATAAACGAGGTAATCTATAGAAACACCAAAAAACTCCGCTATCTCTATTAAATATTTTCGGTATGAATTGCTTCTGCCGGACTTCCAATCTGTAAAAGCGGTCTTCTTTAAATGAAGATAGTCTGTCAGTTTCTTCTGGTCATCATCTCCAAGTAACTCTATTATTCTGTCTAAAATGTCCAAACGAATCGCTCCTTTTTGTGCAAAATGTAGAAAGTATGATTTTTTCGTACTTATGACGTTGTTTTTCTTGACAGTACGAAAAAAACGTACTATAATATACATATACACAACGCCAAGGGCAGAAAAAGCCCTATGATAATTGTATCACAAAGG
>ERZ825159.873-NODE-873-length-34068-cov-26.459707_pt1 | contig 34068 bp, 59 predicted proteins | sample MGYA00519932_ERZ825159 | MGnify/ENA primary metagenome ERZ825159 (study PRJEB31778, sample SAMEA3449191) | human gut metagenome | biome: human gut; feature: human-associated habitat; material: faeces | place: United Kingdom | collected 2010/2012 ...
CCCATAAAGTTGGGACGAGTGTTATATCGTGGTTCCACCCAAGTTGATTTATTTATATAATAAACAAATCCTCTTGATGACTATAAGGTTGTCAACCGAACACTTTCACATCTAATGCTAATAAGTTCCGCTCCGAGGTAGTTTTTCAAATAGATTATTTTATAAGGCTTTCAGCCGGTGACCTTACTCTCTAGCAAAATAGATTCTAATTTACTTGTCCTCTTCATCGCAATTATATTATAATTTTTAACTATTCTGATTTAGATTATAACAGATACTTAATAATCATTCAACAATAATATTCAACAAATTTCTTTTAAATTTTATTACTTTTTAGGTACAATATTTACATTGCCTTCAAATATTATTTTCATATTTTCTATGATTTCTTTTGATGTCTCATTTTTCAAATCATCTATTATTTCCACTTTCTTAGGACATAAAGATAGTAATACGCTTATTAAGCAATCTTCGAGGTTTAAATCCTCCTTCATAATCATACTCATCATTTCTTCACTTTCTTTATTGTTTATTTCATCACCATATTTATCATAAAACCTAAAGTCGCCATTTCTCATTATATGTATTATCAATAAATCAATTTTTTGTTCTTGAGATTCTATAAAGAATTTTAAAGTATTTATAAATTGATTTTTATCTCTCTTTATTAAATATTCTTCAAGTGCTATATCACTTATTATAGATATATACACCATAAAATCTCTCATTCTAAACCTAAAAAAACCGTCTATATTTAACACCTTTTCTGATTCTATAAATTCAACTAATTTATTGTAAATCGTATTTATTATAAATGGTTCTTTTTTATCAAGGAGACATTTAGCTTCTCGATATATTTCCTCCTTTTCTTCATTATTTAAATTTCTGTAGTTATTCCATATGTATTCTTTTAAATTTTTATCCTTTAAGATAATTAATATTAGTTCTATTACCCCATTAATTGCTTCTTCTTTATGTTCCTCATTTTCCATATCAATATCTACACATAAATCTCTTAAATGCTCATTACATATAATATATTTATTACAATTATTTTTCATAAATAACTTAACCATATAATCATGCTGTGGTAAATAACTTATATGTATCATATTATTAGTCAATATAATCGTTCCCTTCTTGTAGATTAGAAAAGCAGGTTAAATACATCTATATAGTATTATGTCTATTTTTTATTTTTTAATTCACTTTTTAATATATTTTCTAAATAAAACCAAAAAAGACTGTAGATTTTTATATTTTATCTACAGTCTTTTCATTTTATAAATCAAATTTTTTACTTAAAAAAATATAATGGACAAATATATAAACTTATTGACAAAAAAAAGCTGTTGCAATTGCAACAGCCTTAAAAAAATATTTATTATCTTTCACCTTTTTTGTATGGATTTCCTAAAGCAGCCGGAGCTTTAGAAGTTCTAACAAATAATACTAACATCACTAATGTTACTATATAAGGTAACATTGATAATAAGTTTTCATTTATAGTCATACCTAATGATGGATTTCCTAAGTAAACTGTAAGTCCTGTTGAGAATCCAAATAATAGACAAGCAGCCCCTGCCCATTGTGGTCTCCATTTACCAAATATAACAGCCGCTAAAGCTATATACCCTTGTCCAGATATTAATGCTGGTCTGAATGTAGAAACTATAGCTAAACTCATAGAAGCTCCACCTATACCTGCTAATATACCTGAAAGTATAACACTTATATATCTAACTCTTGATACATTTATACCTAAAGTATCTGCTGCTCCTGGATGTTCTCCAACAGCTCTTACTCTAAGACCGAACTTAGTTTTATATAGTACAAACCAAACTACAACTATAAGCGCTAATGCTATATATGTTGTAGCATAAGTATTGAATATCGTATCTAATATACTACCTGATTCAAATACACCATTTAGTGGTCTTGGAATTTTATTTTCCATTGCTATAGTTGGTGTTGTAACTGAACCGTTGAATAATATTTTACATGCAAATAATGCAACTCCTGGAGCTAATAAGTTTATTGCAACCCCAGATATTGTATGGTCTGCGTTGAAACTAATTGTTGCTATACCGTGAATTAAGGCGAATATACCACCTGCTATACCAGCACATAATAAACCTAACCATGGATTACCTGTTAGGTATCCTGCTGTAGCTCCAACGAAAGCTCCTATTGTCATCATCCCTTCAAGTCCTATATTTACTATACCTGAATTCTCTGAAAAGATACCACCAAGTGCTGTAAATATAAGGGGAGTAGAATACATTAAAGTTGTACTAAGGATTATCGCTAAATCATTCATTATTCATTCACCCCTTCATTTTTTCTTTTTTTGCTCATTTTTTGAACAGCTATTTTAATAACATGTACTAATGCTATGAAGTAAACTATTGATCCGATTATTATACTGATAACTTCTGATGGAGCACCAACTGATTGCATTTTTGTTCCACCATATTTGAATGCACCGAATAATAATCCTGAGAATATAACACCAATTGGGTTATTGTTTGCTATAAGTGCAACTGCTATACCGTCAAATCCATATCCTTCTTGAGCTGGAAGTACTGTTATAACATTTGTAACACCCATAACTTGTATTGCACCAGCTATTGCAGCTATCATACCTGCTATAGCCATAGATTTTAATATAGAAGAGTTTACGTTTATACCCGCATACTCTGCTCCAAATTTGTTGAATCCAACTGCTCTAAGTTCAAATCCTAAAGTTGTTTTTGCTAATATAAATGCGATTATGATAACTATAATTATAGATATAACAATCCCCCAGTTTACACTAGTCGCAGGACCAACTAAACCTTTTAACCAATCTATGCTTATTTTTGCACTATCTTTTATAGGTACTGATGTTTCACTATTAGGAACCTTTAACCATGAAGTCATTAATACAAAGTTGCTTAGATAGAAAGCTATCCAGTTTAACATTATGTTTGCTATAACTTCATTTATTCCGAATTTAGATTTTAACCATCCTGCTACTCCACCCCATATTGCACCAGCAAGTGCTGCACAAAGTAAAGTAAGTGGTATATGGATTATTGCTGGTAAATCTAAACCTGCACCAACTAAAACAGCTACTAAAGAACCCACTATAAATTGTCCTTCTGCTCCTATGTTGAACAGACCTGTTTTAAATGCAAAGGCAATTGATAAACCTGTAAGTATTAATGGTGTCGCTCTTATTATAGTCCATGCTATATATTTAGGCTTACCGATTATACCGTCTATTAATGCAGCATAAACTGTTATAGGATTATGTCCTGATAATATTAATGCTATTGCTCCAACTAAAAGACCTAATGCTACTGATAATATTGAGAATAAGAAAGTATCATTAAGAAAACTTTTCTTTTTAGTTATTTTATTTTCCATCTACTGCACCTCCTGCCATCATAAGTCCAAGAGTATTTTCGTCTGTAGTTTTTGCATCTACTATTCCTACTATTTTACCTTCATACATAACAGCTATTCTGTCTGATACGTTCATAACTTCGTCTAATTCTAATGATACAAGTAAAACAGCATTTCCTGCATCTCTTTGTTCAACTAATGCTTTATGAACGAATTCTATTGCCCCAACATCAAGTCCTCTTGTTGGTTGAGTTGCTATTAATAATTGAGGTTCATTAGTTTCTTTTCTAGACCTTTCTATATTCATAACCTCTCTACCGATTATTATTTTTTGTTGGTTACCACCAGAAAGTGCTCTTGTTTTTTGAGTGTAATCTGTAGGTCTAACGTCAAATCTTGAAATTATTGATTTCGCATGTTCGTTCATTGCGTCTTTGTTTATTATACTGTTTTTAGAGAATCTAGAGTCTTTGTAGTTTTGTAGTATAGAGTTCTCCGAAACTGTAAAGTCTAATACAAGACCTCTCTTATGTCTATCTTCTGGTATATTTTTTATACCTTTTTTGAAAATTTGTTTTGGAGTATTATTTACTATTTCATGTCCATTTATTGTTATGCTTCCACTATAACATTTTCTAAGACCCGTTAAAGCTTCAACTAACTCACTTTGTCCATTTCCATCTATACCAGCTATACCTAATATTTCTCCAGCTCTTACTTCTAAAGATAATCCATCTACAGCAGAAATTTTTCTACTGTCTTTTACAACTAAATCATTTATTTTTAATACTGTTCCTTGTGGTTGAGCTTCTTCTTTATCAACTTTGAAGTTAACTTCTCTACCAACCATCATTGTTGCTAAATCATCTTCTGTAACATCATCAACTTTTACAGTATCGATGTATTTACCTCTTCTTATAACAGTACAATGATCTGCTATCGCTTTTATTTCTTTTAATTTATGAGTTATTATGATAACTGATTTACCTTCTTTAGTTAAGTTTCTGATGATTTTTATTAAATCATCTATTTCTTGTGGTGTTAAAACTGCTGTCGGTTCATCAAGTATTAGCATATCAGCACCTCTATATAGTGCTTTTAATATTTCAACTCTTTGTTGCATACCTACTGATATATCATCTACTTTAGCCATTGGGTCTATTGCTAAACCATATCTTTTAGATATTTCTTCTACATCTTTTATGGCTTTGTTCATATCTAAAGCTCCCATAAATTTAGTAGTTTCACTACCTAAAATTATATTTTGTGCAACTGTAAAAGTACCTATTAACATGAAATGTTGGTGAACCATTCCTATACCTTTGCTTATAGCCACGCTAGGATTTTCGATATTAACTAATTCTTCATTTATATAGATTTCACCTGAAGTTGGAGTGTATAATCCATATAAGATATTCATTAGAGTTGATTTTCCTGCACCATTCTCACCTAAAAGTGCATGAACCTCTCCTTTGTGTACAGTCAAGTTGATGTTATCATTGGCTACGAAATCGCCAAACTTCTTAGTTATATTTTTCATTTGTATACTTTTATGATTGTAATCTATATAACTATTTTCCATGCTTATGCTGTCCTCCTTATTTTAATTTATCTATTCTATATCCGACATTTGTCGTATATTTAAAAAATGGATAATACATATATATATTATCCATTATTTATAGAATCTATTTGTATTTTAAAATCTTTCTAATTCCGCCAGAAATATACTATATTTAGTTGGAACTATTTCTCAACTATTTCTTTGTATTCTTTCTCATTTTGAGGAACTTTTATTTCACCGCTTTTTACTAAGTCAGCTTGCTCATCAACATATTTTAATATGTCTTCTGGAACATTTTTGTCTGTAGTTGCTGCTATACCAACACCGCCACTTGCAAGTGTATTAGTTACAACTTCTCCACCTTTGTAATTTCCATCGATTAATTTACCTATTAAATCTATAACTGATACGTCTATATTTTTAACAGCTGATGTTATTACGTTGTTTGGAGCTAATGCGTTTTGGTCAGTATCAACACCTATAGCCATTTTTCCATTCTCTTTAGCCGCTTCTATAGCACCTGTACCAACTGCTCCTGCAGCTGTGAATATTACATCAGCACCATCTTTGTGCATTTGATTTGCTATAGATTTTCCTAGTGCAGCATCATTAAAACTATTTGCGCATCTTACTACTACTTCACAATCTGGGTTTGCAGCTTTAACACCTGCCATGTATCCATATTGGAATCTTGCTAATACAGCACTTTCCATACCACTTATAAATGCGACTTTATTTGTTTTAGTCATTTTACCAGCTATTAATCCTGCTAAATATGATGAAGTATTGTCTTCATACACTAATGAAGTTACATTTTCTGGTTGTTTTTCATATGCATGGTCAACTATCGCAAATTCTTTTTCTGGATAGTTTTTAGCTGCCTCTTCTATTGCACCTGCTATTTTATAACCAACACCTATTATTAAATCTAAATCTTCTTCTACGAATGTTTCTATATTTGGAACATAATCAGCATCTTTTGTAGATTCTAAGTATTTTACTTTTACTTTATCGCTTCCGAATTTTTTTTCAGCTTTTTGTAAACCTTCCCATGTAGATTGATTGAATGATTCATCATTTACCCCACCAGTATCTGTTATCATACCAATAGTATATACTTTGTCACTTGCTGAATCTTTACCAGCATTATCATTTTTACTACTGCACCCAACTAATAGTGTTGTCATCATTGTGAATGCAAGTCCTATTGCAAATAATTTCTTTAATTGCATTTTGTCCTCCTAGCGTTCTCTATTCTGTTTTTATTTTGTGCAAATTTTATCATATTATTTATAAATTATTATTTCCTGTTACTTGCATATTGCTGACACCTATCTGATTTTCGCCGCCAAGGTTCAGCATGCTTCTTGTCGCAGATTTGCCCATTTCTTACCTTACTTGCAGTCTTACTTGCAAGAATGCACAAGCTATTCTATTTTCTTGTAGAATAAATGCCCAAGATGCTTTTTCTTTATTATGCTGTCCTGTATGTCCACGTATGCCAATATGCTATACTCATTGTCCCCTCCAAACATGAACCACTGGCTTCTGTTTATCGTAACCAGTACAGTTCGATACTTGTTCTCCCACACGTAATCACGCATAAAGTGCCTTGCCCCTTCTTCTTTCTCAACGTACGATGAGTCTTTCGTAGGCTTTCCGTACTCTCTGCTCAAAGAAACGAACAGCTTACTTTCGAAGGCCTGGAATTCACTTTTACTCTCGTACGATTTACTTATATAAGAGAAACTGTTAACCAGACCATCCTTAACGATAGCTCTTGCTTTTTCGAACGAAACGTCGCCGAGCTTTTTGTTAGTAAGGTTATACATGTCCTTGTATTCCGGGTCAGGAACCAACCATCCCTTACCAACCAGGTTTATGGCAGTATCACCAATTTGTATGCTGTCGTTAAGGTACAGGCTGCTGTCTTTTTGGCTTGTATTGCTGCCAGTTCCGCATCCATAAAACGAAAGTACGCCTACGAATGCTGACGTTAACACAAATGCTACCTTCTTCATAATCCTTATATATAATAATGTTATACTTCGATTCCGTTATCAGCAAGAATCTTCCTGAGAAGACGAATCTCGCTGTCCTTAGACTTGATAGTCTCGTTCTGTGCATTGATGATCTGAATGAGCTGGGCATTCTTGTCTTTGAACGACTCCTCTTCACGCTCCTTGGCCCGTTCCGTTCCCGTAGTTATGTTTTGGCTATTGTCACCAACGTTCCCGGCATTTATCAGCTGCGCCATCGGTATGCCGTGCTTAAACGCCTCGTTGATGGACTCTTCTATCTTCTGATGCGTTTCGCCTAGCTGAATTACCATATTTCCATTCATACTACCGCTTCCATACTTTAGCCAGCTATAGCTAACCCCAAGAGAATTGCATATTTTACTAATCGTTCCCTCGGATATTGACAGCTTCCCGCTTCTCATCTTGCCGATGTTGTTTGTTCCTGTAGCCTTCATGAAGGCATTCTCGCTCATCTTCTTAATCTTGATGAGGTAATCTAACCTTTCTTGTACCGAATTTAATGTTCCCATAATGCTTCTTAGTTTTATATACGTAACTAAATCGACTCGAAACGTTAAAATTCGGTAATATACCGAAGTATTTTACCGAAACACTAGGTACTTTACCGAAGTTTTTGTACCTTTGCACTCGTTGACGGTCGAGTAACCAACAAAGCCGTTACAAACGGAGGCTTGTGCGACCGAGAGTACGTACTTTACATTGACACTGCAAATATACGACTTTTTTCGCACACCTCCAAATTTTAGACGAAATATTTAAGTAACAAAGATGAAAAAAGTTGCAAGAATAACAAAACAGGACATATTGGACATCAAACCAGGGAAATTTGAAGTCTTCCTGCTTGAGTCCGCAAGAGCAGTTCGGTCGGCAGTAACATACGCTTATCAGCTTGCTCAATACGAAGATTTGCCGAAGGGTGTGCTCAAATACTCAACCTCGGCAGACTATAAGAACCATACGGCGATTATTACCGCCGTTCCGGTTGAGTGACAAACTTTAAATGATTGGAATATGAATGAAATCGTGTTTCGTGGTACAAACGACCAGGCATTGACAAATAGTTTGTTGGTAGCTAAAAGTTTTGGAAAAGAACATAAACATGTTCTTGATTCAATCAGAAAGTTGATTGAGGGGTGTGCCGAGATTTCGGCTGACCCCATGTTTGAAGAAACAACTTACGTAAATGAGCAGAATGGGCAAACCTATCCGATGTATCTAATGAACCGTGATGGTTTTACGTTGCTCGTTATGGACTTCAAGGGCAAGAGGGCGATGCAGTTCAAGTTAGAATACATCAAGGCTTTCAACAGTATGGAAGCGCAGATTAAGGCTTCACAAAAACCAAAGTCGCAGCTTGAGATCCTTCAGATGTCAATCAATCAGCTTGTAGAGCAAGAACATCGCCTATCTAGTGTAGAACGTGACGTTGCAGAAGCGAAGAAGGAGATCGCTGAGATGAAGCAAGAGCGTGTTGAGAACGGAAAGCTACTCCTTGAAGCTGAAGTATCGGAGAACAAGGTTCCTGAGGTTTCGATGCGAAACAAGATTCGTAGGTTGGTTAACCAATATGCAGCTGCAACCAATACGTCACAGAGAGACATTTGGCGTCTTGTATACGACAATCTTCTTTATGCTTACAATATTGCTATCACCCGTTATAATAGAAAAAAGGGACAAAGCTATCTTGATGTAGCAGAAGAGCACGGATTTCTTGGGAAGATATTCGACATTGTTTCTAAAGTAGTTAATACAAACAAGGATAAAATGTAATAAGATAATGAGCAGCAAGGAAATTATAGAAAGAATTTCTTTTCTTATTGATAAGCTTGGCTTTAGGTCGAGAAATCACTTCTCGGTAGTTGTTGGTATAGGTTCGTCGAATTTTAGCCGCAAAATGAAAGGCGAAATGCCATTCACAAATCCTGACATATTTAAAATATGTAGTTCGTTGGGCATTAGAAAAGATTGTCTCGTAAGCGGAGAAGGTGATATGTATGACCGGAACGAAGAGCCTAGAAAGGTTACGGTGGTTCAAGATGACTTTCTTAAGCAGGAAAATGATGTCCTAAGAGAAATGTTGGAGATGAAGGATGAAACAATATCTACTCTTCAAAAATGCGTTTCTCTTTTCGAGAAGATTCTTGATATGCAAAATACAGATTGAGCCTATGTCAGGCAAGAATCGAAGTAAGGTCGGTATCGACGTGGTGGAGAAAATCATCTCGTTGAAGGAAGTAGACCAGGAATTCCTGACCAATAAGACAATCCTGGCATACCTTGGCGGTGTTAGCAAGGAATACATAAAAGATTTGAGAGAATCGGGTATTCTGCCTTACTATAAGGTGCGAAACACCATATTCTATAAGGTCTCTGATGTTCGAAAGATGGTAGAAAAGAATAGGATCATCTGCTAGCATTGGAAATAAGATGAATATTGGTATGGTTAAAGTTATAGATTTGTTTCATTTGCTCGTGAGAGTATGATTGTTAGTTATTAGTTATTTGGGTTTTATCTACAGCGGTAGATACTTTGGGGCGATGTCTGTTCGTTTAGCTTATTTCGCCCCAATCAGACTGAGTAGCTCAGTTGGATAGAGCATCGGTTTCCTAAACCGAGGGTCGATGGGTCCGAATCCCTCCTCAGTCACACTCTTTTTTTTAGTTCCGTTTAGTAGTTGAATTCCTCTCTGACGGCGCAAAGGTAAGTCCTTATACCTTATAAAGTAGGTCGTTCGGGCAGCGACAATCTTGCGTCAGACGAGAGTTCTCTAGAGCGGACATGGAAGATAGTTCTTTGACATATTGATGCACAGAAATAGTATGCGTGGAAAAGAAGTAACTGGAGAGCATCAATGGATGCCGTGACCTGGCGAAAGGACGCACGACATACGAAAATCCAGCTAATCTGCATCAAGTAAGCAGACGGACTACACCGGAACGAAGAATTGTCGGTGCAAGCACTGCCGAAAACGTTGCAGTCTGGTAAATCCAAATGAAGTGAGAATTGCTCATTCATAAAATATAATCAAGAGGTTAGTAGTGTAACTGATGCACGGCGATAACAAAATGATACCGATCTTATCATCGCAAGTGGTTCTTCGTTGAGCCCTAGCCTCCAACATATAATTCATTGTATTCAAATTTTACTCAGTTTAAACATGCAGCTCGTCTGTGAAGATAGGCTGCATACATCGCAGGTTGGAGCAGTTGGTAGCTCGCTAGGTTCATAACCTAGAGGTCACAGATTCGAGTTCTGTACCTGCCACAAATGTTTATTTAAAGCTATAAATTGTTTATATGTGAAAAGATTGTTTCTTGCGTATCTGGTCTGAGAAGATAGGGTACGTCTATCTCTTTTAGAAGGAATTATTTTTTATTTCTGGGGAGAGTAGCTCAGTAGTAGAGCGCCAGGGGAAGGTTCCTTGGAGGTCGATGGTGCGAATCCATCCTCTCTTCCCAATTTTCTTTCGTTTTTCAAGAATTTTTGATTGGTTAACTTATGCGTCGCCCAGTAGCTCAACTGCATAGAGCCGTGGTTCTTTCCGCGAGGTTGGGAGTTGGAGTCTCCCCTGGGCTTCCAGAGTAGGTAAAATTCTAAAAATGTTTTTGTTTTAGCTGACAGCGGTCAGCACCTTCTTATAAAAGTCATTTATATTTTAATTTGAGTATTAATATCCTCTTGCTTGTGAAAGTAGGAGGCACAAGCCGCATTAGCTCAGTTGGTCAGAGCAGTAGCCTTTCATTAGGCTAGTCGCAGGTTCGAGTCCTGCATGCGGCTCACTTAATTGTGAGTGCCATAAATTACTAGTTTTTGATTATCTTTGGGAGTGAGGGTGTCTATTATCCCTCCTCCCTTTAATATTGACTTCTACTCCATCTCACAATAACCACGTGCAATCACCTCTCCTGCCTTGCGTGGTTGGCTAAACGGAGAGGTTTTATATAGATGAAAGTTAAAAATACAATAAGAATCAGTAAGGAAAACATTAATGCTCTTCAGAAACTGGAATGCGTTGAAAGCATAGAACAGAACGGAAGGGATATTACTGTTCGACTTAAATCGGAATATACGGATGGTAAGCTCGAAGCCCGAAAGGGTGAATATCTCATTCAGTGGGGTAACAAAATGTGGCAGAGATATGGCTCTGAGGCCATCAATCTGCTTTTTAAAAATCCCGGAGCGGAGGCCGGCAAGACATGGGACGCGTAGGTTCAAAGAAGTATTACGCTCCTGACGGGAACGAATACGATTCAAGGGAAGAGTACCTGTACTTGCAGACCATCCTTGATGATCCTGGCATAAGCTGCATACATAGACAGGTAACCATCACGGCCATCAACCCGGTATGGATGCTGAAACCAAAGCAGCTTAAGACTAAGGTTAAGTACGTGAGAATGTCACTGCTTTACGGGCATAACTATACTGCCGACTTCGTTTACCGGGAAGGCGATAAGATTGTGATATGCGATGTCAAGAGCCTCTACACATCAAAGCTCAGAGAGTTTTCGATAACTACGAAAGCTGTGGTAGCAAGACTTATCGCTCACAATAGAAAGCGTCATAACGGCGAAGCAGTCGTGATATTCCGAAAGGCTATCAAGGTAAAGAAGAATGAGTGGAAAATCGTTGATTATCCACCGTCCGACTGTACTATTATATAATAAGGTGTAAAATCTAAAAGATATGGTTATCATTTTCAATAGTCTCGTAGCCACAGTAGCTATGTTCGCTGCTGTATCATTCGTAGCACATCTCCTTGGTTGGGATAAGGAAGACGAGTAAGTTTTATTCTAAATATTTTTAAATTATGAACAAAGGAAAGATTAAGTTGACTTTTGAAGTTGATCGCTTCAAGGTTATCCAGGTACTCGCAAAAAACTGTGAGTCCGCAGAAGAGTACAACGAGATGATGAAAATCATTGAAAGTACTGATGAGGTCGTTCGTGAGGATGCTTCGCTTGAAAAGACTCATTGCTTACTGATTCTCGATAGATTGTTGCACAACAATCCTAAAGCTCTCCTCGGTGTTCGTCTTAAGAAAGAGGAGACTGAGATGGAAGCTCCTGGTGAGAATGAAGAGGAAACCGAAGAGGTCGTCGGCGCAATCGAGATTACTGGCGAAGAGGCAAAGAACTTCATGGATTTCGTCAAGAAGTTGGTTGCAAAAAAGAAGGAGGGCGAGTAATGGGCGTAGTATCAAAGTACGGAAACCTGTATGATGTAAAGAAGAACATCATCTGCCACGCTCCTGTCACTTCTTCACATTTCGAAAGAATTTTGAAGAAGGGCAATGTGCTTCCTATGATGAATGGCGTAACAATACCAGCATTGTTCGGAATTCACGCGGACAAGAAATTTAAGCGTGGACGCTGGCGCCGAGTATTAACACATTAATTTGTATAACAATGGCAAAAGAAAAAGCAACTATTTCTGCAACACTAGGTCACGAGTATGAGGACCTGGATGAACGTGAGGACTTCCTCGCCAACAACGCTGACTCCGTTGAGAAAATGGAGTTCATCAAGCGATTCAACTCTGATGAGCTGATGAAGAAGAAGGACCTGTTCGCTCTTCAGTCTGCACGGGCATCTGACATCGAAGAGGAAATCAAGGATTTCCGTGAGCAGAAAAAGGCAGAGCTGAAGCCTATCAAGGAAGAGATCTCTTCTCTCCTTAAGGAAATCAAGCAGAAGGGTAGCATGGTTAACGAGAAGGTTTACAAGTTCGTTGACCGTGAAGCAAAGATGACTGCCTTCTATGATAAGGAGGGTAATCTTGTTTCTTCCCGTCCGGCAACACGTGACGAACTCCCTAGCAATGTATACTCAATTAACCGTGATAAGCAGGCTATGTAGTCTGCTTTCACTTTGTTTTAACTTTTAGACATTTTATAAAATGGACAATGAAAAAATGCAAGTAAATTTTGCTCCTGGGCAGACTTCTGCGGAGCTTGTTATCCGTGAGGTAGGTAACGAGAACCCTTATAAGCTTCCTGCAAAGGAGCCTCTTAATCTTCAGGTAGACGGTGTTATTACCTGTATCTATGCCTTCCTTGAGAAGCGTTGGGGTACAGAGCAGATTGACAAAGAGCATACGCATATCCTGGTTAATCGAGAGAAGCTCGTTGTTACTCTTGTTACAAACGAGAATGATGAGCGCACTACACAGACAATTATCGGCTCTATTCAGCTGTCTCGTCAGTTTACGGGATTTCATATCAATGACGGTCAGTTGTGGAAACCGGTACAGCTTGGTGACTTTTTCCGACTCAACCGTTCTTTCTTCGAGACGAAGGAGAAGAACATGGAACTCGTCAATCTACTCAAGAGCTTCTCGGCGAAGGTTCAGACAACAATCAAGAAGGAATACAGCGACAATGGTTCCGTGACTGACAACTATGAGAAGGCTGTAGACTCTAATCTTCCTCCATCGTTCACTATCAATATTCCTATTTTCAAGGGCGCAGAGCCTGAGAAGCTTTCAATTGAGACTATCGCTCACGTCGAAGGCAACATGGCATTACTGACGCTTATCTCTGCTGATGCAGAATGTATCATCGAAGAATCCCGCGACAAGATCATCAATACGGAGCTTGACAAGATTCGTAAGCTCTGTCCTGAGATTCCTATTATGGAAGTGTAATGACAGAAATAGATAACAGAATAGCAAAAATGCCCGCCAAGATGGCCTTTGCTGTACTTGACTTGCGTAAGGTACATGCGTGCCTCATGGAACTTCCACGAAGCAAGTCGGTACAGCTGGCCAAAAAGGCGGCATACCTCAACTACATTGAAGGTGAGGGTAGAAAACTCGGTAAGGTTCCACTTCATTATGAACGCCTTAATGAAAAGGGCGAAAGCGTGACGGTGGAAACTTACTTCAGATATTTAGATAGAATACATTAATCATTCCCGGTATGGCAAACAGTAGATTCGCTCTCCACTATAAAAGGAGTTGTCACGATTGTATCTTCCTTCAGATTTGTACTGATCATAACGCAAGCTACAATGGAGATTACGTTTGCAAAGACTGGGAATGGAAGTATCAGTGATTAATTTTTAAATTTTAAGCAAAAAATGAGTAATACACAAGTTGCGACACAACAAAACAATATGTCGCTTGGTGAGTTAATGCACTCACCTGCTGTAGTCGGAAAGCTCAACGAAGTGTGGAGTAGCCCTCAGATGGCAAATAGCTTCATGAGTTCGGTTATCAGCGTTGCTAACGGAAATCCGCAGCTGCGAAAGGCTCAGCCAATGAGTATCATCGGTGCTGCTATGGTTGCCGCTACGATGCAGTTACAGGTCATCCCTACCTTAGGGCAGGCTTATCTTATTCCTTACGGCTCGCAGTGTCAACTTCAGGTGGGATACCTCGGAATCTTGCAGCTCTGTCAGCGAAGCGGTCAGTTCAAGAAGATTCTTGCAGCTCCTGTTCATGAAGGAGAATACGTCTCCGGAGATGAGTTCGATGAAGACTATGTATTCGATAAGAAGAAGAAAACTTCTGATAAGATTATCGGATATATGGCAAAATTCGAGCTTCTGAACGGATTTACAAAGGTTGCATATTGGGATATCGCCAAGGTCAAGGCGCACGCTACAAAGTTCTCTCAGGCATTCCGTGCCGGCTACAATTCTCCTTGGAAGTCTGATTTCGACGCTATGGCACAGAAGACAGTACTTAAGTCTATCCTTAAATATGCGCCTAAGTCTGTGGAGATGCAGAGAGCTATCACATTCGATCAGTCAGTAGTTAACACAAATGCTTCTGATATTCAAGACCTTGATATCGACGCTTTTGCTCCAGAGTATGTTGATAACATCGAGAGCGAGAAGAAGGAGAATCTTGCTGCTATGGCCGCTGAGGCAGCAAAGGCTGATGCTGCCAAGAAGGAGGAAAAGAAATGATTACCGATGGCGTAGAACAGAGGTCGATTTCGTGGTTCCGTAGCCGCGTCGGTTTTTTGACAGGTTCTAAAATCGCCGACATTATGAAGTCTGGGCGTAAGAAAGATGAAGTCTTCTCCGATACAGCTAAATCGTATCTTTATCAGGTTGCAGGAGAACGTCTGTTCAATCCAACCTTCTTGAATGATGACGGAATCTTTCAAGATTATATCGACCAAGTATCTGTAAACACCAAGGCAATGCAGTGGGGTGCTGATCAGGAGGATGCTGCCAAGGCTCTCTACATGCAGATGAACTTCCCTGAAGGTGAGATTACTGAGCTTTCTTCCTGCAAACACGATACAATCCCTTACTTCGCGGCTTCTCCTGACGGAGCAATCTATGGTCGTGACGGCGAAGACCTCAAAATCATCGAGGTCAAATGCCCGAACATAAATACTTATATGAAATACCGAACTCTCATCCACGATGCCGCATCGCTCAAAGAAACCGAGCCGAAGTACTACTGGCAGATGATGGCTGAGATGAGCTGTACCGGCGCCAAAGGTGGAATATTCATCGTATATTGTCCTTGGCTGTCAAAGCCTATTCACTGGGCTGAGATAGACAGAGTAGAGGATGATATCAAGCTGATGGAAGACAGAGTAATACTCGCAAACGATTTTATTAACGAAATCATAAATAATTAAATGGCAGACATAACAGGAAAAATTATAGCGGTGTTGCCGACAAAAAGCGGAACATCTGCTAGGGGAACACAATGGAGTTCACAAACTGCGGTCATCGAAACACACGAGCAGTACCCTAAGAGGGTTGCTTTTGATGTACTTGGTGACAAGATAACAGAGTTCAACTTGCAGGTTGGCGAGGAAGTGACAGTATCATTTGATATCAATGCCCGTGAGTACAACGGAAAATGGTGGAACTCAGTGAATGCTTGGCAGGTCGTTCGTCAGAGCGGTCAGCAGGCTCCTATGCAGGGCGGCTACAATATGAATCCTCAGACTGGCGCCCAGACAGCACAAGCAGCGCAACAAGCAGCTATGGCCGGAGCACCAAACCCGATGAATCCAAACAATCCGTTTCCACCGGCACAGCAGCCAGGAGCACCGGCAGGACAATCTGATCAACTCCCGTTTTAGCCTTACTGGCAAGCTGAATCTGATTAAAGATACATTCAATGCTGAAATAGTATGATGTATAATACCAAGAATCCTCTTGAAGTGCAGAATCTCAGACTGAAGATAGAGAAGCTGATTGAGAAGCAGAGTATGGTAGAGGTCGTGGAAAAGAAGGCGAAAACGCTTCAACAGTTGAAGTACCTTCACACGATACTCGCTTACTTCGGATTGCAGACCGGCAACACTCTAGATGAAGTCAAGACCTGTTACTTCAAGAGGATTGTTAATAGAGACTTGTTTGTGCGACAAAAGCACGATGATCTGCTCGGAACAGACAGGGAATACGTAATATCGACCGCAAAGCTTACGAAAGAAGAGCTGTCTGAGGCTATCGAACGTTTCAGAAACTGGTCTAGCAACATAGCCGGCATATATATTCCTTCTTCTGAGGAGTACATCGCGCTTCTGCACATCGAACATGATATTCAGAATTCCAAACAATATTTATAAACAATGATGTTACCTAAAGAAATAAGACAGAAGTCAAGTGAGCTTTTCCCGAATAACCTGGAAAAGCAGAAAATCTTTTGTATGGGTGCTGCGTTCTCGTTAGGCAAAGATTTATCAGACTTTGAGGAAGAAGGGCAGCAAGAGGAGATTTACCCTTGCCAAGAAGCTCTTGAAATGTGGCTTGCATACAAGAAAGAAAAACGTCAGACTTACAAGCCACGAGGGTTAGAAGCTCTTAAAAAGAAACTCCTACAGTTATCGAGCGGAAATCCAGAATACGCAAAGGTTATCGTTGAGTATTCCATGGGCAACAACTACACCGGGTTGTTCGCTCCTAAAAACAATTACGCAAATAGTTATGAACAACAGCAACGAACTTTCAACAAGATTAATTCAATCCTTGCCGACTGAATGCAAGCAAGCGGTGGAAAAATACGGTGGACAATATGCGCTATTCCTGGACAAATATCCTACCTTGCAAAATCGAACAGATGCAATTACATCTGTATATGATTCTGTAGCTAGAGGCGGTATGTCGTTAGTTAGTATTGATAAGTACTTCAAAGATGGCGCAAGCGAGTTTTGGATTAAGATAATGCTTATTGACTTGTTTATGGTTATTGGTGCTATTGATTCGACCACTACTTATCAGTTCAAAGCGATGGCACAGCGTATCAGACAAGAATACTATCACCTTACGCCTAGTGAGCTTACTAGATTCTTCTACGAGTTTTCTATGGGTGAGTATGGCGAAATCTATGTAGGAAAGACAGTAAATCCTCAAAAACTTTTTATTGCTCTCGAAAAATACATGTGTAAGCTCTACGAAAAGAGAGCAGAAATTGATTCTCAGAAGTTAGCTGAGAAACAAAAGAAAGAAGATGAGGAATCTAGAAGAAAAGCAATTTCTTATGAAGAGCATTGCCGCTTAAAGGGTGTTGATATTGAAAAGTCACCTCTTGAAAAACTAAAGAGAAAACTTGAAAAAGAATCAAAACGAGACAAAAATGGCAGACGTAAGTAAAATGGCAGAGGAATGGCTCAGTGAGCATCCTAATGCGACACCAAAAGAAATATGGTTAGCCGGTTATTGGCAATCTACCGATAACTGGTGCAACCGAACCAAATAATTTTAGAATTATGGCAGAAAGAAAAGTGAAACCAGAAATCATGCATTTGATGATTCTTGATAACTGTGACCACAAATGCAATCTATGTTGTAATAAAATGTACGATATAGACAAAATTCCTGTAGCTACAGTAGAAGAAATGAAAACAGTTCATACCGTTTGTATTACTGGTGGCGAGCCGTTTATGAGCAATATTAACATCGATAGATTTGCTTTAAACCTTAAAAAACAATTTCCAAATGTCGAAAATGTATATGTTTATACATCTGGTAGCGCATTTGTGTTTAACATCAACAACTTTGGATATAATTTTTTGGATGGCATCAACTTTGCGCCAAAGACAAAGGGAGATTGGGAACAGCTTAAATACGCATCGGCACATCTTCGTGAAGACATAAGAGAAAGCATCCGTACAAGGAAGAGTAATCGTCTATATGTTTTCAAAGAGCATGTTGACTTGTTTGAGAATAATTATAAATACATCGCCAAGAAACTGAATCTCAATGTTCTTTACAGAACATGGGATAAGGAGTTTAAAACTCCTGATAATGAGATTTTCAGAAGATTACCAATATTTTTAAATTAGTTGATTATGGTAGAAAGCAAAGGTAAAATCGCAGAAGTTACTAACGCAACCACCAAGCAGGCGGTAGTGTTCATAGGTGTTTATTCTTTGGTTATCCTGAGAAATATAGGAAGAGCAATCAATAAGGCAGTACACAAGCTGCCTTGGTTATTCATCGTGATAACGGTAGTAATCTCATTTATCGTCAGCTTTATCTTTATCTCTAAAGCTAGGGCAGAGCGAGATAACTACAATCAGAAGCTGGTACACGCAACGCAGCAGCTTGATAGCTATATGGCTGCATACGGAAACATTAAATCAAAGTAAATATGAAGAGATACAAACATACAATAGTGATGATCCTGCTTATCATCGCAGCAATTATCGCAGGTTACGGATTCATCTGCTTCATGGTTGAACACATTTTCCTTTCGCTTCTGATGCTCTTCTGTATCAGTTGTGCATTGGCAGTAAAGAAGGAGGTGTAGGAATGTCGGCATATAATTTCACACCCAAAGGAGCATTCTTCATCAACTACAAGGAGCCTGACAGGGAAACCGTAGACCATATCACTTCGCTCTATTACCTCATTATCGGTTCTCTCGCCACAATCACACAGACGGCAATCAAAGACTTGCACGACAATCTCAGTGAGAGGAAGGACCTGTTTAAGCATGAGCTTAAGTATCGCATAAAGGAGGCATTCTCCCGTTCTGAGACTCTTATAGGTATATTCAAGAAGTATACTACCGAGATTTCTCAGTATGAACTCTGGCTTGATATTACAGACAGCATGGAGGAAGACCTGAAGATTGATATACAGAGACTCTTCTATACAACAGACAACATACTTCTGAAGAACAACATCAAGGAACACAAGCTTCAGGCGTATGCATGCGTAGCCTACAACCTGTCAATCATGCTGCACGATATGTGTACGAAGTTTGATGACGTTATGAGTGAGCGTGGCATCAGTTCCGGCAGCATAAGACCTTGCGGAGAATTCATACAGTCTATGTATGGTATGTATGCCTCGATGAGAGAGGTTGCCAGGATCCTTATACCTGATAAGGATGCTGAATACTTCAAGGAAGGCGGTCAGATTTACAGGGCTTTGCAGGTGGTTGCAATGAAGGTATGCAATCCGGAAAGGATAGACAACGCTGCCGACGAAGGACTGAAGCTTAATGGCGTTGACTATCATGGTGAAGAACACCAGAATAACGCATTCCTTCCTTGGAACGGCATCCAGGTTAACTTCCTGTCACGCAACTTTGACAAGATGTCTGATGAAGAACTTGCAAAGGCTCTAGGACGATCTGTTGGTGCAGTAAAGGCAAAAATGAGACAACTTAAACTAAAAAGAACGGAATAGTATGAGTGGAGGCGCATTTGATTATGCTCAGTACAGAATTGCTGACATATACACGGAAATAGAGGATGAAATCTACGGACATTCTCTTGATGATGAATTTGACGTAAATCGGTATATTGAAGATCATTGGTTAGAGGATTCCGAGAAAGAATACGTTCGTAAGCATTATCATACGATACCAAACCGTAGCGAGTATTCTAAGGAAACCATCAAGGAGTTCAAGAAAGGTATAGCTCTACTAAAGAAAGCCGAGGTTTACGCACAGCGCATTGACTGGTTACTTAGTGGCGATGATGGCGAAGATAGCTTTCATAAGCGTTTGAAACACGACTTGGAAGAATTAAAACGTAAAAAACAATAGCTTATGGAAGATTTACCTATTGGCGCAGAGGTCACATTGAAGGTGGTTGAGACCGAGAAACCTGATTGTACTGGTTGTTTCTTTGATGAGATTATAAGCTGTATCAATATAGACATGTGCAATCGAATCAAGTGCGCCTCAAATGAGCGCAAAGACGGAAAGAATGTTCAATTCAAAAGAGTGAAGTAATATGGAAGTAAAGATTAATGTAGCGGAAATCCTAAAGGATAAGCCGCAAGGGACAAAGTTGTATGACTTATTACGCAATATAGACGTAGAGTTAGATAAAGTCCACACAACAGTCGCTGGTACTTATATAGAATGCACATCAACTAATGAAGTAGGCAGTACTCTTTTGTTTGATTATTCAAAACTAGGTACAGAAGAAAGTTGGCTTGATGGCTTACAGATTCTCCTTCCTTCCAAAGAAATGCGAGACTGGTCTAAGCTCGCTTGGAATACAGGAGACATTCTAGTTAACAAAGATGGAAATGCACATGTTATCTTCGAGGGGTTTGATGATGATACCTACGAAACTTTCAATGGTAATAATTATCTGTGGAAAAATGAGGGTATTACAATGTGCTTCGGAGAGTATGAAGACGAATTGCCAACATCAGATTTCAGCAAAGCAAACAAAGAAGACGCTCAGAAATACATCCGCCAAATAGAGAAAAGACTAGGCTATAAGTTAAACTTTGAAAATTTGAAAATTGAAAAGCCTGAGTTCAAGGATGGAGATGTTTTGTTCGTGAAATGTAATGACAGTGCTTTTATTGAAATCTTTGAGTACTCTAAAAAGAATGGTGACTTATGCGACCACGCTTCACTAGACATCACAAATCAGTTTTTAGATATTAGTGGTAAATGCATAATACGTAAAGATGAAATCACAGAACTTCGCCTTGCTACAGAAGAAGAGAAAAAACAGTTCTTCTCAGCTCTCGCAAAGAAAGGCAAGGCTTGGGATGCTGAGAAGAAAGCTATTGTGGACTTGAAGCCTAAGTGCAAGTTTAAGCCATTTGATAAGGTTGTGGTGCGAGATACAGAATATTCTACATGGTGTGCTGATTTATTTAGCCATATAGATGTAGACTACAGATATGCGTGTGTAGGTGCTACTTGGAATTTTTGTATCCCTTACAATGAGGAGACATCAAAACTGATTGGTACAACAAATAACTTGTAAGGATAAATATGGATATAGAGAAATTAATAGGAAGTAAGAAATCTGTTCCTTCAATCGACTTTAATCAGGTAGTTAATTGTGATAATCTTACATATTGGAGAATCAGTAATGATGTTTGGAATAAGAATAAAGTCGAACTTCATCTTACATTTAGAAAAGATGGTATAGAAAGTTCTTTAGATAAAAAGTTTGATACAATAATGGAAGCTGTTGAATATTTCTATAACTTTCTTAAAACAATTTGATTATGATAGACGATAAGAAAATAGAAGAAGCTGCTAATAAGCATATTGAGACAGAGTATGCTAGATACAATAGTGGCGAGGTTGAGGATGAAATGATTTGTCTTAGGGGCAAAGATAGCTTCAAAGAAGGTGCTAAGTGGGCTATCAATGAGCTATTGAAGGACATGTTTCACCCTGCTAGCGAAGTTCCACGTAACGACAACGGAAAGGTTCTTGCGTTCTCAAAAGAATTCGGTAATAGAAATCTCTACGACATGAACGATGAGCTTGATAAAACCACTTGCAATACATATCAAGAAATGTGGGAAGAGCAAGTCAATATATTCCATTTGTCTGATTGGATATTTATAGATGAGTTGTTTGACTTGATTACGAAAGGAGGTGAGTAACGAAAGAGCTTAAAGATTTGGTTGTTGGTGATGAGGTTGTTGCTTACGACAAATACGACAACAGAAGAATTGCTATTGTCGAAAGAATAACAAAAACTTTGGTCGTTGTGAACAATATTAAATACAAAAAGTCTGACGGATTCGCATCTGGAGAATCTTATATCTTCTCTCGTAGAATTGAAATCCCTAAAGATGAGGAGCAGATAAAGGCAATAAAACTAGAATATCGTAAACGAATTATCATTCATAGAATACATAATCTCAATCTGAATGACTATCCGTTAGAAGTGTTGGAAAAAGTTTATATTGAATTAGGAGGAAATTAGCATGAAAGAGTTTAAAATTATTGTGACTTCTATTACCTATTTGCTGATTGGTGTACTGGAAGCGCATTGCTACTATTTGTTTAAGGCTTATGCAATTGCACCTCTAGCTTTCCTGACTCTGTTTGGGTTCATCGTAACTTTTGGAATAGCAGTAATTAAAGATTAATAGTATGAACGATATAGAGCAGATATGTCAAGAGATTCAATGCCCACACTTCATAGTATGGAGCTTCGGATATGGTGATTGTATATCTTGTAAGTTGCAAGGTCAAAGCTACAATATAGAATCTGTAGCCGATGATTGCCCTTACAAGGATAAGTTCAATAAACTTAAAAAGTAAAGAAAATGAAACAGAAATTATTAAGTATCAAATATAGATTAATCGCTTTATGGTGGTTCCTCACAAGAAAGAACTACTACCTTCTGTCATACAATGGTAGAGTAGGTAAGACATTGGAAAGCACTAATATTGTAATTCCCGAGTTCATTGAATGGGTAAGAAAGAAGCATGGTGTGCCTACCAACCATGAGATAATCATGGAGTTGAAGAATATCGGAAACCTCTGTAGAAGCACAGATATTCTTGCATATAATGAGATTAAGGCATTGATTGAGAAACTTGAAAAGTAAAGCGTATGGATAAGTTAGAATACATTCCAGGAGATTTGGTAATGACTAATGGAGTACCTTTAGGCACCTCTAAGAATGTTGTTTACCGAGTAACATCATCAGACCCATCAAAGACTTTGAAGTTGAACGATGGAACAGTACTGAAAGGTGTTGTCTGCTTAGAGAACATCGAAGGTGCGGAATTAGGAGATAAAGGCTACCTCTTAGGCGACTGCTGTGCTTGGGTTAAGGATATTGTTCCTATTAATCTTGTGCCCGCAATTTTGGAGAAGAATGGATGGGATAAATCCATAGGCTGGTTTTACGTTGGCAAAGAAGAGCGTGGCTATCAGTTTTCCAAGGAACTAGATGATAAATGGGATGAGCTTGATAGAATGACTTATGGTGACTTACAAATCTGTCAATGTCATAATCTTAGAGATTGGAGCTATATAAATGAATGTAATCACGATTTCCGTTTTGAGTTTACCTATGTTCACGAACTCCAACATTTATTATATGCCTTGCATATAGATAGTAACTTAAAAATATAATGATATGGCACAGAAATATATTGAAGGTGATGTTGTTATGTATCACAACAAAATCATGGTTGTTAAAGAGCCTAGAGACGGAAGTCACTTTGACTTGTCTTGCCCTAAAGAAGGGTTAGTATATGATCTTGTAGATATTGAAAATATAAAGCCAGTACGCCTTACTCCAGAGATTCTAGAGAAGAATGGATGGATGCTTTATCACTTGTATTATTGGTTTGTCGAAAAAGAATGTTTGAAGTTGCATTTGTTAGAATTTGATAATTACTCATGGAATGCTTGTATTGGAAACAATGTTATACGTATAAATATGTGTTCAGTATCAGATTTACAGCACCTTCTCTTTGGTCTTGGTATTAATCACGAAATGGAGGTGTAGGTATGGAAGTAATAATTAAGAAAGTCTACAAAGCTGTAGGGTGTGAAAAAGGACACTACTTTGGGACGTTTGCACATTTTAAAGAGTTGCGTGAGAGTTCTAATTTGTCAGTACAAAAGACTTGCTTTTGCTGTGGGCACAAATTCCAACCAGAAGATTTTATTTCTTTAGCATGTTTTGACAAAGGCATGGGAAACAAATTTCTTTGCCAAAAGTGTAAGGATATAGCATTAAAAGATTTAGGTGATAAAAATATTTATTTACATTAGTGTTTAACGTCTTCAGACATAATTTTAAAAGATATGACAAAAGAAGAATTAAAAGTAAAGGTTGCCAAACAACTAAGCATTATCAATGATGCTAACGATGAGATCTGTTCTTACGTAAATGATTACATCGAAAGTCTTCCATACAAGGTTGGCGACAAAGTTAGCTGCTCTAGATGTGATGTTTGTTGGATTACAAGCATCGTCCCTAATCGAGGTTACGGTGGCTATAATGGTGAGATTGAAGTAAAAATCAACCCTGCTAAGAAAAATGGCACTCGCTCCAGTAGAGAGTTCGTACTATGGAGTATGGAAATTGATAGTATCAAAAAGATTAGTTAATCATCCTGCAAAGGATATAAATAGATAGTAATATGAAAAAGTTTATTGGTACAAAGGTCATTATGGCAGAGCCTATGACTATGACAGAAGCACAGATAGTGCTTGGTAGAGAAATTAAGCCAGCAACCGTTGAGGAAGATGGCTACTTAGTAGACTACAAGGACGGATATAAGTCTTGGTCTCCTAAGAGTGTGTTTTAGGAAGCCTATCGTGAACTAGGCTCTGTTAACTTCGGTGGTGCTATTGACTTATTGAAGGCAGGTCTTGCGGTAAGACGCAAGGGATTGTTTATCGTTAAGCAGGTTCCTTCTCATATCACAGGTGACATCATTCCTAATATGCAGTCACTCCCTCAGTCTGCCAAGATCATCTTGATGAACCGTGAGAATCCTCACATTGACTATACTAATCAGATGCTTATCATCAATCCAGATGGCAGAGCAGATTCTTTGGTTCCTTCTTCTAGTGATGTATTTGCGGAAGATTGGGAAGTTGTAACAGATTAACTAACCGCCCTCTCCCTTTTACAGGAGAGGGTAAAAAGAAGAGAATATGGCAGAGATTATTTATTTTGGAACAAAAGGGTGCTCCGGTCATTATCCTATTGGCATTGACAAAACGCTGACAGGGGCAGAGTATGAGATATGGCGCGAATGCGATAATGAAACTTGGATAAATAATATCCGAAAGAATCCTGGTCGCCATCTCATCAAGCATCACGGAGAAATTTATACTAATTATGGTGTTCCGTTCTCTGTAGATGATGAAAGAGGAGGTTCACATACCGAACTATTTTGGAAAGGCATTCATACGAAAGAAGAAATCGTCAACTTGATAAAGAATAATCAGTTTTTGGCAAGGCAATTCAAAATGGATGAGGCAATTAAAGATGTGGCAACAGTTTGTGGTGTCAGGTACAAAGATGTTATATCTGCGATAAACATGACACAAGCATTCGCAGGTGGTAAAAAGAAGGGTATATGATTAGATTTGAATATCGAACCTATTGTAACGTAAGATAATAAAGTGGAGGAATAGTTATGGATAATAAAGTTAAAGAAGCATTGGGTTGCGCAAGCTACCTTACATATCACTGGAGACAGTACTCCTTTGAGCAGCTTGAAAAAGAAATGGTAAGAGTGTGTGGATTGTGCCACAAAGCATTGGGCATTCCACAAGATGATAGCGTTACAGACTTCGAGCGAGGTCAGTGGTCAGTTATCCAAAATGTGATTGGCTACATCAAAGATTATAGCTCAGCAGCACAACTTTGCCGAGAAGCTGGTATCGGTTATAAGAAGATAAAGGCTCTTCAGAAGGATTGTGGTTATTCCTACAAGGAAGAAGTTAATGACTTCCTAAAGGAAAGTCGTAATGGTGGAACTTATTTGAAATTGGAGGAATAGTTATGGCATGGGTAGCAACTAATGGAAATGGTAAGGAATTTCTTTTTGAAAAGAAACCATACAGAAGTGGACGTGGAGAATATGGATATTGGAATCCTACATATTCTGGTATCGGTGGTTGTGTTCTTATACCTCATGGAAGTATCAAGAAGCTCATCGGAAAAGAGTTATCTTGGTGCGATGAGCCAGTAGAACTTAAAGAAGAATAGTTATGTTTGGATTTTATGTTATACTTACCCTAGCTGTTCTGTTTATAGCTTTTATGGGTGGAGTTGTCGGTTATTTAATTGGTAAATATTGGAATAGATAAATATGAGCATGCAAATATGTAAGGAAGCCTATCAAGAATTGATAGACGGAGATATAGAATGGCTTCTTAGACAGCCTAGAGACCTCGAAAGAGATCATATAGAGGCAGTGCTAAGAAAGAGTGTTGAACTTTTATACGGGAAGGAAGAATAGCTTATGTATAGACCGATTACAATGTATCAGATCGTTTGCGATAGATGCGGAGAAGTATTTGGTGGTACAGATACTTGCTCTGCACTATTCAGTAACAAAGAAGTTGATATTGGTGACTACTCTGATTGGGAAATGATAGATGGTAAGCATTATTGTCCCGATTGCTACGAGGTGGAGGTCATTGATGGAGTGTATAATGTTAAAGCAAAATAGATATGAAGATAGGAAGTATCAAATTCAAGGCTAAACGTCTTGACGGAAAAGGATGTGTTTGCGGATATTTCTACGAAGAGAATGGTAATACATACATCATTGAGAATCGTCAGAAAGAAAGCAAGTTAAACAGAAATCCCACTTATCAGGTTGACCCTTCTACCGTCTGCCAGTTCACAGGGTTGAAAGATAGTGAGGGAAAGGAGATTTGGGAAGGTGATATAGTGAATGACAGTTATGACCTTTTGTGTATAGACAATCTCTATGAGGTAGTTTATATTGAAGAAGAAGGAGCGTTTGCATTCAAGAGTTTAGATAAAGTTGACAATTACGAGCCATTTGTTAATTTATTAGAAGCTTATGTTGTTGGCAATAAATTCGATAAGGAGAAGTAGCGTATGAAGAATAAGATTTTAGACTTAACCAAGTCAGCCGTTTGGTTGGTCTTGTGTCTGATTGTTGGTGCATTGATATGTGAGGGCATTTGCTCATTGGCTAATATCAATAAACCAGCAAAGAGAGTTGGTATATCTGTAATCACAGAAGAAGAGCACGATTATCTGGTAGTGGACACGAAACACGGAGTTTGTGTTATTCACGCAGAGAGCTGCCCTTGTAATAAAAAGAAGTAGCCTATGAAGATTAGACAAGCCAAGAAGATAATGAAGCAAGCTAGAACAGATATTCCTTGGACTAACTTGTATTGGAGAACTAGAATAGAAATACATGATTTGGGGCATGGTTTTATTTTAGACCACCGCATCTCTAAGGCGAAAAAATTGACAACACGATGGGACGCTCGTAAGCTTATTAACGAATTGGTAAAGCTCAATAAGAAGCATCCGTTCAAGCTAAAAGATATTCATCGTAGTGCAGAAAGATTAAAACAGTACAGCGTATGAAAGAAGAAAGATGTTGTGGTAACTGCCTTTGGATGGGATGCGAAGACATCTTAGGCAATGGATGGTGCTACAAAAAAGATTGCGAAACATCTTGTGATAAGGTTTGCAAGAAACATGAATTTTAAAATTTAAATATCAAATGGAAAAGATTTTTAGACATTTCAAAGGAGGTTATTACAGATTTATCACTGAGGTTACAAATAGTGAGACTCAGGAGAAGGAAGTTGTTTATCAGGCTCTCTATGGAGAGTGCAAGGTTTGGACTCGCCCTGCCGATATGTTCTACGGAAAGGTGAACGTTGATGGTGTTGAGTTTGATAGATTCACCGAGGTTGTTGGTGTGCCTGTGTTATTCAAAAAGACCAACGGGAACGCTATTATACCAACTAAGGCGCACGATGATGATTTCTGCTATGACTGCTATGCCGTATCAGAAGAAGAGGTTGCGCCTAACGTATGGAAATACGGTCTCGGATTTGCGCTACAGATTGAAAACCGCAACAAACCTGCCGAAATTTCTAGGTGCTTTACGTTCCGTCCTCGTTCTTCCGTATGGAAGACTGGTATGATTCTCAGTAACTGTGAAGGCACTGTCGATGACCCATATACGGGAGAGATTTCTGCCGTATTCTATCACTTGTTTCCAAATATGCCAAGATATAAGGTTGGTGACAAAATCGTGCAATTCCACCTAGAAACAAGTGACAACATCATGTTCTTTAAGACCGACGAATTATGTAAAACAGAGCGCGGCGATAACGGCTACGGCTCTTCTGATAAAAAGTAATACATGAATATCACAGATGAACAGAAAACATATATAAAGGAACACCCTTACGAATCTCCTTACGCAATGGCCAAGAGCTTCGGTTGCGCAGTACAGACTGTTTACTGGTGGCTACATAGGCTGCATGGGGATTCGTTCAAGGACGCAAGAAAAGAGCAAAGAGAGAAGATTAGGGAATCTGTCCGTAAGCTGTATCCGGATTACTCTTCTTCCGAAATTTCCAAAGAGCTTGGGATAACAAAGTCATGTGTAACAAGCATAGCAAAGTCGCTTGGCGTTACTCATACCAAGGAAACGGAAGAAAGACTTCGGTTGAAATGTGCTCAGGCAATAGTAAGACCGGAGGTAATAGCTAAACGTTCTGAATCTCTAAAAAAGACGCTTAGGCTTGACAGGTACAGAGCAGCGAACGGAATTAAACAGAAGACACAACGCAAGTTCAAGACCATTCCAAGCAGATGCCTCTGTGCAAGGAACTATCTCTGCAATAAATACAACTACTTCTACGACAAAGATTACGGAGAGCTGCTGACCATATTCTACGACAGTGAAACCAAGATGCTGAGTGAAGATCAGCAGAAACACTACGAGACAAAGTATGGTATCAAGTTCCTCCAGGGAGATGAAGAATAATTTCTGTGCATTATTATATGTTTAGGGGTGGCTGCACATCGCGTGCGGTCACCCCTTTTTGCTTGTAAATCAATTAATAACCAAATAAAAACATTAGAAAAAACTAAGAACGTTTGTGTAGCTTTAATTTCCAGTATATCCAACCTAAAAATGCGAGAATGCCTATGAAAAGACAAACTGAAGCTATCTTACCTATATTCAAAAATGCCCTGTCAGTCCTTGATAGTTGTTTCTCTACATATGCTTTATCTTTCGATATTTTACTTATCACTGAGGCTAATGAGTCGCACTTGCTATGATATATCGCAGCACTATCCTTGTATTCCTTAAGACTAGAAATACTATCTCTTAGTATCTGCACGTCCTCTTGCGATATTTCGTGATATTCGTAGTGAAATTTATCCTCACCAACCTTGTTGCCGTTCGCGTCATACTTCGAAGCTGTACTATCCTTGATATGTATCTTCTCTTTCGTAGTTGACTTCACGGATTCCTTGTGCGATACTTTATATGATTCCAACTCTTTAATAAGTCTTGCATTGAAGAGTGAATCCCACTTAGCCTCGTTACGTTTATCAGTGATGTATGTCTGTTTTTCTATCACACGTTCTTTCGTCTTACATCTACAGAACATTGATAGAATCAGCATTGCTACTGCAATGGCAATTACAACCCTTGTTATCTTATCAATCAGTTTCATAAGCTACTGAATTACAATCGTTACTTTTTCCTTTTTATCCCAAGCTGTCTTCATAGTCTGAATGAGCTTGCTAGTCCATAATCGAGAATCGCTAACCCATCCTTTCTTATCGTTTTTACCGATAAGGATACACCCCTCTGTGTCTTTTGCAGAGTTACCGGAATGAATACGGATACCATCGAACCCTGGCACATCCTTCAATAATGGAAGCATTTTCTTGAATCTGTTAGAGTAGGTATATACGCATTCATAGCTGCCGATTGGTATTGCAGTCTGCCCATATACCTTTTTGTTTTTGATTTCGTTCAAATCCATTTTTTGATTCAATCCTCTGTCTGTATCTTCAAGAGTATTGCATCCGAACAAATTTCCATTCACGTACAGACGGCTAATAGTATATCCATCCTTTTTCCAAGCTCTATCAATTAGTACTTCCATTTTTGTTTTCCTCCTCTTTTTTATCAAACTCCTGATTCAATCTCTCCAATATCGGTTTCCAATAACTAGGCAATGCCTTTGCAAACTCGAATCTCAAAATGTAGTAAATAACTCTGAATGCTACATTCTTAGGGTATGCCTTGATGAGGTTTTTGAACGCGTTGCATAGATACACATAGCAGAAAATGTATGTAAGCATTTTTATTACAAACAAAGCCTCATTTCCGTCATTACAGCCTATCATGATACCATATATCACATAGTCAATGGTAAGATAGAGCGAGATTTCAAGTATGGCGTTTACAAACTTTGATGCCGAAAAGTTTTTGCATCGTACAACACTAACTCCATCAGCCCTCATACCACAAAAGATGTTGAAGCCGAAAGCAATTACTAGCGCCAGCACGAAACCTTCAGTTGGCGTTGCAAAGGCAAGTATAGCAGAGGAAATTGTAACCACTATCTGCCGAATCTGTGATGAATCTAATAAATCTATCATAATCTGTTATCCTGAATAATAAATAAAAATAAAGTTTCGGTCTCTTGATGCAAATATAGCAAAAAAAACCGAAACTTCATTCAGAATAACGAAAAACTTTATACATTCAAGTCGTAATATGGAAGTCTGCCACTTTCGATGAAGGAAATACATTCATCGAAAATCTTTTGCTCGTAGTTGTACGTGTTGATCTTCGGGAACCATTTCTTTATCTTTGCGTCGTTACGCTTTACCATTTCTCCCCAGAGAACGCACCAGTCTTCGAGATTGATGTTGTCGTTCTTACCCTCATGCCAATAGTCCTTGGCTACATCTTTAGTGTGAAGCTGGCCTATGAGACAAAGATGCATATCTGCCATTTCTTCGTCATAATGACACGCGCCAATCTCTCCCTTAACCTGCTTCATCATATCAAGCATTACGCTGTCATTCATTCCAACTTCGCAACAATCTGCCATGATCGTAACACAGTTCTTGATAGCCTGCATATCATTGCTAGCTATAATGTCTTCGAATACCTTTTTCATAACCGTATATTTTTGATGTTACTTCAGAAAATACTCTCTTATGTTGTATACACCATCCTTGTCTTTCAACAAATCGAGCGCAAGGCTGTGGGCATACTTAACCAGATGTTCTGTATCAATGTCCTTAACATCTTCCTTGCCGAGTATCTTAGCAATGGTGCATCCGTGGTCGCTTACAACCTGATTCATCGCAACGTACAAAGCGTAATCGTTGTAATAAGGTTTCTCCTCTGTTGCAAGTCCGAGACCGGTCATAGCATTGATCCATGTCTGCATATCCCAGGTTACTGGTGGATTCATACCGTTTACAATCTCAGAAGCCTCCTTCTTCGTAAGATAGTTTGTCCACTTGATAGCGCAAAGCTTATCAAGATACTCTTGCGCCAACTCTGGGTGTTTGGCTGCCATATCCTGCATCATACAACGCATCGTATCTCCAAATACGTGCATATACTTTACGTTTGTTGATGAAGCCATCATTCCATACAGCTCATCGAACTTACTCATAATCTCTTTTGCTTCCATATCTTATATATTTTAACCTATTATCAAATCTTTCAACTCTACAAAGTCCTCCTCTGTGAAGTTGATGCTTCGCTTGCTTCCAAAGAGAATAGCGGTGGCAATTCCATCTGGCAGGTCAATAGACACAACTCCTTTGTCGATATGTCCGTGAATAAAACCTACATCGAATTTGTAATCTTCCACGGATTTTAGCATCTGCATCATATCTTCAAATATCGTGTTGGTATCTATGTTTCCGTTCTCATCAGCAAGAAATAGGGTAGCGTTGTCTATCGATTTATCCCATTTATCCTTATTCTTGGATATGATATTATGCGCCGCACGTTTCATATACACTGATGGTATGGCTAGCATCGGGTTAGCCTTAACCATATCGTCTATTCTTGCATCTGCCCAAACGTCCACCGATTCAAGCAGTTTCTCTTTAAATTCTGTTACGTTCATTTCTTAGTTTCTCCTTTATGTGTTTTATTGTACCAAACGAGATATTCTTGCCAAGTCTTATCACTATGGTTAGTCATATAATCGTTGAGCATAGCAGATTTCAGTTCTTCTGCTTGCGCTACTTCTTTTCTTAGTCTTTGCATCAAAGATAAGTGCTTCTTCAATGCTTCCTGTCCTTGCTGAGTACTCTCAATGCGAGGACGTATGATTCGCAATTCCTCGTCTTGCACTAGCTTAGACACATATTGCAAGCTATTAACGTACTCCTGGTTTTGCATCAAGTACTGACGTTGTGCGCCTGTAAGATTGTCTTCAATTTTGTCTATCTCATCCCACAAAGGGGTTGGAGACTGCTGCGCTTGCATATTGATAGATGCTCGCTTCTGCTGTATTGCCTCATACATCTTCTGTAGCTCAGCATCCATCATTTGCGGCTGCTGCTGACTTGTACCCATATCCAATAATGGGCTGTTTCCAAAATTCATCATAACAATCAATATCTTTAAAGTTGGTGATATATTATAGAGAGGTGAGAGGGCATCCACCAACGAGGGTAAACACCCCTCACCAACTCATTTCTTTTTAGTCCTTTTTACAGACTTTCTTGCTCTGTTACGCTCCTGTAGTGGGAGTGGAAGGAGCGGTGCAGTTACAGCCATAACTGCCGTAGCCCGAAATTACTGGCGTAGATGGGAGTACCAACTGACCACGCAAGCAATTGCAGGTCTTCTCGTTAACGTAAGCCATCATAAGCTTCTCCTTGTAAGGAGTGAGGGCTTCCATAACGGCTACCTTCTTGTCGAGGTCGCAATACTTAGCCTGTAGTGCGTCATACTGGTCTCTCTGATTCTTGTACAGACCAAAGTCTGCATCAATCTGAGACTTATACAAACCGAACTCAGCCTGCATTGCACGGCGGTTCTCAGCGTTGATAGCATCTACCTGCGACTTGTAAAGACCGAATTTCTCGGCAACATCTGTCTCACGCATAGCGTAGAACTTGTTAGCGGTGTCGAGCTTCATACCGAACATGTAGGTAAGCAACTTTACCTCATCATCGCATTCCTTCTCCATTACCTGCAAGGCGGTTGGCTGATTTGAGCTTGAGTTAGCTCCGTAAGTGTTGATGTTCACGTTCTCAGGCATATTTCCGCCACCGAGTGAACCAAACACGCTGCGGTTGTTACCGCCAAGCAACCAAGCACCAGCACCGAGTGCTGTGCCGATGATACCAAGGGTAAGACCAGCGTTGCCTGTTGCCTTAGAAGCATAATCATCGTGCTTCTTTCCCTCTTCGTAGATTTTCTTCTCTACTACTTTTGCATCTGTCATTTCCATGATACAATCTTTTTAAGTTATCCTTAATATTAACTAACACTATTGTAACGTTACGGATGCAAAGGTACGAAGAATAGGGGAGAGCAAATATAACTCTATCACACTTTCTTTTATCGGTTGATTATCAGAGATTTAAGGTGATAGGAGGTGATATCATAAATAATAAAAAAAGAGAGGCAATCACTTACCTCTCTTACTCAACTTGTAAGGAATACTTACATGTTCAACTATTATTTTCTCTTCTTTTTAATGTAGTGTAGTATATCCCACTTCTTCCAATATCGGGTATGCCCACGCTTTTTGCACTCGCCATTAGGAATGTCACCCCTAGCAACCATCCTGTTAAGGGTAGCATCAGAAACGTGCAGCTTATCCTTAACTTCTTCGGTGCTCATCATCGGGTTGAGCATATCGGGGATGATGTCACACAATCTATCTAGGTCATCATCACTCATACCGCAGGCGGTGATTTTCTCACCATTTCGCTGTTGCTCGTCTGCCTTAAAGCAAGCGTCACTCAGCGACTTAAAAGCCGTGCCGAGCAACTTATAATTCAATATCTTTCCCATATTACCTTTGTTTTTACGAAAAATTCTCAGAAATCGCCTTTATGCGCAGATTTTACGTCCTAACTTTGACCTGCTGATAAACAAATCCACAAAAGAGTACAGATAGAATATTGCCGTTACTACCATGATAGTGAAGCAGGAATCTATCATATCTTTGGTGGTATACCAGCTCCATTCAACGATGTGAGCAGCATTGATGCTTGCAAAGTAGAAGAAGGGAATGCGGTATCTCCAACACAAGAAGAAAAATCGGCTTGCCACTATAAGAACCATAGGTAGAATGTATGCCATGAAATATATGTGAGTCCACTTTAAAAAGGGACATATTTTGAATCCAGTCTGGCCAGTGTGGTCAT
>ERZ825159.894-NODE-894-length-33320-cov-12.808598_pt1 | contig 33320 bp, 33 predicted proteins | sample MGYA00519932_ERZ825159 | MGnify/ENA primary metagenome ERZ825159 (study PRJEB31778, sample SAMEA3449191) | human gut metagenome | biome: human gut; feature: human-associated habitat; material: faeces | place: United Kingdom | collected 2010/2012 ...
GCATATCTTCATGTGGGAAAGTAGGCCGCCGCCAAGGATTTTTCGAAGACTCCGTTGAGCAGACAATGCTCCGGAGTCTTTTTTTTGCCCTGAAGAGGGCCCCTCTCTGTTAGACAACATCCCTGTATTCCTGTATGTTCTGACCTCCGAGAGGTAGAAGACTATGCCAATTTGCAGAATAATTACGCTTCAGAACGAACAGGAATGGGCTAAGGCCGGTCAGTGGCTCAAGGAACGTGCTCATCCCGGCGGCAACAATGATGTCGAGAATCAGGTCCGCGATATACTCAATAATGTGCGCAGTCACGGTGATGCCGCGCTTGCTGAGTACACGATGAAATTTGACTGCCCTGACTTCTCTGGTGATATACGCGTCAGCCCTCAGGAAATTGAGATGGCTGCAGCTACTGTCCCTGCGGAAGATCGTGAATGCATCGCGCAGGCTGCAAGCAATATCCGCGCTTTTCATGAAAATCAGAAGGAAAAGAGCTGGTTCACCACCCGTCCTGATGGAACAGTCCTGGGTCAGATGGTCACCCCTGTAGCCCGTGTCGGCCTGTATGTGCCCGGTGGCAAAGGCGGCAACACGCCTCTTGTTTCCAGTTTCCTTATGAACGCCATTCCTGCTCTTGTGGCGGGTGTACAGGAAATTGCCGTGTGCACGCCTCCGAGAAAGGACGGCACTATCAATCCCGTAATCCTGGCGGCAGCCCACCTACTCGATATTTCTGAGGTTTACCGTGTCGGAGGTGCCTGGTCTGTGGGAGCCATGGCCTATGGCACGCAGACAATTCGTCCTGTGGATGTCCTGGCCGGTCCCGGCAATATTTATGTTGCTACTGCCAAGCGTCTGGTTCAGGGGATCTGCGGCATAGACATGGTGGCCGGCCCCAGCGAAGTGTGTGTCATTGCCGATGGCTCCGCCAACGTCAAATGGCTCGCAGCTGATCTTCTGAGTCAGGCCGAGCATGATCCCCTTGCCTCAGCCGTATGTATTCTGACCGATCCGACCTTGGCTGCATCTCTGCAGGCAGAGCTAGAGGAACAGTGCGGCCGTCTTCCCCGTGCATCTATCGCCAGCCGTTCCCTCATTGACTGGGGCGCCATCGTTGTTGTTCCTACACTGACGGATGCCGTCGGCGTGGCCAACCGTATTGCGCCCGAGCATCTTGAACTTTCCGTGCGTGATCCCTGGTCCGTACTGCCCTTTGTGAAGAACGCCGGTGCTGTGTTTATGGGACACTACAGCCCAGAGCCTGTTGGCGACTATTTCGCCGGCCCTAACCATGTACTTCCCACACTCGGGACTGCCAGATTTTCTTCTGCCCTTTCCGTGCAGACGTTCTGCAAGAAAACGAGCATTCTCTGCGCGTCCCGTGAGTTCCTGAAGGAAAGCAAGTCAGCCATCGCCGAGCTTGCCCGTCTCGAAGGACTTGAGGCCCACGCACGCTCTGTCGAATCCCGCTAGCGTTTTTACTCATAGTTCTTTGTCTGGGGGATTCCCGCTGGCCATGCTGGCGGAAATCCACTGTTCAGCCTCCTTCATACCACGAGGTTTTTCATGAAAGTTGTAACACGTACTGAAATCAGTGCCTGTCCGCTGATTTCCCGTGGCAAGGTCCGCGATATTTATTCTGTGGACGATAATTCCCTGCTCATCGTGACGACCGACCGTATGAGCGCCTTCGATGTCATGATGGGACGTCCTATTCCGTACAAGGGTGTTATCCTGAACCAGATTACGCTATTCTGGATGGATATGTTTAAGGATATTATTCCCAACCATATCATCGAAAGTGATGTGTCCAGGTTCCCTGCTGAGCTTGCCCCCTGGAAGGATGAGCTGGAAGGACGTGCTGTTATCGTTCGCAAGGCAAAACCTCTGCCCATCGAATGCATTGTGCGCGGCTATCTTTCCGGATCCGGCTGGAAGGCCTATCAGAAGACCGGAGAAATATACGGACACAAGCTTCCCGCCGGCCTCAGGGAGTCCGACAAACTGGAGACGGCCATCTTCACGCCTTCCACCAAGGCTGAGTTTGGTTTTCATGACGAAAACATTTCTGTCGCCAGAGCTGCTGAAATTGTCGGCGCGGAAGTCGAGGAACAGGTTGAGAAGGCCGCTCTCGCCATTTACGAACGCGCGCGTCAGTACGCGGCCTCCCGCGGGATCATCGTTGCCGACACGAAATTCGAGTTTGGCTTTGTTGACGGCAAGCTGCGCCTGATTGATGAGGTCCTGACTCCCGATTCTTCCCGCTTCTGGGCCGCTGACAAATATGAACCCGGCCACGGACAGCCCAGCTTCGACAAACAGTACCTCAGGGATTGGCTCACCAGTCAGCCCTGGAATAAGCAGCCTCCGGCTCCCGAGCTTCCGGATGAAGTCGTGGATGCCACTGCTGCCAAGTACCGCGAGGCCTACCGTATGATTACCGGGCGCGAGCTTAATGTATAGCCCCCTGCCATAAGGAGACACCGAATGCTGCTTGAAGGAAAAAAAGCCCTGATTATGGGCGTTGCCAATAACCGGAGCATAGCCTGGGGCATTACCCAGGAATTTAAGAAGGCCGGCGCCCGTCTGGCGTTCAGCTATGTGGGAGACGCCATTAAGAAACGCGTTGAACCCCTGAGCGAAGAGGTCGGCGGTGAATTCACCTTTAAATGTGACGTTTCCAGTGATGAGGATATTCAGGCTGCCGCTGATATCGTGAAGGAAAAGTGGGGCGGCGTGGACATCCTGGTTCACTCCCTCGCCTTCGCCAACCGCGACGATCTCCACAATCCCTTCATCAAAACCTCCCGCGAGGGCTTCCATCTCGCTCTGGACATCTCTGCCTATTCCCTGATCGCTCTCTGCCGCGCCTTTGAGCCGCTCATGCATGAAGGCTCATCTGTGCTCGCCATGACCTATCTCGGTTCCACCAGAGTTGTGCCGTCCTATAACATCATGGGCGTTGCCAAGGCTGCTCTCGAAGCCTCCATGCGCTACCTTTCCGCTGACCTTGGCGCCAAGGGCATCCGTATCAACTGCATCAGCTCCGGCCCCATCAAGACCCTCGCTGCTTCCGCCGTGCACTCCATGCGGGAGAATTTCGGGCGTTCCGAAGAGGTTTCCCCGCTCCACCGCAAAATGGAGATTGCCGATGACGGAGGCCTGGCCACCTATCTGGCCTCTGACATGGCCAAGGCTATTACCGGCCAGGTCATCTTCAACGACAACGGCTTCAGCAATATGGTTTATTAAACAGCCATGGATGCCGCCACGCTGAACGATATCGGCATCACCGTTGCGGGTATACTTGGTATCGTCATGTTTTATTTCATCGGAAGATCGGTGTCCCGGAACCAGGCCGGCAAAAACGCTGACCAGGGGAAGGGGGCTTCTCCGGAAGACCGTAACGGCAGTTCCGGAGCGGATTTGAAGAAAAAGTAAAAAAGTAAATTTTTTACTTGCCAAGCGCACCGTTTTCCTTTAAAAGCACATCTGCAAACCAACGGAGAGATGTCCGAGTTGGTCGAAGGAGCACGATTGGAAATCGTGTAACGGTTTACGCCGTTCTAGAGTTCGAATCTCTATCTCTCCGCCATAACGGCTATAAGAGCTACCCTGTTTAAACAACAGGGCAGCTCTTTTTTTTGTGCCTCCCACATGAGGCATCCTCCGAGAGGTGAGAACGGGGAGCAGGCTGACCTCCGGTCTGATGAACAGGAATTCATCAGGATGGCGGCAGCGGATGGGATTTCAGAACAGGCCGGATTCCGATACCTGGCCGAAGTTTTCCGCATGTAACTGCCACAGGCAGAGGATGGAACAATGTGTTTTTATCCGGAGAAGCGGCATACAGAAGGAAAAAGCCATGGGTCCGGCAATATCCGGAAGTATGGGGGCGCCGCCGGGGCATGGTATCGGAAACGGACTTCAGATGGCTGGGAAGGACTTCATCGCAGGTGAGTCAGGAAATGAGAGCAACCGGGCTTTTGTTAAAGACAAAAAACTGACCGGTGAGGGGAATGCGTCTGTTTAGTTCTTTTTTGTTCCGTAACTTCGCGTACATGCCTTTCTTTTCCCTCTCTTGTGCATTGTGTAGTTCTGGAATAGGAAGAAAGATCTTTATTTTTTGTGAACACTTTTCGCCGTACATGACAGGTCAGAGGAGGAACAAGAAGACGTTCTGTCCTTTCCTGCCCTTTCCCACTGCCGGCGGATTAGGAGGTTATTGGTCGTGGCTTCGCATTCCCACAGTCATCAGAACGCTGTCATCAGAACGTATCTCGGTCTGCTTCTCCTCACCGTCTGCGTGTTCGCCCTCATGTACTGTCCCCAGCCTATGCTCTATACCCTGAGTCAGGAATTTGGGGTGAGCAAGAGCAACTCTGCCCTGCTGGTCAGCGTGTTCATGTTCTTCCTGGTCATTTCACCCATGTGCGTGGGCATCCTTCTGGACCGCATCGGCGTGCGCAAGGCCCTGCTCGTGTCAACGTTTCTTGTGGGCATCAGCGGAGCGGGTATCTACTTCGCTCCCAATTTTCTCGTTCTGGTCGGAGTCCGCAGTTTTGAGGCTCTGTTTGTTCCTGTGCTTGTCACGTCCATCATGGTGTCCATCGCGAGTATGTTCCGGCATATGGACTTCAACAGGGCCCTGGCCGGCTACGTGTCCTGTACGCTCGTAGGTTCTCTCTCTGGCCGTATCCTGGGTGGCTGGTGCGGAGAGCTTTTCGGCTGGCGCCTTACCCTGACCGGGGTCTGTGTACTCTTCCTTCTCGCGCTGGTTCTGATCTACAACGTTCCCGACACGAGCGGCGGGCACCATACCGTGCACAATCCCAGGGTCTACGGGAAAATCCTGCGCCAGAAGGGTATCCCTAGTCTGCTCTTTGCCGAGGCTGCCGGCCTGTTTGTTTTTTCTGCCATGGGCAATCTTGTGCCGTTCCGCATGGCCGAACTCGGGCAGGGACATTCTGAGGGCCTCATCGGTCTCATGTACGTGGGGTATTCTGTAGGCATTCTGGCCGGCCTCATTCGTGGCCCGCTCCTGCGCGTCTTTAAAAAGCCTTCCAATATTATCCTCTTCGGCTCGGCTTTCTACATGCTGGCCTGTGTGACGCTGGCTGTGCCCAATCTCTGGGTGCTGTTTGGCGGTCTCTGGGGCGTAGCCTTCGGCGAATTTCTTGTCCATGCCAACTGCCCGGGGATTATCAATCATATTGCCGTAACCGGCGGCTTCGATCGCAGCATGGTTAACGGACTGTTTCTGTCCTGCTATTATTCGGGCGGCCTGGTCGGCTCTTACGTGCCCGGCCTCATTTACACGCAGTTTGGATGGATGGCCTGCTTCGGAGTCCTTGAAGGCGTGCTCGTTTTGTCCTTCCTCATTGTTCTGAAACTGCATCACGACATCCCGGGCATACGCTGAGCTCCGGCCGTTTCCCCGGCCTTTCCTGCACCTCGTGCCCGCTGCTCAGGCGGATCGGTTTTGATTCGCTTTTCTGTGACAGGTTTGTTAATAAATGCGGAGGCACCCAAAAAAGAGAATGGCTTGACGGCCTTCTGTCCGTCCCACGGCTGCAGTTACTCCCGGTCGTGAGGACACGACGATCTACGGAGGAATCATGAAAAGTACCAGTTCTCCTCGTGAGAATACCCAGCCGCTGGACGTGCTGGTCGTGGGCGGCGGCAACGCCGCTCTCTGCGCAGCCATAACGGCGCGCCGCGCCGGCGCCAGTGTTATGCTGCTCGAGGCTTCACCGAAGGAATTCCGCGGAGGCAACAGCCGCCACACGCGCAATATCCGTTATGTTCACGCTGCCAAGAATGACTTTCTGACAGGGCCGTACACGGAAGAGGAATGTTTCAACGACCTGATGGGCGTGACCAAGGGGAATACCATAGAATCCATGGCCCGCCTGGTTATCAGGAATTCCAATAACGTCGGTTATTGGATGATGGAACAGGGCGTCCATTTTCAGCCCGCCATGCGCGGCACGCTTCACCTTTCCCGCACCAACGCCTTCTTCCTCGGAGGAGGCAAGGCGCTCATCAACGCTTATTACGCTACCGCGGAGAAGCTCGGCGTCAAAGTGCTCTATGACGCTGAAGTGACGGATCTGGAAATCAGGGACGGCGAGTTCAAATCTGCCAAGGTGAATCAGAAGGGCACCACGTTTATCGTGGAGGCCAAGGCTGTAGTGCTGGCTTCCGGCGGCTATCAGGCCAATACCGAATGGCTGACCCGCGCGTGGGGCCCTGAAGCTGCCAACTTCCTCATCCGCGGAACGCCGTATGACAAGGGCCGCATGCTTCAGGTCATGATGGACCACGGAGCCAAAACCCTCGGCGATCCCACGCAGGGACACTGTGTGGCAATTGACGGCCGTGCCCCCAAATTTGATGGCGGCATCTGCACGCGTCTCGACTGCGTGCCTTTCGGCATTGCCGTTAACAGAGACTGCAAGCGTTTTTACAATGAAGGCGAGGAAATCTGGCCCAAGCGCTACGCCATCTGGGGTCGCCTCGTAGCCCAGCAGCCCGGGCAGATCGCCTATGTCATCATAGATTCCAAGTCCATCGACCTGTTCATGCCTTCCGTGTTCCCGCCGTACGAGTCTGACAGCATCGCCGGCCTCGCCCGGAAGTTCGGCATTGATCCCGCTGCGCTGGAAGAAACGGTCAGGGATTTCAACGCGCATACCGTAAAAGGCGGAAACTTCAATCCGGGCGACAAGGATGGAATTTCCACGAAGGATCTCGAACCTGCCAAGACAAACTGGGCCCGTCCCATCGATACGCCACCGTATTACGGCTACTACCTGCGCCCGGGCGTGACGTTCTCCTACCTGAGCCTGGCCCTCAACGAAAAGGCCCAGGTGCTGAAGGAGGATGGCACCCCGTTCAGGAATATCTTCGCCGCCGGCGAACTGACGTCGGGCAATGTGCTCGGTCAGGGCTACATGGCCGGATTCGGCATGACCATTGGAACAGTGTTCGGCCGTCTGGCCGGTCAGGAGGCCGTATGTCTGAAATAATGAAAGAAGCGCAGCGCTGCACGACCATCTGCAATGCCTGCAGATACTGTGAAGGTTTCTGCGCTGTCTTCCCCGTTATGGAACTGCGCCGCAAGTTTACGGATCAGGAACTGAAGTACTTTGCCAATCTCTGCCACAACTGCCGCGGCTGCTATTATGCCTGCCAGTATGCCCCGCCGCACGAATTCAACCTGAACTACCCCATGGTCATGGCAAAGCTCAGGAAGGAGACGTGGGAGGAATTTGCCTGGCCGAAGTTCCTGGGACGGTTCTTCGAGACCAACGGTTTCTATGTGTTCCTGGTGTCCCTGCTCTGCACGCTGATCTTTGTCGCCGGGGCGCTGATCGTCAAGGGGCCCCAGACGTTTTTCTCGCCCATTACCGGCGCGGGTTCGTTCTACCATATCGTGCCGTACTGGCTCATGCTCGGCCTCTTTACGCTGGTCTTTGTGGCCGGCCTCGTGTGCCTTGGCATGAGCGTGCGCAATTTCTGGAAGGGCACGGGTTCCAAGCCCGGTGAAATCTGGCGCCTCAGTAATCACATAAAAGCCATCAAGGACGCCTTTACCCTGCGTTATCTGGACGGCAACGGCGAGGGGTGCAACTATCCTGATGACCGTTTCAGCACCATACGCCGCAAGTTCCATCACGCTACCTTCTATGGCTTCCTGGGATGCCTTCTTTCGACCTGCATCGCCTTCGTCTATGATCATGGCTTCGGCTGGCCGGCTCCGTACAGCTTCTTCAGTCTGCCGACCTTCATAGGCACGCTCAGCGGCATCTCCCTGTGCATAGGTACGGGCGGCCTGCTCTGGCTGAAGACGCGCATGGATCACCGTCCTTATGACGAGAGTTCCGTGGGAATGGATATGTCCTTCTCCACGCTGCTTTTCCTGGTCAGCCTGACGGGTCTTATGCTTCTGGTTTTCAGATCAACCAGCGTCATGGGACTTCTTCTCTGCATTCACCTCGGTCTTGTGCTCGGGCTTTTCCTCTCTCTCGCCTCGAGCAAATTCGTCCATATCGTTTACAGGTATTTCGCTCTTGTGCGCAATGCCTACGAAACGCGTGAAAAGTAGTAGCGGAAAGGAGAGGCGGACCGGTTCCCCCGCCGGTCACGCCTCTCCCGCTTCTGCTTTTCCCGGGCTCCGTCCCGGTGACCCCGAATTTCCGTTTTTTTCACCGTCTCCCGAGAAAGACAGCTCTTTCGCGGGCGGCGCTTCTCTGTCTTCAAGGGTCCGCCAATGTTACAGATATTCGGTCTCCTGATGGTCGTGGCGACGATTATCTCCATGTTCAAACGTGTCGAGTCGCGGCTCGTCCTCATCGTTTCCGGCTTCATCATGGCCGCGGCTTCCCTGAATGTGATGGCTGCATTCGAGGGTTTTTCCAAGGGCATGCTGCGAGGCAACATGATCCTCTGCATCTGTTCCGTCATGGCCTTCGCCTATGTCATGCGGTACACGGGGTGTGACAGGCATCTCTGCTATGCCGTCGCCCATCCGCTGAGGCATGTGCGTTTTCTTCTCGTGCCCGGAGCCGTCCTCATCACGTTTCTTGTTCAGATCGCTCTTCCCAGCGCCTCGGGCGCGGCGGCCGCTGTGGGGGCTGTTGTCATTCCGCTGCTGATCCGTCTCGGCGTGCATCCGGCCATGGCCGGCGCGGCCGTTCTCGCAGGATCCTATGGCGACCTTTTGTCTCCGGGCCTTGCCCATAACGTGTACGTGGCGAAGATAGCCAGCGAGGCCCTGAATCATGAAGTAACTGTCATTGACGTCATCCGTTCCCATACGCTCACGGCGTTTATCGCTGTTGGCATCTCGGCCGGCGTGCTCTGGCTCCTGAGCGTGCTCCGCAGGGAAGGTTCAGGATATGTAGCCGAAGACTGCGCTGTGGGCGAGGAAGAGCACTTCAGAATTAATTTTCTTTATGCCTTCATTCCGATATTGCCTATCGCGCTCCTCATTCTGGGCGTTATTTTTCCGAAGGAGCTGCCCTGGATTGCCCATCTCAAAGTTGAACACACCATGCTTCTGGGTGCCATGGCAGCCATTATCTGCACGCGGAAGAATCCCATGGAAGCTTCCCGTGAATTTTTTATGGGGCTTGGCCACGGCTATGGCGAAATCATAGGCATCATTATCGCTGCAGCTGTCTTTGTCGCCGGTATGAACGCGACGGGCATCGTTGAGACCGCCACGAACTGGATGAAAGGACAGCAGACAGCCAGTACTCTCTCCGCAGCCATCGGCCCCTGGGCTCTGGCCGTTGTCTGCGGTTCGGGCAACGCTGCGACGCAGGCATTCAACGAAGCAGTCACCGTGCACGCGCTTGATCTCGGCGTGAATATAGTGGACATGGGCTCCCTTGCGACCTTTGCGGGCTCGCTCGGCCGCTGTATGTCTCCCGTTGCCGGTGTCTGTTTCGTGTGTGCCGGTCTGGCCAGGGTGGATCCGGCGAGTCTCGTCAAGCGGACGCTCCTTCCTTCCATCTGCGCCCTTATTTCCGTGTACCTGAGCCTGTTTGTGTTTTAGCAGACGCTGCCCGGTCTGATTTGTCCGCTGTCGGGAGAGTGCTGGTGCGGCGTCGCGCGGGCCGGTGGGCCTGCCGGCTGTTTTATCCACCCATGACAACCTCAACGGCGTTCGTGCCGGCATGATCGGCAGGGGCGTCAGAAATGAGCCAAATAACCATAAGGAGAACCATATATGGGAACTGCAATTACTGTTGACGCCAAAGGCAAATTTATCGTCCCCGATGACCCGATTATTCCCTGCATCGCCGGTGACGGCATAGGCCCCGACATCTGGAATGCCGGCAAGCCCGTCCTCGACTGCGCCGTGGCCAAGGCTTATGGCGGCAGGCGCCGCATCGAATGGCTGCCCGTGCGCGCCGGTGAAGACTGCTGGAAGGAGACCGGCGAATTCGTGCCCGAGGCTACCAAAGAAGCTATTACCAAGTACCGCGTGGCTATCAAAGGTCCTCTGAGCACTCCCGTAGGCAAGGGCTTCAGAAGCGTCAACGTTATGCTCCGCCAGATGTATGACCTGTACGCCTGCGTGCGTCCCGTGAGTCATATTCCCGGCGTCCCGAGCCCTGTGATCCATCCTGACGACGTGAATATGGTCATTTTCCGTGAAAATACGGAAGACCTGTACGCCGGCGTTGAGTGGGATCACGACACTCCCGAAGCCGAACGCGTCATCGCTCTCATTAAAGAACTCGGCAAGAATGTCCGCCCCCACAGCGCCATCGGCATCAAGCCCATCAGTGAGTTCGGATCCAAGCGTCTGGTCCGCATGGCCATTCAGTACGCCATTGATCACAAACTTCCCAACGTCACCCTCGTGCACAAGGGCAACATCATGAAGTTCACCGAGGGCGGCTTCCGCCGCTGGGGCTATGAAGTGGCTGCCGAGGAATTCGGCGATGTCACCATCACCGAAGAGGAAGTGACCAAGAATTTCGGCGGCAAGGCTCCCGAAGGCAAGATCGTCATCAAGGATCGCATCACCGACGCCATGTTCCAGCAGATCCTGCTCCGTCCGGCCGAATACAGCGTTCTGGCCCTGCCTAACCTGAACGGCGACTACATGTCTGATGCCCTCGCTGCCGAAGTGGGCGGCCTCGGCATGGCTCCTGGCTCGAACATCGGCGAAGGCTACGCTATCTTTGAAGCCACGCATGGCACGGCTCCCAAGTACGCCGGCCAGGACAAGACCAACCCCGGATCCATCATTCTTTCCGGCGCTCTCATGCTCGAGTACATCGGCTGGAAGGAGGCCGCGGAGCTGATCCGCAAGGCTGTTGAGAAGACTGTGGCCGCCAAGACGGTTACCTACGACCTCGCCCGTCAGATGCCCGGCGCCACGAAGATCTCCTGCTCGGCGTTTGGCAAGGCCATCTGCGAGCATATGTAGGAATACGGATAAAACAGCGTCGACAATGTCCTGAAAACAGCTGCAGCGGCGGCCCCCGCCAGGGGAGTACGCCGCCGCTGCACTGAAAACACAGAGGAAGCTATGAGTTCATTTACGTTGAACAAGGCTTGGTGCAAGGGATGCGGCATTTGCGCCGCGTTCTGCCCGAAAAAGGCCCTTACAATTGATGAACTGGCTGAAAAAGCTGTCTGGAACGAGGAACTCTGCATTTATTGTGGCCTGTGTGAGCATTATTGCCCCGATCTCGCCATAACCGTGGAAAAAGATACGAAGGAGGCAAAGGCATGAGCGGAGAAACTCTGTTTGTGCAGGGCAATGAGGCATGCGCCCGTGGTGCCCTCTATGCCGGCCTGAAATTTTTTGCCGGCTATCCGATTACTCCCTCCACGGAAATAGCCGAGACCCTGGCCGAACTACTCCCCAGGGTTGGCGGTAAATTCGTACAGATGGAAGACGAACTCGCTTCCATGTGCGCCGTGTGCGGAGCTTCCATTGCCGGACTGAAATCCATGACTGCGACCAGCGGCCCTGGCTTTTCTCTGAAACAGGAGGCCATCGGCTATGCCGTTATGGCGGAAATTCCCTGTGTCATTGTCGACTCCATGCGCGGCGGACCGTCGACCGGTCTGCCCACCGAGGTCTCCCAGGGTGACGTCATGCAGGCCCGCTGGGGATGTCACGGCGATCATTCCATCGTTGCCCTGACCGCATCCAGCATCCAGGATATGTTTGAAATTACGGTGGAAGCCTTCAATATCAGCGAGACCTACCGCACCCCGGTCATTCTGCTTTTTGACGCGGAAACATCACATATGCGCGAGAAGCTTGTGGTGCCGGAAAAGGGCGAGCTGCCCGTTGTGGAACGCCTGCACACGGAAGTGAAGCAGGGGGTCGCCTATCATCCTTACCTCCCGAGGGAGGACGGACGGCTGCCCATGTCCGATTTTGGCGGCCCGCACCGTTACAACGTTACCGGCCTGCATCACAATATCTGGGGCTTCCCCACCCAGAACCCTGAAGTCGTGCAGCTTCTGAATCATCATCTGTACGACAAGATTGAGAACCGTTCTTCCCTGCTTGCCCGCTGGAAGGAATACAAGATGGAAGGGGCTGAGACTGTTGTTATTGCCTACGGTTCTGCGGCCCGCAGCGCCATGCAGCATGTGTGCTACCGCCGTCTTCGCGGCGAAAGGCTCGGCCTTCTGGAGCTGCAGACTCTCTGGCCTTTCCCAAAGCAGCTTATCCGCGAGAAGACGGCACACGCCAAGAGCATCATCGTGGCCGAGATGAACATGGGTCAGGTGACTTCTCTTGTGAAGAGCGCAGTGGAAGATCCGAACCGGGTCTTCCTCGCCAACCGCGTTGACGGCAACCTGATCACGCCTGATGACATCGGCGAAGTTATCCGCGTTGTTGAGGGAAGGGGGCTGTAATGAGCATCAAAAGACTTATCAGGGAACGCTTTTTCCCTCATATCTGGTGTGCCGGCTGCGGCCATGGCATCATTCTCAACGCTCTTCTGCATGCCGTTGATGAACTGGGAATTCCGCAGAACAATCTCTGCATGGTGTCCGGCATCGGCTGCTCCGCCCGCATTTCGGGATACGTGGATTTCCACAGTATGCACACCCTGCACGGACGGGCTCTGGCTTTTGCTACTGGCATCAAGATGGCCCGTCCCGACCTGTCGGTTTTCGTTCCCATGGGCGATGGCGACGCCATGGCCATAGGCGGCAATCATTTTATTCATGCCTGCCGCCGCAATATCGATATGGTGGCCATCATCATGAACAACCGTATTTACGGCATGACAGGCGGCCAGTTCTCGCCTCTGTCCGGGCGTGGTATCCGCGCCACCACCGCGCCTTATGGCAATATCGACACGGCCTTTGATACCGTTCAGCTGGCCCTTGGCGCGGGCGCGACGTTTGTGGCCAGGACGACGGTTTTTCACGTTATGGAGATGGTCTCGCTCATCAAGAAGGCCTATCAGCACAAGGGGTTTTCTGTTCTGGAAGTGCTCACTGACTGCCCGACCTATTTCGGACGCAAGAACAAACTCGGCGGTCCTGTGCAGATGCTCGAGTGGTTCCGTGACAACACGGCTCCTCTCGGTTCAAAAAAATATGCGGAAAATCCGGCATTCATTCCCCGCGGCGTGTTCAGGGACGTAGAGGCTCCCGAATACTGTGAGGAATATGACAAGCTCATCGCCAGCGTGCGGAAGGAGGAAGCGTAATGACCACGAGTTTTCTGCTTTCCGGTTCGGGCGGACAGGGTGTTATCACGATGGCCATCCTGCTGGCCCAGGCAGCGGCGCTCTACGAGAACCGGCTGGCCGTGCAGAGCCAGTCCTATGGCCCTGAGGCCCGTGGTGGCGCCACCCGCTCGGATGTGATTATCTCGGATGAGCCCATCATGTTTCCCAAGGTCATCTATCCCCATGTGCTGGTGTCCCTGACCAACCAGTCCTGTGGCAAGTACCTGCCCCTCATCCGTCCGAACGGCATTTTCCTGTACGACACGGGGCTCGTTCAGCCCATGCGCAATACGGAAGCCATTTATGTGGGCGTGAATATGTTCGAACCGTATATGGAAAAGTTCCACCGCTCGCAGATGTACAATATCTGCGTGCTCGGCGTTCTGCTGAGACTGACGAAAATCGTGAGTTACGATGCGGTCAAGGCCTGCCTGAAGGCCAGGTTCAAACCTGCCTTCCACGCGGCGAACGAAGCCGCCCTTGAATTTGGCAGGGAGCTCGCGAAGGACATCAGGGATCCCGCTCTCGATATGTAGGAAGCAGGCTTCCCTGCCTCAGGGACGGGGAAGCCTGTTTCTGCCGCGTCCTGTTCCCGCGCTCACAGCGCGGCGGAAGACGAATGTGGAGTATGCATGAACATTCACGAATACCAGGCAAAGGAACTTTTTGCCGACTTTTCTGTTCCTGTTCAGCGGGGCGGCCTGGCCGAAACGCCTGAACAGGCGCGTTCGGTGGCCGAGATGCTGGAAGGCCCCGTCTGGGTCGTGAAAGCCCAGATTCATGCCGGCGGCAGGGGTAAGGGGGGCGGAGTGAAGCTCTGCCGCTCTGTCGAGGAAGTGGAAGCCGCAGCCCGTGCCATCATCGGTATGCAGCTTGTGACAAAGCAGACCGGCCCCCAGGGCAGAAAGGTTCACAAAGTGCTTGTCTGCCAGGGAGTCGATATTGAACGGGAACTGTATCTTGCGGTTGTGCTCGACCGTTCCGCGGGATGTCTTGCCGCCATGGCTTCGCCCTCCGGCGGCATGGATATCGAGGCTGTGGCGGAAGAGACGCCGGAAAAGATTTTTACTGTCCGCCTCGACGGCGGGCATCATATCTGGCCGTTTCAGGCCCGTTCCCTCTTCTTTGGCTGCGGGCTGACGCCCCAGCAGGTGGGAGAAGGCGTCCGCATTGTCGAGGGGCTTGTCAGTCTGGCCGTGGCCAAGGACGCGACGCTCGTTGAAGTCAATCCTCTGGCCGTGACGAAGGACGGGCACCTCGTCGCGCTTGACGCGAAGGTGAATTTTGATGACAGCGGCCTGAAGAGGCATCCGGATATCGCCCGTCTCGATGATCCTGAGGAAAGTGATCCGCTTGAGCTCAGGGCCCGTGAAGCCGGAATTAATTATGTGCATCTCGACGGGTACATCGGAACCATGGTCAATGGCGCAGGACTGGCCATGGCGACCATGGACGCGGTCAGGCAGGCCGGAGGCGCGGCCGCGAACTTTCTCGATGCCGGTGGAAGTGCCAGCGGCGATATGGTGGCTGCCGGGTTCCGGATCATGCTTTCCGATCCGCAGGTGCGCGGCATTCTGGTCAATATCTTTGGCGGCATCCTGCGCTGTGACATTGTGGCCGAAGGCATTGTCAGTGCCGTGAAGAAGGTCGGCATGAACATTCCCCTTGTCGTCCGCATGGAAGGCACAAACGTGGAAGAAGGCCGGCGCATTCTGGCTGAAAGCGGCCTTGCCTTCGAACAGGCCTCAACGCTTATTGAAGCCGCGCATAAAATCGTCGAGCTGACTGGGAGGATGGCATGAGCATTCTCGTCAACAGGGAGAACCGCGTCCTGGTGCAGGGGCTGACTGGACGTGAAGGACGGTTCCATGCCGAACAGATGATGGCCTACGGCACCAGGATAGTAGCCGGAGTAACGCCCGGGAAGGGGGGCCAGAATGTCCTCGGCGTTCCGGTTTTCAACTCCTGCGCTGAAGCAGTCGCCGAAACCGGAGCGGACACGAGCGTTATTTTTGTGCCGGCCATGGCTGCAGCCGACTCGGCCTGCGAGGCCGCTGCTGCGGGCATAAAGCTTGTCATCCTCATCACGGAACATATTCCCGTCCTGGATATGGTCCGCGTGCGTGCGTTCTTCCGGGAGCGCGGCACAAAACTCATAGGTCCCAACTGCCCCGGCATCATCACTCCGGGACAGTGTAAAATTGGCATCATGCCGGCCTATATCTTCAGGCCCGGTTCCGTGGGGCTTGTTTCCCGCTCAGGCACGCTGACCTATGAGGCCACCTGGCAGCTCACGGAACACGGACTGGGGCAGAGCACGTGCGTGGGCATTGGAGGTGATCCTATCCCGGGACTGTATTTTACCGACATGCTGAAACTGTTCCGGGATGATCCTCAGACTGAAGCCGTGTGTCTGATCGGCGAAATCGGCGGAGATGGAGAGGAGATGGCCGCGCGCTATATCCGCGAAACATCCTATCCCAAACCTGTCTTCGGCTTTATCGCCGGCCTGACGGCTCCCAAGGGTAAGCGCATGGGGCATGCCGGCGCCATTATCAGCGGCTCTCACGGCCGCGGCGAAGACAAGATCCGGGCCTTTGAGGAGGCCGGAGTGACTGTTATACGGGAACTTGGCCGTTTCGGCGAAACGGTAGCGGGCGCTCTGCGCGGGTAGCGCCGGAGTCCGGTTTCTTTTGAGAAAGCCGCTCCCGGTTTTTCCTCCATGGAAAAACCGGGAGCGGCTTTTCTGTTCAGATCCAGGCAAAACAGAGTACGTGCTAAAAGTCACAAGTATTTCGCCCCGGCACAGTGAAGCCTCTCTGCCTTGAGGAAAACGGGGGAAACGGACAGCATGCCGGCAGTGTGCTGCATCTGATCAATATTGGAAAAATATATTTTAAAATCAATATGTTAATAAAAAAGAGAGAAAAATGGCAGCCAGTCTGTAAAAATTGTTTTGTCATTCAATCAATCTATTAAGAGGAGAAAAACCGTGTATATTTTTCTTTTGCGTGCCTTCTGATGGAAGAAAATAATATGTAATATATTTCACAATGTATATTACGTGAATTAAAAACGGATATAAAAATCCGGTAAAAAACAGATTTTTTGCGTATCAGATGACGATTCAGAAAAAATAATAAGCCTGAGCCCATAAAAATTTAAAAATTTATTGTCAAAAAGAATGGCTGGTGTATAAAGGAGGGTAATAGTCAGCAGAAGTACTGTTTCCCAGGCCGGATGTAGCAGAGACATCCATCCAGAGGGCCGAGGAGGGGAGACAGCCCTGCATCTTACGAAAAAGGGGAGTTCAGTATGATTCTGAAGAGGAATTCAGCGCGGGAGCTGTCAGCGCGGCCCTGTAACAGGGGGCGGAGCTTCCTCACTCATGTTTTTGGCATATGTCGGAACCCCAAGTTCTATCACCTTTTTCTCGTCATCGCCGTCGCTGCCGCAGTACTGCTGGTTGCCGGCGCGGACACTTCTTTTTGTGCCGATAATAAAATGACCGTCAAACTGCCCGAGGATCCCACCAAAGCGTATATCACGCTGGGCATCCTGGGCGTTTCCGCCATTCTTTTCTTTACTGAAGTTATCCCCATGCCCATCACGGCCATGCTGGTGCCCATCGCTCTGTGCATGACCAAAGTTATCTCCTCGAAAGTAGCCTTCAGCTTCTTCGGTGACCCGACGGTCGTCCTCTTCATGGCCATGTTCATCCTCGGCGAAGGTACGTTCGTCACGGGCTTTGCCGACAAGATAGGCGAAACAGCCATGCGTCTCTCACATGGCAACAAACTGAAGCTGCTCTTTTTCTCCATGCTGGCAGTCGGCGGCCTTTCCGGTGTCCTGTCAAACACCGGCACCACGGCAGTGGCAGTTCCCATGATTCTTGCCATGTGCATCGCCTCCAAAATTCCGTCGAGCCAGATGCTCATGCCCGTGGCCTTTGCCTCGTCTCTTGGCGGCACGCTTACCCTGGTTGGTACGCCGCCTAACGGCATCATCAATTCCATGCTTGCCCAGAACGGCCTTGAACCCTTTGGATTTTTCGAATTCGCGCTCATTGGTATTCCGCTTTTCGTCGCGGGCATGCTGTACTTCATGCTCGTCGGCTACAGGCTTCTGCCCAAGGCAAAGCCCGGCGCTGAGTTCCTTTCCCAGCCCAAGGAAGCCCGCCGCACCAATAAGATGTGGCTGTCAATCCTTATCTTCGCCTTCGTTGTCGTCATGATGGTGACCAAGCTTATGCCGCTCACGCCGGCCGCCATGCTGGGCGCATGCCTTATGGTTATGACCCGCTGTATGACCATGCGCGAGGCTTTTCGAAGCGTTGACTGGACGACGATCTTCCTGTTCGCCGGCATGCTCTCCATGTCCGCGGCCATGTCTTCGTCCGGAGCTGCAGCCATTGTTGCCCACGCCGTGGTCAGCCACGTCTCCGACCCCTGGATGCTCATGCTGGTGTGCTGCGCCCTGACCGCCGTTGTCACGAACTTCATGTCGAATACGGCCACGGCCGCCCTTATGGCTCCTCTGGCCATGCCCATTGCCATGGCTACGGGTATTTCCCCGCTGCCCATCGTCATGGGTATCGCCATTTCTGCTTCTGCGTGCTTCCTTACCCCCATTGCCACGCCGCCCAACACCATCGTTCTTGGTCCCGGCCGGTATAAGTTCAGTGACTATGCCAAGTGCGGCTGGCCGCTGCAGCTCATTGCCCTGCTCATAAGCTGGCTGGTCATCCCCATGATTTGGCCTTTCCATCCGTAGCAGAGATGGGGAGCGCTCCGTGGCGCTCCCCGGAAGTTTTATCGCACTGAAAATTCTGAACCCAGAAAAAGAGAAAGGAGGAGGCCATGCTCGTTAGGCACTGGATGGCCAAAGACGTCTGTACCGTGAGACCTGATACAAGTCTGCTGGAATGCAAGGCGATTCTCAAAGAACTCAAAATCGGACGCCTTCCTGTCGTGGACAAGGATAAGCACATTCTCGGCATTCTTTCCGAAAATGATATGAAGGAATTCCAGCCCCTTCATTCAACCGGCGTGGAAATTCTCGAAGCCCTGGATATTCTTTCGGAAAAGAAGGCCAAAGAAGTCATGACGCCCGATCCGTACACCGTGAATGTCAATGATACGCTTGAGGATGCGGCCGTGGTCATGATCGACAAGGGGGTCAGCTGCCTTCCCGTCATTGATGACAACAAGGTGCTGGTCGGCATCCTGACGGAGTGGGATATTTTTAAAAGCCTCGTTTCCATCACGGGTGTCAATCAGCCAGGCATCATGCTGTCGTTCGAAGTTGAGAACAAGCCGGGCACACTGCGTGCCCTTCTTGATATTCTGAAGCAGTATGATGTCCGCATCATCGCCGTTCTTTCGAAAATCCGTAAAAACGGCAGCCGCCTTATCTCCATACGCTGTCACGGCAAGAGCAAAGAAATCGAGGACAAGATGATCTCGGAACTCGCAGCGCGCGGCACCATGCGCTACTGGGCCCGCGATAAGGTAACGCATGAAATCAAGCAGGCTGACGGCACGTCAGCTGCAGATGGCGTCAATCCTGAAAAGTAGCACTGTCCTTTTTACTTCAATGAGGGGACGCCCGCCGTGCAGGCAGGGCGTCCCTTTTTCTTTTCCCGCTGTTTCCGGTACTTGTCCGGAAATATATTTCAGAATAAGATAAAGGCACGGTATTTTCGGCTCCGTTTTTTCTCTCCTCTCCTACCGGAGAAGACGGGAATATCAGAGCCAGCACGTTAAAAAGAGGGAAAAATTAATGTCTTTTAAGGCTGCCATTCTCGGTCTTGGCAATATTGGCCGCAGTGTTATCCGTGCGTTGGAGACGGTGCCGGATGCCGAGTGTATCGGCGTTGTCAGACGCCCCACTTCCGTGGGCACAACGCCCTACGACCTGCGCGGCGTGCCGGACTTTCCGAGCTTTGTCGAACTGCTCGAACATGGGGGGAATCCGGATGTCGTCATCCTTGGTCTGCCATCCCGCCTCTCTCCAGCTGCGGCCAAGGAACTGCTTTCCCGTGGCTTCTGCACTGTCGACAGCTTTGATATTCACGCCCGCATCGTGGAAGTGGTCGGCTCCCTTGAGGAGGAAGCCCACAAGGGGCGTGCTGTAGCCATTACAGCGGCTGGCTGGGATCCCGGCACGGATTCTGTGCAGAGGGCTCTTTTCGAGGCCATGGTTCCCAGAGGCACTACTTTCACGAATTTTGGCCGCGGCCGTTCCATGGGACATTCCGTGGCTGCCCGCGCCATCGAGGGGGTTGCCGACGCCACGGCCATCACCATTCCTCTTGGCGGAGGACGTCATGCCCGTCAGGTCTATGTCGTGCTGAAGGACGGGTATACCGTTGAGCAGGTCACCAGCTCCATGAAAGCTGATCCCTATTTTGCCTCTGATCCACTGACCGTAACCGCCGTTCCTGACAGCCAGGCTCTGTTCATGGTGGCAGATGCCTCTCACGGCGTGCTTATGGAACGCGTCGGAGCTTCGGGCATGTCCTCCAATCAGCAGCTCAAATTTGACATGCGCATCAACAACCCCGCGCTGACTGCTCAGATTCTCGTTGCCAGCGCCCGCGCCGCCGTACGCCTCAACGAGGCCGAACAGTATGGCTGCTACACGCTTATCGACATTCCTCCGGTCTACCTGCTCCCCGGGGAACGCATGGATCTTCTCGCCCGCCTCGTGTAGGCCGGGCTCTCATTTGAAAGAACGCCGTTCTCTGCGAAAGAAGAGCGGCGTTTTTCTTTTCTCCTCAGGCTGCGTATGGACGTTACTTTTGATCTCATAGCCATAGGTCTGGCCGTCTTCTTTGCGGCCGGTTTTGTTGATTCCATCGCCGGAGGAGGGGGACTGATTACACTCCCCGCGCTGCTTCTTTGCGGCCTTCCGCCGCATATGATCCTCGGAACCAATAAATTCTCGACTACCCTGGGCACTCTGGCTGCTTTTTTTTCCTATCTGCGCAGCGGACTGGTAGAAAAATCCATTGCTCCCGTGGGCTTTGTGTCGGCCTTTCTGGGGGGCGCGGCGGGTTCGGGGCTGGCTCTGTGCCTCGATAATGCCGTGCTCGGCAAAGTGCTTCTCTTCATGCTTCCTGTGGGCATTGTCATCTCTCTGATGACGGGCTTTGGGAAAAAAGAACGGCCTCTGGAGAAGACGTTGCTCGGGCTGAAAGTCTTTCTGATTGGTTTTCCCATAGGCGTATACGACGGATTTTTCGGCCCGGGAACAGGCAGTTTTATGATTATAGCTCTGAACATTGTTCTCGGACTCGGACTGGTCCGCGCCTCAGCCACCACCAAGGTCATGAACCTCGCGTCCAACGCGGGGGCTCTGTGTTCCTTTGCGGCCGGCGGCGTTGTGCTGTACCCGCTTGCCATACCCTGCGCTCTTGCCAATATCGCAGGTAATCTCTGCGGGGCTCATCTGGCCGTAAGAGTGGGGCCCGTGCTGTGCGCGTGTTCCTCTATATCGCACTGGGACTGCTTTTCGGAACGCTCGTCTGGCGCAATTTTGCCTGATCAGGCCTCCCAGCGCATCTGTTTTTGCGGCCCGTCTCTGTACCGTCTCTCTTATGCGCTAACCCGTATGAAAATGCTGGAAAACTCTGTCTCGTAAAGCGCCGAAGGAAGATGCTGGAAGAGGCAGGCCATGTCGGCCTGGTTTTCCGGAGTGCGGCCGAGAAAATAGTCACAGACGACGGGCACACCGGGAAACGCTTCCCTGAGCAGAGAAAGCATGTGTCTGCGCGAATGTCTTGTGAGAAAATACCCGCTCAGGAGAAGGACGGAATGCACGGATTCAAGTTGCAGCTCTCTGATGGCCTGCTGCCGGATCTCCGGCTGGTCTTCCAGCTCTGGCAGCTGTGATTCCTCTTCGATCCCGCACAGAGAGTTCAGGCTGACGGTATACGAGTCCGGGATTTTTCCGGCGAAGGCCTTTTTTTCGTCCCGCGGAAGTCCGCAGAGCAGATGAATACGTTTTCCCGGAAGTTCTTCCTGCCGAGGAGTCTCTGCTGTCCGGAGCAGCTCATGGCAGTCCGCAATAAGTTTCCTGTTGGATTCGTAGCTCGGAATGCCGCAGTCCATGATGCTGCCGTCCACGTCGTATTCGAAGAGCCTGATCATACGCGTCAGGAGGACGGGATCCCTGTTGCAGAAAAGCAATGCGTCAGAGGCGGTAGTGAGACCATAGAATTCGATGTGATTTGAGACGCAGAAGGCGATACCGGCTATTTCCTCAGGTTGCATAGTCTGTCGCGATGCGTTCAGTTCCAGGAGAAAATCCACGGCTTCCTGGGTGCCGCGGGCTCCATGGCCGTGGAAGGATATGTGCTTTTTCCCGTCCTGCCTCGTCTTCACGGAAGCTGTAAAGGGCTTGCCGAAGTCATGCACCAGGGCGCAGAGGTGATCCGGGATCTGGGAATCAGGATCATCAAGAGATGCCTGGAGCACCATCATAGTGTGCGTCCACACAGAGTCTTCCATGTGGAAAGGGTTTTCCTGCCCCTTGAAAAGCTGGGGCGTGTCCTTCAGCCGTCTGGTGAGTTCAGGACGGGTCTGATAGAGAAATTCGATGAGATTTCTGCGGAAAAGATAGCGATCGCTATTCATGAAAGCCTCTGCACCTGTCATATCCGAGCGGCGGAAAACCTTGCCTCCGGTTCCGAAAGCTGAGAAAATAATACTTTGTTTCATTCGCAAAAGCCATAGGAGGCTGCTGCAGGCAGGGCGAACAGAGGTTTTGTCTGGGAGGGAAAGATGGATACGGCACAGATCGTTGTCGCTGTGATGTGGTTTTTTGCGGCTATGGTGGGAGGTATATGCGGGCTGGGACCGGCCATGATGGCCGTTCCTGTCATTTCCTTCTTCGTGCCCATCAAGACGGATATCCTCATCACCTGCATTATTGCACCTTTCGCGAGCATCCTTCTCGTTCTGATGCATTTGCGCTTCTGCCGCTGGCGTTCGCTGATCCCCCTTTTCCTGGGGATCGTTCCGGGAGTCGCGGCAGGTCTTTACGTGCTTTGTTTCGTTCCTGCCTGGACCCTTGAAATCATAGTAGGTGTCATGCTTCTCTTCTTCATGGCCTGGCAGCAGTTCGGCAGTCTGAAAAGTGGACGGGAATCCTGGGGACTGGGAGCCTTTGCCGGCGGAGCGGCCGGCTTTTTTGGTACGTCTATTTCCGTTGACGGTCCCCCTGTTGCCGCCTACGCACTGTATGTGGGCTGGCGGCAGCGTCCTCTCCTGGCAACGCTGGGAGTGTTTTACTTTTGCCGTTCTCTGGTTACCTGCGGCATGCAGTGGTACGCCGGCCTCTATACTCCGGAAGTGCTGCATTACGCCATATGCGGCGTCCCTGCGTCCATCCTGGGCACGCTTGCCTCCTATCCGCTTGTGAGGCGTATGAAGCCAGAGGCTTTTCAGCTGCTCCTGAAAATCATCATCGTTTTCGGCGCGTTGTCGTGCCTCATTCGCGGCCTGATGACATTGTGGGGCTGACCTCCGTCTGGCCAGGACATAAAATTGCCCCGGCAGTTTTTCCGCTGCCGGGGCAATTATCGTTTCAGAGTCAGTTCAGTTATCTGCAGGGAGCTCATCCGGCGGCCTTAAATGGCCGTTCCAGTCTGCTCCCCGCCAGTCTGGAGCCTGGGGGCCGGAGATGTTTTTTGATCGGCTTCAGGCTGCTTTTCGGAAGGGGCCTTTTCCTGAGCCGAGGGCTGATTTTCCGGAGTTTTTGTTTCCTTCTGTTCGGACTGGGGCCCAGCTGCCGGATTCTGGGAGGCTCCGGGCGCAGCAGGTTTCTGCTGCAGGACACTTGAGTACTGGTCAGCCTTCGAATTCTGGCTGCCAGAGGGAGCCTGGCCGGAAGGCTTCGGGCTGTTTTCCCTGATTCCGGGCTGTTCCTTATCCTTGAGAGGGCTGGCCGGCGCTGATGCCTTTTCCTGTGGCTGCGGCTTCTGAGCCGGGCTGCCGGGCACGGTGGCGTTGTAGTTCGGCCACATATAGTCGGATCCGCCGGTGACAATGGGGCTGGTGTCTTTCGGAGCGACGGGTGCGGTGTCGTTAAGGTGTTCGAACGTCTTCAGCTGGAGCGAAGGCATTTCCCTGAGCGAAGGAGCGACGAAGAGCCCGAAGGGCTGAGCCATGACAACGACCATGACGGCGGTCACAAGAAGGCCGGCAGCCGCAGTGGAACTTCTCCAGACAACGTGAAGGATGATGGCTGCGCTGATCACGGGCAGGGCCGTAAAGACGATGGTCTTGATGCGGCTTATATCTGCGAGATCGGCGAGAATCTTTTCGGCTTTGCCGTCAAGAGGCAGTCCGAGGGTGGAAGCCACCCAGTGCTGCAGGGAGGGAATTGTGGCTGCGGCACAGGAGAAGCCGGCGGCCAGCAGGGTGAGCGTGACGAAGATGAAGAAAGCCCGGTTCCCGATTTTTCCGAGCCTGAGCAGGGCGCGTCCCGCCAGAATCGCCGTGATAGCGATGGCCGGGAAGACGTCTGCTGCGTGCGGCGTGAGGACGGTGAGCCCCAGGGTCACGAAGAGGCCGATCCAGAGAATGGCCGTTTTCGGGGCAGTGCGGCTGGCTTTGAGGCTGGCGAGGCTGCCGCGCAGGATTTTCGGCCAGTTACAGCAGAAGATCACCAGGATGGCCGGGAGGGAACCCAGGGCGTAGAGGCGCAGGGCATTGCCGGCAACTGACGGCTCAGAGGGCAGCCGGATCAGGGATTTGGCTATGGAAGAAGATCCGGCGCCGTCGGAGAAGATGATGGTCAGGGCTGCCCAGATGGCAAGGGTGAAGAGGAAGACGGCGAAGCCGATGAGGGCATCAGGCTGACGGCTGCGCCTGAAGTCACAGCGCCAGAGGCAGAGAAGGAACGCGGAGATAACGGGCAGGAGAGCATAGAGCAGGCCGCCGGTCAGACCGGCGGCGGCAGCCATCAGGTTCCCGAGAATCATGCCCGGGAAATCCATGTCCTTTGTCCATGCGTGTCCGAGTATGCCCAGGGCCAGGAGAGAGAGTCCTGTTGCCGTTAAGACCGGGCCCACGAACTGGGAGAATGCCAGAAAAGCCGGCGTGCAGAAGAGGGCCAGCCCGGCTGCCAGCGGTGTGTACCGGCCGAGGCGCAGGAGGGGGCAGACGCCCCAGACGCCAAGCAGACAGATGAAGGCACCGAGCGCGGAAACCACGGAGAGTCCCATGGCAGGGGCAGGGACGCATTTGAGAACCAGAGCTCCGAGCCAGGCGAAGCCGGGGAGGGCGACAGCGCCGTCAGCCTGCGGCAAAAGCGGTGACTGGGCGACGGAGCTGAAGAATTTGATGTTGAGAGCCTCGCCCGGGCAGAAGGAGTCGCCAATGAGGAAAACAGGCCAGCAGACAGCAGCCAGAAAAAGAAGCAGGGGCAGAGGAGTTATTCTTCCGAGCAGGCGGAAAGCCGCGTTGTGCTGCGTGGAGTTCTCGTCGATGAGCTCTTCCCCGGTGCCGTAAGTGTTTTCCGGCCCGCTGCCGGAAGAAGTTTCAGGGGAATCCCCTGAAGCTGTTTCTTCTCCGGCTGCTTCCTTGGCCGTGGTATCTGTGCCGTCAGTACCGACGTTCTCCGGTTCGGCTGCGGCGGGAGAGTCCTGGCTGGCGGAGGCGGTGGTTTCCCCGGCAGGATTCATCTCAGGGGAAGGGGCGTGAGGGGTGCTGAACTGGCTGTCCCCGTCCTGCCCCAGGGGTATGGCCGGTCCGGAGGCAGCCGATTCGGCAGGCTGCTTTACGGCAGAAGTTTTTTCCTGATCGGAGCCGATGGTATCCATTCTTAAAAAATTCCTTTCCTGCCAGTATTGGCCGGCAGGGGAGCCGGCACGGCCAGGCGGGCGTTGTGAAAGTGAAAGGAAGCCTTTGCGGTGGGCGCAGAGACGTGCAGTTTCCAAAGGAGCAGAGACACGGGAATCCGGGGAAATACGGCGGAATGCGACGGGCCCGGAAAGAAGCTGAATGGCGGGAAAGGCCGTGCGCTGTCAGAAAAAAGACGGCGGGGAGCGCCTCTCCCCACGGGCTGCTAGTCTTTTTTTGTGAGGGGAGCGTCAGCTGCGGGGGAGACTGTGGAGTTTAAGGTTCCCGCAGCCTTTTCTTCCTGTTTCGCCTGTTCCCAGAGTTCGTTCTTTTCATCGAGGCTCATGTCGGTGAGTTCTCTCTTCTGCTCTGCGGCCAGCGCTTCCATCCTTTTGAAGCGGGAGAGAAAACGTTCGTTGGCATAGTCGAGGGCCTCGTTGGCCTTCATGCCGTGGCGGCGTCCGAGTTCGGCGATGGTGAAAAGAAGATCACCCAGTTCGTGTTTGACTTCTGCGTCGCTCTTACGGGTCTCTGCATCCAGAAATTCCAGCCATTCGGCCTCAACCTGGCGCTCCACATCCTCGTCGTTTTCCCAGGTAAAGCCGGTTCTGGCTGCCTTGGAGTGGATGCGGTAGGCCCTGGCGAGCGGATCCAGATCGCGGGGCAGGGAGGCAAACACGCCTGTAGCCTTTCCTTCCTTCTGGTGCTCTTCCTTTTTGAGCTTTTCCCAGGCTTTAAGCTGATCGTCGAGGCTGGCGAACTTTTCATTGCCGAAAACATGGGGATGCCGGTGTACCATTTTCGCAGCGTTGCGCCTGAAAACGTCGTCGAGGGTGAAGGCCCCCTTCTTTTCGAAGTGGCAGGCTATGGTGACCAGCAGGAACGCGACATCGCCGAGTTCCTCGCAGACATCGTCAGCGTCTCCGTAGCGGATGGCGCTGACCAGTTCGTGGCTTTCCTCGATGATGTATTCGCTGAGGCTTTCGGGCGTCTGTACCCTGTCCCAGGGGCAGCCGTCCGGGGCGATGAGACGCTCGACGATATTCTTGAGAGTGACGATGCCTTCGTTGCTATCCATGTATTTTTTCTCCGGCTAGATGTTGAATCGTTTGACGATATCGGGAGGCAGGGAGGTGCGTATCTGGTTGATGATGGCCGTGAAGTACGGACGCACCCGCGAGTGTTTGTAAAAATCCGCGTTGGCGCAGAATTTATTGAGCAGGATGAAGATGATGGAAAAGATGATGATGCCCTTGGCCAGCCCCAGTATGCCGCCTGCCACCCTGTCAGCCCATGAGATGAGCGCGAACTGGAGGATGTGCTGCAGGATTTTGGCTATGATGGCGACAGCGATGATGACCGCGATGAAAATGATGACGTACGAGGCCATGTTGCGCCAGAGAGGCTCACCGATGAACTGGAGATGCTGGGCGAGCAGCGGATGGAATGTGTGCGCGGCCCAGAAACCGCCGATGAGGGAGACAATGGCTGCGACTTCTCCGACAAATCCGTTGAGATAGCCCCTGATGGCGAAGAAGGTCAGAATAAGAATGGTCGCTGTGTCAAAGATGTCCTGCCCCATGGATCCTCCAAAAAGAAAAGCTGTTTTTCTATACCAAAAGGGCGGCGGGGGAACAACACGCGGAGGAGCAGGCATACAGGTGTCCTGTCCGTGGAGTCTGATCCGGAGAAAGGAGTTCGGGCTGCATTGGGAATCTCCGCCCGGGGAAGTCATTCAATACGTGCGAATTTTTTGCCCGAAAGAGCCTGCCCGCTGATATTATTTTTCCTAAAAATATAAAATAATGCATGAAAACGGTATGATAAATGTGAAAAGCGGGTGGACAAATCTGGACAAATTCTGGAATTGCGGGCATATCGGAAAAGAAATCAGTACGTTAGATGAAACAGTGTACAGAAAATGCATAACACCCCCTCGGTTAGGGGACTTTTCAGAAATCCGAGGAATGAATCATGGCCAATCTTGCCCGTTTCGGCGTTTCCCTGAGTGAGGATCTGCTGCTGCCTTTCGATGAACTCTGCCGCCGCAAAAGCTACACGAACCGTTCTGAGGCCATACGTGACCTCATCCGCAGGGCGCTTATTCAGGATGAGTGGAAAAAGCTGGAAGGCGAGGTCGCGGGGACGCTGACACTCGTCTATGATCATCACTCCAATGATCTTGCCCGCCGTCTCATGGATATCCAGCACGATCATTACAACGTGGTCATCACGTCGATGCACGTGCATCTTGACCATCACAACTGCTTGGAAGTACTTGTTCTGCGCGGGGATGCCGCCGCTGTCAGTTCCCTGGCGGACAGACTGATCGCCTGCAACGGCGTCAAGCATGGCGTTTTCGTGCCGACAACACTTGGAAAGGATTTGGCTTAGCGATGATTGATGTACAGAAACATGCGCCGGAGGTCCCCATTCCCATTGACAGGGTGGGTGTCCGTGGCGTGAAGGTGCCGCTCTGGGCGAGAGACCGCGCCAATCTCAAGCAGAGAACCGTGGCCAGCGTGGATTTGAGCGTGGATCTGCCCGCGTCTTTTAAAGGCACGCACATGAGCCGTTTTGTGGAAGCCATTGAAAACTGGGAGGGCGAGATTAGCTACAAGTCGGTTCGGGGACTGCTCGCTGTCATCAGGGATCGTCTGGAAGCCTGCCGGGCCCAGGTCTGTTTCCATTTCCCGTATTTTATCCGCAAGAATGCCCCGGCCACCGGGACTCCCGGCGAGGTGGCGTATAACTGCATGCTGACCGGCGAACTGAATGAGAAGGATGAGCAGAACTTTATTCTGGACATCGAGGTGCCCGTGATGACCGTCTGCCCCTGCTCCAAGGCTATCAGCGATGAGGGCGCCCACAGCCAGCGCACGCTCGTGCACATGACGCTTCTCATGAACGGATTCGACTGGATCGAGGACTTTGTCTCCGTGGCGGAAGCTTCCGGATCAAGTCCGGTGTACACGATTCTGAAGCGCGAGGACGAGAAATACGTCACAGAGCATGCTTTTGCCAATCCCTGCTTTGTTGAGGATGTAGTGCGTAACGTCGCCCAAGGGCTTTCCCGGAACGAGCATCTGAAAGGCTACCGTATCGAGGTGGAAAGTATGGAATCTATCCATAACCACAATGCCTTCGCCTGCATTGAGCATAATTTTCCGGCGAATCTGCGCTAGAGTAATCTGCTTTTTTGGAATAATCCCGAAGGGGGCCCATCTTGACCGATGGGCCCCCTTCGTCTTAAAAAAGGCGTGATTGCGTTCCGTATCCGGCTTTCACCGGCAGCGTCATCGGCCGCCTGGCCATTTCCGCTGCCATTCTTTCTTCTCTCTGCCCGCTTTCGGGCCTGCCGGATGCCGTGAACCTGCGCGCTGCGGTCTGCCGCCCTGCGCAGGCGGTTTTCTCTTACCGTTTTGCGGAGTCATAATGGGTACGAAATATAAGGTGCTGGTGCTTCTTTTGCTGTGCGTTCTCAGCTTTGGCTGCGCCCACAAAAAGAGCCCGGCCGTCGATGATGCCGCTGCCCAGTATGAGCGTTACAAAGCCCTCTATGGCGCCAATGGAGACATGGAAGGCGGTGACTGGGACTGGGGAGAGAATGATCCCTCCGTTTCAGGACAGGTCCTGAGACGTGCCCATAACGCCCTCGGAACACCCTATGTCTGGGGAGGCGAACATCCGGGAGGTTTCGACTGCTCCGGACTGGTTCAGTGGGCTTACAGGGGGGCCGGAGTGAAACTGCCCCGCACGGCCCAGGAACAGTCTTCCGTGGGCTTCAAAATCCGGGACGTTTCCAAGATGCGGGCCGGTGATATCGTGGCATTCCGCCGCCGTGACGGCGGTTACCACACAGGCATTTATATCGGCTCCGGCATGTTTATTCATGCTCCCAAGCGTCACTCCCGCGTACAGGTCGAATCCCTGGACAGCGACTGGTACAGTACGCATTTTATTGGCGCCCGGCGTGTGAATATGGGGTCCGGCGATGCCGCCGTGGCTGAAGCTTCCCGTATCGCAGATGAGGAGAACGCCAGAGAGGAAGCGCAGGCAAGGCGCGAGGCCGCCCGCCAGGAGAGACGGGCAGCCAGAGACGATGACGACAGATCTTCCGCCCGTTCCGACAGGCAGCGCGGCAGGAGTTCATCCTCCTCTGACAAAAGCAATGCCAGTGAAGACAGAAAATCCAAGAAAAACAAGGACAAGATAAGCGGAGGCCGTGCCTCCCAGGACGCCGGTTCATCCCGCCGCGGCACCAAAGACGGAGACGACAGGCTCAGCTCCCGGAAGAATTCCAAGGATAATACTCAGGCCAGGAAGAAGCAGGATGCCAAGCCGGAGACCGGAACAAAGACCTCCAGATCCGCCCGGAGCGGCGATGACCGCAAAGGGCGCGGCGACAGCAATTCAGGTATCAAGCCGTCTTCTCAGACAAAGGCAAAGCCTGACAGCCGGGATTCGGACAAGAAACCTGCCCGCGGTGCTGTGAAAGATTCCGCTTCCGGTGACAGGAGCACCACAAACAGAAAGGTGCCCGCTCCGAAACCGGCGGCCCCGGCTCCGGCCCTGAAGGACAAGAATAATGCCGGCAAGGACGCCATGAGGCAGACAAAGCCCATGCAGCGGCATATTTCGGTGATTCCGTCCGGCAGCAAGGATAAGGATAAGAAATCGAATAAGTAGTCCGATGTCCTGGGGAAACATAGTGTTTTGACGACAGGGGCCGGCATCTCTGAAGAGGTGCCGGTCTTTCTGCAGATAACTGCTCTGACAGACGGAGAGTGCTTTTGAGTGATGTGAGAGGGAGACTTGCGCCAAGCCCGACCGGACTTGCGCATCTCGGGAATGCCTGGTCGTTTTTCCTGTCCTGGCTTGCCGTACGTTCTGTGGGCGGAGAACTGGTCTTCAGAATGGAAGATCTCGATCTCGAGCGCAGCAGCCCTGTGTTCATGCAGGCGCTGATGTCCGACATCCGCTGGCTCGGTCTGGACTGGGATGAAGGTCCGACGCCTGAGAAGGAAGATCCTTCCTACCACCAGAGCAACCGGTATCCCCTGTATACGGCAAAGCTCGAGCAGCTGAAGTCCATGAATCTGGCCTATCCCTGTTTCTGCTCCCGCAGGGACGTGCGTACCATGGCTTCGGCTCCGCATATCGGAGATGCCGGCGCCCCGTATCCAGGCACCTGCCGTAACCTGTCTCCCGAAGAGGTCCGGGAGCGCATCCGTGAAGGGAAAAAGTACTCGTGGCGCTTCAGATCCCCCGATACCCCATACCGGTTCACGGACATGGTCTACGGGCCGCAGACAGCCACACTCCAGGAATGTGGAGGGGATTTTAATCTGCAGCGCTCTGACGGTGTTTTTTCCTATCAGCTCGCCGTGAGCGTGGATGACGGTGACATGGGTATTACACAGGTCGTCAGGGGAAGGGATCTGCTCCCTTCCACACCGCGCCAGATTGCAGTGCTCGAGGCTCTTGGCTATGCTGTTCCGCAATACGCTCATATTCCGCTGCTGCTGGACGCAGAGCACGAACGTCTGGCCAAGAGACATGCCAGCCTGAGCCTGGAAAGCCTGAGACAGGACGGGGTGTCCCCGTGGCGCATCATCGGCCTTCTGGCCTGGGTGGCAGGTATCACGGACAGGCGCGAACCGGTGCATCCGCGGGAACTCGTGTCTTCCTTCCGTTGGGAATCTCTTCCGCGTGACGACTATGTTCTGACCAGCAAAGATATGCAGTGGCTTGGAAAGGAGAATATGAATGTCTGCTAAGATCGATAATGCTTTTCTGAAAGAAATTTTCCCTCCTGAAAGGACTGATCAGTTCTTTGAAGTTCTTTTTGGCGGCGCCGAGGAGGGAGCGTACGATATCGTACTCACCGTGCGCAATGAAACCGAAGATCATGTGGAAATGGCCTATGAGCTGCATCAGCGTCCCGGTAAATGTCTTGTCTGCAGCCTGACCTATGGCCTGAGTACCGTGTTCAGAAAACATCCTGTCATTGATGCCGCAGGCACCGCTGCCAAAGTCGCCGAAAAAATGGGCTGGGATAATTTCGAATGGTCCATCGGGGCGACCCAGGAAGAGAGCAGTGCCCTGCACTGGATTCCCTTCCAGGTGAAGAAAAAGTAGCAGATACCAGAATTGCTCAGTTGACAGAACCGGTGTTTTAGCGTAGTCAGACGAAATCACGAAAAGTGATTGAATGCCAACTTAGCTCAGTCGGTAGAGCAGCTGATTCGTAATCAGCAGGTCGAGAGTTCAAGTCCCTCAGTTGGCTCCATGAATTTAAAGGGCTGTGGTTTCCCTCCACGGCCCTTTTCCTTTTTCCCCGGTATGGCTGTAAGGCCGTAAGGTATTACCGGCCGTGTGATCCTGCCTGTGGTTGGAGATTTTTATTCATGACGCGGCCGGGAAGTTTCCATTCTCACTGTGAGTTGTCGCGATAGTTGAGAATTTTCGTCACGCAATTTGAGAACGTGCCAAGGTCAATTTCTGACCTTGGCACGTTCCTTGCTTTATGGGCATTTCTCGTCCGATTTTTACCTATGCTTTTTTCTCGGTCTGGAGGACGCGGTCACGGCTGATGGCGTAGTATTCCTCAGACAGTTCTATGCCCACATATCCCCTGCCGGATTCGCGGCAGGCCACGCCCACCGATCCGCCGCCCATGAACGGGTCAAGCACAACGCCTTCTGGACCGGTGATGGCCAGCAGGTCATGAATGAGGGCAACGGGCTTGCTTGTCAGATGCACCTTCTGCTTGGCGATGACGGGGTAGGAATACAGGCCCGGCAGACAGGCGCGCGTTGCGAGGGTCAGACTGCCCTTGCAGGCGTAGAGGACGTACTCGCACTGCTGGCGGAACTTGCCGATTTGCGGTCGGGCGCTCCGCTTGTCCCAAGGCACGATGCCCAGCCATTTCCAGCCCGCGCCCTGCACGGCGTCTGTCAGGGCTGGCAGCTGCCGCCAGTCCGTGAACACCATCAGGGGCGCTCCGGAACGCGCCACGCGCCAGCACTGCACCAGCCAGAGCGTACACCACATGGTCCAGCTGCGCTGATCCTTGGCGTCGCCCAGCATGGGCGGGTAGTGCTTCTTGCAGCCGCTTGACTGGTATTTGCTGGTCGGATCGGCCTGCCGGGCTGACATGCTCATGCCGCCGCTGGAATACGGAGGATCGGTCAGAATGGCGTCCACGCTGTCGGCGGGCATTTCGGAAAGGATGGTCAGGGATTCGCCGTTGAACAGGGTCACATTGTCAAAAATTTCCTTCTTCATTGTGCTGTAAAGGGGTTGCGCCCCGGCGATTCTCCGCATACTCTATGCCGGTCTCACCATGAGACACAAAGCAGGCGGATTCTCTGCAGATGGCCGTAATCCATCCGTGGGGCCGTGGTGCGGCGGTAGCTCGCCGCGCCGGTGGGGGCGTGTGCGCCCCCGCCACTGCCTGACCCCACAGTAGCCGAACCGCCGCCGTTCCGCCCAGAAACAGCGCGTTCCATGCGAATTTTTTCTCCTATTCGCTTGTCAAAGAGCGCGTAGCACCAGCATTTTTCAAAAAGCGGGCCAATGTTTCGTAGCCGTCGCAGTGCTACATGTAGCCCGTGAAGCTGTCCACGCGTGCGCGTTTCACTGTGCGCTTGCGGGGCAGAATCTTGTCCGTCCAATGCCGGTAGCCCGCAGATCGTAATGATCTGCGGGCCTTTCCTTATTTATTCGTCTGCGTTGAGAAGAGCCTGCACGGCTGCTCTCCAGCGGGTGGGAATCTCGTCAATGGTCATGCGTCCGGTCTTGATCATCCTGTAGTAGATCTTAGCCATTTTTCGCCTCCAGTTTCGCTATTCTTTGCTCAAGTTCAGCCGCGTAGGCGGCGAGGTCAAGGGCAGCTTCGTCCGTCTCTTCCTTGTCCGAGGCAGAAGTCACACCCAGCTCCGCCACAGCGGCCTCAAGGTCGGGCACTCTGGCCGCCTCAGCCAGCTCCTCTTTGCGTCGTGCCTCCACGGCGGCAAGTTCCTCAGATGTAGGCTGTGGGGTCTCGACGATCTGGAAACGGCGGTGGCCGTCAAGGGCCTCAATTTCTTCAATATGGTGAGCGCCGTCATCGTTGCACCACCGGGCAGCTTCCGGGGGATAATCGCCAACAAAAATCTGTGAAGGTTCAAAAGTCATACATATCCCCTATTTCCAGGTCCCGATAGCCAGCAGATTGAGGGAAAAATCGTCCGTTGAGTA
>ERZ825159.919-NODE-919-length-32436-cov-5.807016_pt1 | contig 32436 bp, 19 predicted proteins | sample MGYA00519932_ERZ825159 | MGnify/ENA primary metagenome ERZ825159 (study PRJEB31778, sample SAMEA3449191) | human gut metagenome | biome: human gut; feature: human-associated habitat; material: faeces | place: United Kingdom | collected 2010/2012 ...
TTTTTTACTGATTTTCTTGTTTCGTTTCTTTATTTAGCTTTCTTGTGGCTTTATTGTCTTTTTATTTCATCTGTTTTGCACCTCTCTATATACCTCCCAATATTTGTTGTCTTATAATAAACCTTAGTGCATTCTGAAATCCAATTCATAAGGAAGCGGATATTTTGCATAAATCTCATCGTCTGTAATTTCGGTTATTCCCTCCGTCGCAAGCTTTTTGCGATGAATACTCAGCCATATGTGTGAAATCGAAAACTCACCCTCTTTTATATCAGGCATAATAAAATTATCCATTAAAATTGCAAGGGATTCCTCATACCTGTCAACCTCTACCAAGGCAAGAGCATACAGCATTTTAAGTCTTCCGTTTGTTTTAAGATTCTCGGGAATATCGTTTTCATATACCTCTGTCCACTTTTTAAAATTCTTCACCGCCACAAGTACCTCGGCATAATTCACCCAAAGTGGCTGATAATCATTTTTCTCTGCAATTGCCTTTTCCATAAACTCAACCGCTTTTTCGTAATTCCTGTACTCATTCTTTTCAATCTGGGCAAGATTGCGGTAGCTCCACGCATTGGGCTCAAGCTCAACTGATTTCAGGAACATATCATAAGCAGTATCTAAATCATTATAAGTTGTCCAGATAGTAACACCAAGCTGATTGAATTTATACCAGCTATCCGTTGCCGCTTTCAGCTTTTCAATCCATATACCACCCTTTACATAGCTCTTTATTGGAATGTTTTTATCGGGTGCATCAAGCTCGCCTGTTTCAAGCAGCTTTACCCATTCTGCACATTCCTCATTTAACGATGCTTTTGGAAAATCAAGATGGCTGCTTACAGGAATTTCACGAACCATATTTTCGATTGCTCCCCAACCGCTGCCCATATATTTAAGCTCGCTCTTTCCGTCTGTTTCAAATACTGCGTCTTCTACAATTTTCTGCTGTTCACCGATATGGCTTTTCACCTCATCAATAACACCATTCCATTCCTTGCCGTGCAGGATTTCAGGATTGCCCTGAAATGCTCCGTAGCCTTCTGTCCACGAAAGCGTTGCTTTTGCCGCCATTGGGAAGTATTCAAGCTGAGTCTTGAGTATTCCTGCCTGAATTTCAATGTACTTCTTTCCACAATCCGAAAGCCATTCATTCCAATGCTTTCCGCCTTCACCCTCGCCCCAGGCAAATACCTTTCTGCCTGTCAATTCGGGCGTTGACATATGAATAAGTCCATAACCCGTTTCATCGACTGCCGTTATCCACTTCTTTTCATTTTCGGAAATTTTATAGAAGAAGTCTCTTGAACGTTCAAGATTCATTGTATATGTAACATCAACTCCCTCATTAACAGGAATTTCCGCATTACCGAGGTAGTATGCTCCCTCCTCATAGGCACACCAGAATGACTTTGAGCAAGGTGAAATTACTCGTGTATCAGGTGTCTCATCCACAGCAATATTAGACCACCAGTACATATATACTTCCTTATCAGAAGTATTTTCAATTTCAGGATGTACAAGAAGAACATCCTTTTCGAGCTTTGCTGTTATGGAGTAAACTACACCTCTTATTCGCTCATACTCATACATTCTGAGCATAGAATTGCCGTCCTTATCTTTAAGTTCTTCCGCAAAAAGAGGCGAGCAAGTCCACATATTATGCCCTTTAATTCCGATATTCCATTCTACACCCCCGCTAAACCACGCATTACGTAATGCAAGATTGCCCGGCTGGAATACATCATTAGCGTAAAGCAGTTCCCTACCTGCTTTCTTGTCATAAAGAGACCATAATCTGCCACCCATTGATGTCACAAAGGTTGCCTTTAAATATTCATTTTCGAGAACCGCCGCACCCAATTCCAAATCAACTCTTGCTCTGTCATACTGATTTTGCACCTGATACGGAAGGAGTGTAGGTATCATTCCTTTACCGATATATTTTCTTTCTTCCGCTGTCACTTCGGGAAGAATTGTGAATGGTGCCCTTATATATTCATCATTTTTTATATCAGGAAGACAGCTTGCCTCTCCTAAATTTGCACCTTTTATTTTAAATTTTTCAAATGTTATCGTATTCATAAATTAATTCCCCTAATCTTTCTAAGTTTATGCATCAAAAAACTCTTTTTCAACCTTCGCACACAAATAATGATATACAGGCAAATACTCATAATCGGCGGCCATTCGCGGATAAGGGAATGTGTTCCGTCAATATCGTGAAACGCATAGCCTATTTCCATATATGCAAAGCTATTTATAATTAATTTTGAATTTGTATTATGTGCTTTTAACATTTTTATCAACCTCTCTGTGTTTAACAAAAGTCTCTAAAGACTTTTTATTAACTGATTTTAGGTTCAAGAACAACCAGTTTATGTCCATAACTTTCAATATTAGTTTTGATACAGTTGTTTTTCGCATGAATAATTTTCTTTGTCTGTGCATCAATTATGTTGTACTCGTCAAGCCTGATTTCGCCAAAATTAAATTCAGCATTATTTTCGTCCATACCCGACAAATTTGCAAGTATGAGCAAATATCTTTCTTTATCCATAATTGTTTTATTTTTATAACACGAACAAACCAAATGCTCCTTCGGTGCATTTATATTGCTCCTCCAATAAGGTATAAATTCCGCTTCCTTTAAGCCAAACTTGTCAAGAATATCCCAGACCTTTGCAACTGCCTCGGTCTGCTCCATTCCCCATGTGTGGGCACAAACACCATGAACCAGACCAACAGTAGTTCCACTTTTTATATTCCAAGACGGCACATCAGGATGCTCAATCACTATAAGTCTGCCGTTAACACCGATATTCTGAGGTGTATAATGCGCTTTTGCATAATCCATTGGTATACCCTTTGCCAAGTCTTTATAGCAAGGGTAACGCAAATCCTCACCGCTTAAATAAAGGTGCGTATATGAAAGTATGGGAGATGCAACCATCCACGCATTATGAGCAAAAACTATTCCGTCTCTTGCATCTACAAATTCATATAATTCCCTGAACATTTCACGAAGAGCATATATCGGATAAGATGCATGTAAATTACCATCTTTATCCCGATAGCCGCAGTCGTGCCTTTCATTGCTGCAATGGTCGGGAAGTATGGTTGAATCAAGATAAACACCGTCAAAATCATATTCTTCAATAACTTTTTTTACATTGTCAAGCCAAACCCTCTGCCAGGAGCTGTTATAACAGACCGAAACAGGTCTTTGTGCAGGCTGTCTGTACCATACCGGGTTTCCTTTGATTTCCATTCTTACATTTTCATATTCATCATAAAATTCAGGTGCCGCCGTTGAAATCTCATAACCGAAATACGGAATAATCCTCATTCCGCGTTTATGTGCTTCATAAACAAGCTTTTTATTGTTTTGGCGTTCCTCATTGTTTGTATCCCAGTGATTTTGAATTGAATTCCATTTTTCGTGAAGAACAATCATATTTACGCCAAGTCTTTTGAGCTTGTCTATTTCAATCTCATCTGGATTTTCCGATGTAGGTGTAAGAAAATAACTGCTGTAGCCTTTATTTCCTCTGTATGCACTGTCCGTGTGTATATACTTATCATCTGTTACGCTTCGGCCAACAGGCTTAACCGGTGTTGCCTGAAACGAGAATCTGTACATAAGCGGAACAAGCTCGTCGTCAATGCTTCTGTACTTGGGTGACACATAATTTGTAAACCAACGATTAAATTTTGAAAGGTTAATACGCACAACAGTTTCGTCTGCCTTTTTCTCAACCTCTATACCATGCTTTTCGTCAAAGGTGCGGTCTTTGTCGCTTTCCGCACAATATGTAAAGCCTGCAATATCATTGCCTATCCAGAATAACGGCTTGAAATCCTCATTAAACTTGTCAGGCAAGGCTCCGCTTGTTGCTATTCTGTCGTATTCGCCGTCTTCCATATATGACCAGGAAAAATAGTGATACAAATCCGTTATTTCGGGATTTAAAGGAATTTCGATGGCAAGATTTTCTATATAGTGACCTTTTCCACTCTTATCCGTAACAGTGATAGGCATTTGCAAATAAAAATCCTTACTTGTTTCATCTGCAATTTTAATTTCACCGTCTCCAAGAGGCATAACCTTAAAATCAACCGTTGCTAAACCGTCATATTCTACAGTAGTTGTAATATTTATTGCAAAAACCTGTGTCTGTATGTATCCGTTAAGCACCACACACGCATTATCAGAGTGCAAAACATTGCATCCCTGTTCCATTATTTTAATCGGCTCTCCGTTTTCCAGCCCTCTCACCCTGATTGGTGATGCAAGAACATCAATTCCGTTTGAAACGATTTTGCTTAATAGCGCACTTTTTTCAAACCGATATTCCCTGTTTAATAAATTAAGTGTAACAGAGTTTTCTTTCTCTATTGTTTCTATAGCCGTCCAAGGTCTCAAAACTTTATTTGCTTTTTTCATAATAAGTCTCACCTATCCTATTGTTGTTTTTACTATCACTTGATAATTACCGGTTTTATCATCGGTTTCAAAGATGTTCTGTCCCAGAAAAATAACCTTATTTCATCCACATTGCTTTTCCCAAGATAAGAAAATGTCATTCCGCCACTTTTTCCTTTATTAATATTCACATATGATACATCTTTCAATATGCCATTGTTATACTGTGCACAGAAAAGCTTTCCGTCATCTGTATTGATAATTTCCAGTTTTGCATCAATTTCAGTGCCCTGTATGTCACTTAGTTTTCGATTTCCGTATTATCCTCAACTGCATAAAGCTCGTGCCTTACGAGTATTTGAAATGTTTGCCAAAAGCACATGTTTCAAATACTTTTTTATTATATAATAAAATTTAGCTCCACCGCCAATCGTCAAATTCCTTATCTTCTAACATAATAAGCTCAATAAGCTCGCTGAGTTTTCCTGTCGCAAGTCCTACCGAAATATCTGACGCTCCGTAATAAATTCGTATCTCGTCTTTTTCCTCATCAACAACTGCACCGCAGGCAAAGACTGTACCCGCATTTGTATGTCCCATATACTCATACGGTTCGTTTGGTGTTAAAATAGGACTTTTTGTACGTGCGATAATTTTTGTCGGGTCATCCAAATCCATCAATACTGCACCCAAACTGTATCTCAACCACTTAACACCGTGATATATTTCAAGCCAGCCGTATTTTGTTTTTATCGGAGGAGTAGGTCCTATTTTATCCGCGGCCCAGTTTGTATACGGTTTCATAAAAGGCTTATAATCACCCCAATGTACCAAATCATCAGAATACGATATCCATATGTTTCCGCCGCCCGATGTACCTACGCCGTAAGGTCTGTCAAGTCTTGCATATCTGCCGTTTACCTTGCCCTGAAACAAACTCGGAACCCTGTTATGAGGAAGAGCAACAATTCCCATTTCCTCGACAGATTTAAAATCTTTGGTTCTAAGCAGAAGAGATGAACATCCCCACGATGAGTTTATCGGTCTGATTATGTAATACATATCGTCTTCGGGAATATATGCAACCCTCGGATCAATCGGCCAATGATCTAAATCATAAAATTTTTCACTTCTTTTAATAAACGGCTCGCTATGTATGTTAAAGTTTATTCCATCCTCGCTTTCCGCCAAATGTATCGAAGGAACCTGATTCCCCATTTCCTGAACCGGAAGCAATAAAATTGTCTTTCCGTTATACATTGTCTGACCGCAATTAAATGTACCATACGCCCCCGGGACATCTTTTGGCGCTATTAACGGGTTTTTTTCATATCTGTGAAATACTTTTTCTGCAATGTTCATAAAAATATATCCTCTTTTCATAGTGTTTTATATATTATACCATCAAACCTCATTATTTCTCATCTACTTATATGGTATGTTTTTGCAAAATCTGAACAATGTTTTCCTACACAAAATAATCAGATAAAAAATTATAACCGGCATATATCAGCAATGCCGGTTATAATTTTTTATTGTTATTTTTTATTGTTATTTTTATTATCGCGTACCATAGACGCTGGGGAACAATTGTACTTTTTTTTAAACTGCCGCACAAAGTAGCTGTAGTTGTTATACCCTACCTCATATGCAATTTCAGTAAGTGACATCTTATTATCTGTTATCAACTCGCAAGCCCGCTCTAACCGCAATATATTTATATACTCAGTTGGTGAAACGTTAAGATACTTTTTAAATACCTTCCACAAATAGCTCTTATCAACATTTGCCATTTCAACCATTTCAGAATAATCAGGTGCAGCAACATTCTGAAGTTTTAAATCCCTGAGCAATTTTTCAAACCACTGAGGTATCTTTTGCGGTGACGTCTCCCCTGCACACATCGCTATTGTTAAAAAGTCACGCACAACACTATAATACAAATATTTTGTTTCCTCACTAATGTTGGTATCTTCATATTTACCCAGGCTGTCGTATCTCAGAAGCCTGGCGCACATAACCCCGAACTCAGTCCCGCCTATCATAATTGAGAAAGGTGTTTTTCCTTCAATAATCCGCTCTTTTATGATACTGCATACCTTAAACTCTTTATCCATAATCTCAACAGGTACTTTTATGTTAAAAAACTCAAATTTATCCTTTCCATTGGAAAACGGCTTAATATAATGTTGATCATCAGGACGAATAAATGTTACACTCTGAGTTTTTAAAATCTGAACATCACCGTTAATAACATTAATTGCTCTGCCCCGTATAATGAAAAGTATTTCATAATAACCAATATGATCATGGCACCTTCTAAAATAATAATCAACATCATGACCAATCGCATAGTGATTATCTTTTGGCAAATGTATTACTTTCTCCAAACAGCTCACCCCGCCTGTCCGCATAAATGACTATGCTTGTTTAACACAAACTATAAATTTGTTTTGATTATATCACACAATTCTTTATAAATCAACAGGCAATATAATACAGCAATATTCTATAAACTCATCTCTACAAAACAATAATCAACATTCCAATCATCCCAGTGCTTTAATTCATTTTGTTAAGTTAAATGAAAGTTGAGACCTTGAACTCCTTATGGTATAATAGTTTTACCACTAAAACCTATACCTCCCTGAAAATCAGAGAAAGGAGATCTAGATCTCATGGATAAAATTATACCAAATTGTTGCCCAAGATGCAACTCCAAAAAACTTTATAAATATGGCAAAGACAGATTTGGCAATCAAAAATATCAATGCCCTATTTGTAAACATCAATTTGCTCCTGATTCTCCAAAAAAGGTGAATCCTCGCAAATATCCTTCTTGCCCTGTTTGCGGCAAGTCTGCTTTTCTTCATCACGACTATGATGATTATTCAAATTACCGTTGTTCTGACAAGAAGTGCAATCATTCTTTCAAGCTAAGTCCACCGTGAAGTTGCCTCCGTCTATGTCAAACATTATCGGTAAGTATAACTTCAAACGTATGAGACACAGCTTACACTTAGTCATTACTGCTCTCACCCTGTTCTACATAGGTGGTACATCTTTTCGCAAGATTACTACAATGCTTGAAATCCTATACAATATCAAAGTATCTCACGTTACTATTAGTGACTGGTGTAAAAAGTTTGCACCCATTTTTCACTCTAAAATGCTCACTCTTATGCCATTAATGAACTTTGACTCCGATGAGTGGCACGCTGACGAAACTGTTGTCAAAATCTTAGGTAAAAAGTATTACATCGGTTTATTATTGATAGTGAAACAAGGTTTGTTTTGGGGTTCCACCTATCACCACACAGAGATTCTCCACAAGCCTTTAGCTTGTTTGATAGTGTAAAACAGCACGGTAAACCTAATGCTATTGTTACCGATCGTTATTCAGCTTACAAGGTACCGACAAAGGCTATCTTTGGTGTACCTCACATCAGAGTTGCCAGCTTCAAAAGATGGGTCAATCCCTCATTTTGTTTTGTACTGCGCAAACGGATCATCTATTGTAATTCTGCCCTCGCCTATATCATTAACCCCGCTATATAAATCAGCTTTGCCGTCTTTTCGCATTACTATTCCCGAACTAAAGGTGACAAAGCTTAAATCCGTACCATTCTGTGTTGGCTTCGCAGTAACACTATCTGTATAACAATCACGTGTACCGATTATCTTCTTATCAATAATTTTCCGAGATGACACTTCCATAACATAAGCCATATTAATATAGCAACGCTTGATTTTTGTTTCCCAATATGCCTGATGCCCTATTATGCCTACAAATCCGTTTCCGATGTTATAACATTGGTTACATCCACCATACTCCCCTTCGCCTATAGCCTCAATGATAGGTGCATCGGCTATATTTTTCATTGTAAGTTCTGATAGATCTTTAATCACGGTAAATCCAATTTTTCCGTTTGGACGTGAAAATACTCCAATACCATCGTCAAGCTGAACCAATCTTATATCCTTCATTTGTTCGGGGCCTGATGTGAAATACTTAAGATTTTTCAAATCAAATCCCCTGTAAAAATAACTGCGATACATTGAGTATTTTCCACCGTCATAAAGAACGTGAGTTCCTCCCAAAATCAATTCTCCGTCTATAAATTGAATAAACGGATCCTCCAACTGATAAATCACATCTGAAACGGCATAAAAATTGTCCTTTTCTTTTTCTTCAAAGAGTCTAACCCATGAACTTGCCCACTCATCACGTTTTTCCACACGTCCATATATGTACTTTTTGCCGTCCTTTATGAAAGGAATTGAACAATTATATACATCCCAACCATCAATGCCATGAAAATTCAACATTGCTTTATCGTATATTTTTCTGTTTTTTATAAATTCTTCTACTTTGTCTTTCATTATTTTTACCTGGTATAATGTAATTGACTCATCTAATTGTCGTTACATTGTACCTTCTCCTTTCTATCAACCTTTTCTTCCGCGGTTGATTGCGGTTTGGTTTATTGGTATTATAAATGTGGATTTGTACATTCTACCTTCGATTGCATAAGCTATCTTTATATTCATTATTCAAGTTCAGCCTCACCGGGATTGTGATGCACCATATCCATAATAAATTCCATATAGTTTATCCTCCTACAGTTTTTCCATTTCCGTTCTTATGGCATCATCCATATTCTCTTTTTCTTCAAATACCCTGTTTTTATCCTCTATCTTTTTAAATTCCGCATAATATCTCAACCCAAATTCTCTCAATACCTTCGCATTAATCGGTGAGTAATCTCTTTTTACCAAAACTCCGTTTGTAACCTTATACAGAATATTTTAACATCAACTTATTCTTTAATAGTTAATTTCATAATAATTCGTCAGCGGCTGCTGATTTTTGTTGAACATCATAGCCTTAATGATGTATGTCTTGCCTGCCTCCAAATCATCTCCTAAGTTAACCGCCGCGGTTGTACCGTTAGTGCACTCAGATGCGTTAACCTTTACAAGAAGTCTTGAATTATCACTATGCTTTTCATATACCGCTACAAACAGCTTTGGCTCGGGTTCGTCTCCGTAATTTGCTGCTGTGTAGTCAACCGAAGCGGTGTTATTTGTTTTATCGGCAGTAACGTTGTTGATTGAAAAATCTTTTTTTATTGAAGAATCCTTTACAAACTTAACATCTGTTGTTCCTGCCGAAACATTTACATTCTCTGCTCCGTGCGTCTTTCCCCCGATTTGTGCAGCCATACCCGCATCGGGTTTAAGCGAAATCACTCCGCTGCCGACTGTATCTACACTTCCGCCCTTGCCTGCTTTTATTGTATATGTTTCAAAGCTTTTGAACAGGTAACTCCAATTGGATATATCGCCTATAAGTGATTTTTTACTGTTATAGCTGTCGTTTAAAAATATAAGAGTGTTAACCTCTTCCGCATTTTTAGACGCTATTCGACTGCCCGCAAAAATACCCGAATTCATTTTGTTATCGGAAGACAAACCGCTATTGGTAATCAATTTTGCGTCATTGTCTATAACTATCGTTGTTGTTCCTTTAATATGATTTGAGGTATCAATGCTTATAAAAAGCCAACCGTTTGTACCGTTATAGCAGCCCGAGAAAATTCGTCTTGTAACTTCTCCTCCAAACAAATATATGTGTGAATTTCCCGTAAGATTTGTTCCCTCAGAACCGCCGAACAACGCTTCCGCAGTTCCGCCCGTCATAGTTATATTGGTGTCGCAATTCAACGTAGGCGCAGAACTTGCCGAACCGGCAAAGACATTCATAACCTTTCCGCCCTTTATTTTTACATTTGTTGACCGACCAACCGAGCCGCCCGAACCTGAGCCGCTTCCTACTATATATTTGGTCACCGCATTTCCGTCAAGTGTAACATTTGTTTTTTCGGAAACACCGCCGTTATTTCCGCCGCCGTAAATATAGCAGGGCGAAATGCTCGTCTTGCTGTCATCGATTCCGTCACCCTTGTTACAATTTCCGCCGAAAGTTATATTTGTATTTCCTTTTACGGCAGCATTAAGTGAACCGCCGTAAACACGGCTATACTTACCGCCGTACAATTCGACATTGGTGTCACCCGTGTACGCTTTTTTATTACAACCTCCGTATACTGTCAGTCGGTCATCGGAGGTTACTTCATTTCCTATCTCAAGCTTATGTCCGTTCGCAAAAAGTGTCGATTTGGTCAGCTTAATCTTGTCGAGCTTTATGTCCGAGTTACACTCAAGCGTCTCGGGCAGAGTTAAAACTCTTGAACCGTTGTCACCCTCTATTGTTATACTTCCGCTTGAAAGGCTCGGCAATGATTTAATTTCGGCGTTTCTTTTTAAAACAATGGTTGTATTCACGCCCGAAACCGCCATAGAAAACGCACGGTTTAACGTCTGAAACGGACTTCCTTCGCTTCCGTCATTTAAGTCGCTGCCGCTTTCGGACACATAAAGCGTTTGTCCTTCACCTTCGATTTGTCTGAACATCCCGGTCTCGTTTGAACGAAAGACATATCCGCTTCCGTCTGCATCAAACGGGAAAATCATAGAGTAGTTTCCGTCTGCGTCTGACGATGCCTGATTAATATACTTAATATTTTGTTCTTTTATCTCGCTGCCCGGCAAATTCTTATCAAGCGCAAGAACAGATATCTGCTTATACGCAGTTGTTTTTCCGTAAAACACAACCTGCATCTGCTCTGCAAAAGCAGTCTGAGCCGTAACAGCCATACACAAAGCCGCACAACCTATAATCTTTCTTATTTTATTCATAGAAATACTCCGTTCTGTTTTTTAAGCCATATGTTTTATATCTCTCATTCAATAAATTCAATCAACTTTATACAGAAGCTCTCTCATACATTTTTGGTCAAAATTTTATTCAACTTCTAATTCCTCAATTGTATAGCTGCCGTCATCATTCATTAAACGCTGCTGCAAAGCAAGTTTTATATGGGTATCATTCTCATACATTCCTATCGACAGTTCATACTTTCCTGACGGAACAGCGGCAAAATCCAGTATAATATTCTCTACATACTCTTCTCCTCCGTCCCACTTTCTGTTATCTGGCGACTCGGTGTTAAGCAAATATGTTTTACTTCCGCTGCGCGCCATAATTTTTAAATCATATTTATGATATGCGCACGAATATCCTTTGTTTGCTATATGTAATCGCAAAACAGATTTCACACCGGTCTTTGCCTTCATAAATTCAGCCGCAGTTATAAAATACCAATATCCCAATCTATTTGCCAAATATTCGGTCATAGCCCTACTTTTTTCAATCCACGGTTTAACGTATCCGTGAAATCCGCTGTATGTTGCGTGAGATTCACGCAGTGATTCCATATACGGAAGAGCATTTCTGAAAAATTCTTCTGATATTTTATTATAATGCTCTAATTCTATATCCACAGGAGCAAGCTTACTATACTTTTCAAAAAGCTCGGGCTGTTCTAATGTCGAATACTTGTGCTTAGGGCAAAATTCTTCCACACAAATTCCGTCATCTCTGATTCCCAGACCGTGGAAAAGGCAATAATCAGCAAGTTCATTCGCCTGTTCTGTATCAACTTCTTTTAAATGTCTTATCAAATCATCATTTACTATAATACGAGTATCAGGGAAATATTTTAAATGCAAGTCAACGTGTTTTTTCAGTATTTCCAATGAGTAAGGCGTCGTTTGCGAATGTCCCTCTCCCCATCTTCCGAATGTTCCGACATCAATATATTCAACGCGGTCGTCTCCGTTATATTTTTCGCCAAAAGCCTCCATAAACTTTTCCAGCGCATCTAAATAAACTTCATTATCATAGTATGGCTCAAAATAATTCTTTTCGATGGTATTTTCATCTTTGACCATATATGCATCGCCCTGAGAGTCGCCAAGTCATCTTCCTTCTGAATTAAAGTAACACCTGAATATTTTTCCTGCCCCCTCAATCTTTGTAAGCCACATCGGAACAGCATTATCATCATTATAAAATCCGGTTTCATAGGTACAAGGACGAAAGCTGAATTTTAATCCTTTCCATTTATTCATAATCTCATCGATACAAGACCAGTCATAAACTCCTTTTTCTTTCTCAACATCCGCCCAATCAAATCTAATATATATATGATTCATTGCCGGGAAATCATATATTTCGTCATCGCTTTTTATACCGTCACGGTATGTCGGTCTTGAAATTCCGTTATCAACATAGTGATAATAGAATCCTTTATGAGGATTTTTCAGAACCGTTACCTCATCAGCTATATTCGAATAGTCCCTATATAAATTGCTCATTTTAATTTTCCCTTTATATTGTCTTTATATTGTCTTTTTTGTTTAAAAATTATGCTTCATATCCCATTTTCGGATACAGGTAATACTGCCTTTTTATTTTTATCTTGTTACAAATATACTTATGCTGTCATTTATAAAGCCACACACATAAATTTGATATTATTATTCAAGGAATCGCACCCATAAAGAGTGCAATTCCTTAACATTTTCAATTACTCTCAAACATCAAAAGGTTGAAACTCGGTAAGCGGCTTAATATTCTCCATATTATCAAACAAGAATATTTTAACCTCTTTTGCTCCGTCTGTATAACCGATATTATTTGTATACTGATACTTTCCGTTTGTGAAATTAGTATCGGAAATATTCATATCAGTAACACTAACCCCAAGAAGCAGCACGCCCGCGGCATTATAACTTGCACAAATTATCTTAGCGCTTCCGGATGCTTCTTTGTCAACAAAAAGCTTCTCAGCATCAACCTTTACATTTATCTTTTTACTGCTTTTATCAATAATTGAATTTTTGAGGCTGTAAGTTATTGCCTGTTCTGTCCCTGCACCGTATAAAGTTAACTCAATTAGCGATAATGCTGTGCCGTTTGCGTCCATTGCACCGTTTATCGTAACCCTTAAAACATCACCTTTTACCAACGCAGGCAAGCCGCTGAGCTTAAATGCCGAACCGTCTGCCACATTTACAGAACCGCTGTGTGCAACAGCTGCGTTTGCCGCTGTAACGCCGCTAACAGCCGTACCGTTTTTAGTAGCCGTTACCGTCGCATTTGATACGTCAATCAATCCGCCTTTAACTTCAGCCGGAACGGTTGTATCATCCTTAAACTTTGCATTGGTAACAGGAACGGTAACTTCGTTTTTTCCGCTTGCTACCTCTATCGTCTTTTCAAACTCGGTTGTGCTATATACACTTAAACCTATGTTCGCTACTTTTATATTTCCTGCTTTGTCCTCTGTATCTGCTCCGCAGCGTGCTCCTATAGTGTAACCTATAGATGTTCTTCCCTGTATGCTGCTTAAATCCTCTGCGGTCGGGGTATACGTGATTTTTGCAACTTCATTTTCGGATGTAACTATTGCCTTTCCGTTGAAGTAATTCCACGATACATACGCTTTTTTTGTGATGTCATACTTAATAACAGTCTTTAAGTTTACCCATTGTCCGCCGCTTGCGTCTGTTGTCATGTTATTAAACGACAATGCATTAGTATAACCTAAACTACCCACATTCTCTGTCGTTTCCTTATTGTATGCATACATTCTTCTATTTTCGTTTAAAAATCCAATCTTTGACCCAAGGGCAAATATTTTATTGTTACCATTAAGCTGTAAATACAGCATCTGTTTTTTATCCTTAAAGTCCGGGACATACGCATCATATGTAAACACAAGTAAGTTTCCGCTTTCTTCAAACTGCTCTTTGGTCACATTAAAGCTGCCGGTTTTAGTCTCTACTCCCGAGTCACCATATTTGGTAAACTCAGTAACTTCACTTGAGAAGTTGTAGTCTGTCTCTGCCGCCTGCACAAACGTCATTGGAAACATCGATGCAAGCATACACACCATTGTCAAATTTGCTAAAATTCTTTTTAAGCTCTTCATTTTAATAATCCTCCTGATTTTAATATTATTTTATTTTTAATTTTTTTCACAATAAAACAATCTATCAAAAGCGTTCTGATACAATTTACAGTCATACGCCATAAAACTATATGTTTCCGAATCGGTCAACCGACTTTACCTTGTAATCAGCATTTTTATTCACCTTGATACTTAAGTTTTCCGCTGTAGTTGACGCGATTTGTTTACCGTCTTCAAACACCCTATAGTACGCATGATACTTATCTTTAACAGCATCCCAGACAATGCCCGTATCAGAAACATAAACATTATTTACAGTCTCGGGGCTTCTGTCAATATAGTCGGTTGTCAGCAATGTCAGTGAGTGCGGCTTAACCTCTATATAAACCTCTTTATCAAGAGTTGTAAAAGGCTGTAAATCGCCAAACTCATTTTCAGGCACACAATCGCACGCATATTCGTATACCCTGAACGGTTTATCAATATCAAACCCGATTGATATATTTATTTTTTCGTCCGTGTTTGATAAATTGATAATACATAAGCTTACGCTGCCGTTTGAATTGCTTACTCCGCCGCAAATCAAATTTTTATTATCAGATGTCCATTTCAATACAGTAGAATTACTTTTAAAAAATTTTGACATAAGACCAACCGAATATAAAGCCGCCCTTGCCGAACAATTTCCGTCTTCATCCCACTTAAACAAGCCGTGCTTATTATAGCGCATTTCTGTACCGAAGCCCGAAAACTTTCCAACCTCATATCTTGCCTTAGCCTCATCACTGTAGCCGTTCCAGCCCAAAAACGGATTGGGATAGTCGCAAAAGGTCCAAAATGCTGTGCATAAAACACCGGCATTCATTGCCGCCAGCTCTTCCACACAAGCCATCAAGGCGTATTCTGCCTCTTCTTTTTTATCATAAAAACCGCTTGGTATATCCGATACCATTACAGACGACTTTTCGGGTGGAAAATATATTTTTCTTCCGTGTATACCAAACTCAGCCAACATAAATCTTTTCTGCTTGTTCTTTGCAATTTGAACAACCTTGTCAAAGGACCTATACAAGTAATCATAAAACTCCGGGTCATCAAAGGCAAAATCTCCGTCTTCCCACTTTTCACATATAGCGTAATTATGTCCGCAATAGTATTTTGTATATTCGTCCATATTTTGGGCTGCCCACTCTATTTGTTCGGTAAACTCGTTTATTCCGGAGCCGTCTGTGGCAATCAACCCAAGATCAAGCTTTCTTTTTTTAAACTCGCTCCAGAACATTTGATGATACTTCTTAAACTTATCCAAATCCTTTGCAAGCATTGCATAAGTATTACCTACCGATAACTCATTTGCAACACAGAAAAACTGAATTAACTTAAGCTCCTTTTGCTTTAAAAGATACTCAAGTTTATCACACGTTTCATTCACAAACTCTTCCATTTGGCTTTCCGTTTCATTAAGTGGAGCACGCCCCGGAACCATATATATAGCCGTATCGGTTTTTGCAAATGTTTTATTATAGTACTCAGCAAAATGATTCATTGCGTCTTTTGTCCAATCGTGAAATCCGCCGAACACCCTGCTGAATGACGGTCTTATCTCGTGAAACGTTTTAAGGATACGCTCGTTCATAAGCTTGTCTGAAATAAGCGGCGTCATTGTTGCCTCACTGTTATGAAATCCCATACCTCCAAAAAGCCATCTGAAATATGGTTTTTCAAACTTAATACTGTTCATATTAAATCATCACCTATAATAATTTTTAATCACTTTTCACTTTCTACCCACAAATCTTTTATTTCTGTTCTTCAACCAATTTTATAAACTCTTTCATAAAGAAAGGTAAATCCTCGGGTCTTCTTGATGTAACAATGTTATCACATACCACGACCTGCTTGTCAACGTAATTTGCCCCTGCATTTATCAAGTCATCTTTTATTCCCGGATAGCATGTTGCTTCTACACCGTCAAGAACCTTAGAAGAAATCAGTATTTGCTGACCGTGACATATAGAAGCAATCGGCTTTGCGCTATTTCTCATTTTTTTCACTATAGTGATTACATCCTTATTCTGACGCAATTTTTCAGGCGCGTGCCCACCCGGCAAAAGTAGTGCATCATACTCTCCGTTCACCGCATCACAAACAGATATATCAGCTTCAACAGAAAAATGATATTTTGCATTTACTCTGCTCATATCAACGGTTGCAATCTCAACTTTGTAACCCTCTTCGATAAGTCTGTAATAAGGATATAACAGCTCAGAATCATCACACATATTTCCTGTTATTATCAAAATCTTTTTCATTAAAATCACCTTCCTTTACAGTCTGTCCAATACATATTTTCTTAATCCGTATAATGCACATTTTGACGGGTCGTTAACAAGCTCATACGGTATACTTACGACATCCTCAAATCCGTCTTTCATTAATATCCACGAAAGTGAAATTTGCCCGCCGATTACAACACATTCAAACTTATCTTCCTGCCGCGCAATATGTATGCATTGTCCGAGATTGCGTCCAAAATCATCAAAAACTTTCTTCAGCTGCATATTTCCGGACTTGGCTGCCTCGGCAATTTCCTTAACCGAGGCATACTCATATCCGAGACTTTGACTATCGCTTAAAATACGGTTTGTCGAAACATAATCTTCACAAATGCCGTTCAAAAACGGTTTGCTCCACAACCTATTCTGCGGAGTTCCCAGAGAATTTAAGAGTATTTCTCCGCAATTACTGCATACATAACCAAGTCCTGTGCCAAGCATAACAGATGCAAATCGCTTTCGGCTAAGCTTTGGCATCTCATCCATTGCGCCAAGCGCAAATGCAGCAGCATCATGTATAAAATACACTTTAGATTTTGGTGCTTCTTTTTCCAAACATTCTTTTAAACTCACATTATAAAGAGACGGAAGCTTATGCTTCATATGACTTATTCCGAATTCAAAGTCAAATGGTCCCGGTGTCGATACAGCTATAAAATCCGGGTCCATCTTGCATACAAATTTACATAAGTTCCCGGGAACATCCTCAATTCCATTCTCGTCCCTCACCGGAAACTGTCCGAACTCAGGCTTATAGCTGTAAAACACTCCGTACTTTACCGCTGTTCCTCCTATATCAAGTGCAAGCATTCTCATGACTTTAACTGCGTCTTATGAATCGTTACCGTACCTACGCCAAGATTTTTGATTTTGTACCTTCCAAAGTTTGCAGGAACAACTATAATGTCCAAGGAATTCATCTCAAAGAACAAATCAGGGTTTTCTATTGACTCAACTCTGACTTTTTCTCCGTCAACAAGCGCCAAAACGTGGAACAATCCGTCCGTATTATCTTCAATCTCTGTGGCAAACACAAGATTTCTCAGCGAGAAGTAAAGCAAATCGTGTTCTCCGACAATCTTTTCACACCAATCTTTACCCGAGCGAACAATTCCACCGTGGTTTACAAGATTTTCATTTACCCACTCTGCTGTTCTTTCTCCTCTGATTACCTGCTTGCCCATTTTTAAATGAATAGGCCTTGGCAAGCCCGTTTGCGGGTCTATTCTTTGATAATCATACATCTTATATGTATACGATCCGACAGTAAGGCTTCCTATCTCAAGAATAACCTGATTCTGTCCCGATGCGTGAATTGTTCCTGCCGGAATCATTACCTGTGTACCGGGAACCGAGTCTACGGCATGAATATACTTTTTATAATCAATAAGCTCATGCGTCTTTTCCGCGCACTCTGCTTCTTTTAAAAATTCAGCGCAGCTGTTTTCTTTCTCAAATCCCAAATATGTTTTTGCACCCTGTCCTGTTGTAACTACATAATAACTTTCATCTTGTCTGCCGAACTCACCGTGATTTTTTATGACATATTCTGCATTCGGGTGACATTGAATTGACATATTTCCCGAAGCGTGATACGTATCGTCATAATTAAACCTAACCGGGAAGTATCCCCCGAACTCATTAAATGCTCTCTTTCCAAGTAACTTCTCGCCCATTGCCTGAACAAATGTAAAGAACGGAATTTCAAATTCTCCGTCATCTATGACGGAAACAAGCGATACCTCAAGCGGAATCATATCAAAAACCCACGCACAATTTCGCATTTCCTTCGGAAGTTTTCTTAAACGGTGAACATAAAATCCTCCCCATACTCCCTCGAGATATACAGGTCTGCAACGGAATGGTCTGTTGTTAAGTTCATTACAAAGGTCAATCAAGGCGTTATACGGAAGCATCTGCATATTCTCTACAACGTCAGCAGTTATGTAAAAATCAAGCTTATTATTCCGTATAAGATTCCAGCGCTGTTCCATAGCGGTTTCAAAGTCAACATAGTAATTCCGTCTCATCATTAAACCGTATGGCAATTCGTCTACCAGCCCGATATTTCTGTTTTTACCGTTTTTGCAGTTCAAAACTGACGTTCTTGGGGTAACATCCATCCATATTCTTATATCATACGAATCCTGCAATGCTTCCGAAAGTGCGCCTTTGCCATATACAATAATCTTTTTTGCAGACACAATCTTGTTTTTAAGTTCATCAACCTTTTTAGCGTCTTGAAGCCCCTTATATCCTTCTCTATAACGTCTGCCGTATAAAAGGACAGGGTCAACATCACGATCTTCCGGCAAATATTCTTTAAGCATTTCGGTTATTTCCTCTGCCGGCAAAAGAACCGATGCCGCATCTATAAACACAACATCTTTTCCCGCAAGCTGCTGTCTGAGCACATTTATAAGCGCCTCATACTCTGTGCCGGGATACGCGTCAATACCTATTGAGGTATTATCTTCAAACATAGCTGCAATTTTTTTTGCAGTATTCAAGATTCCCTTTGTTAAATTATTTTCTACTGATTGCGGAACATTAATTCTGTTGACCGCTTCGTGATCCACATAGGGATACGGGTGAAACATAAAGCTCATTATACTTCCTTCTTTCTCTTTTTTTGCTTAGTTTCAAGCATTATATATAAACTTTACAGTTTATCGCACATCTTTTGGCAGATAAAATACACTTGCAACCAGTCCGCCGCTGTCATTCAGTATTGAAAATACCTTTCCGTACTCTGCCGCATTTGTTCCGCAATAATCGGGAACATCATAAACACTTCCGTAGTACGCCCGGTTTGCTCTTTTATTGGGATTTACAACAAGAAACAGCTCCCAATAATTAGGATATGTATATGTCTCTTTGGGAGACGATATATCACTTAAATCAGATACGGTACAAACGGCTCTGTTCTTATGATATTGAAGTTTTGAATCTTTAGATGAATCCACATACTTTTTATATAACCCTCCATATGTAAAACGCGCTTTACTTGTCGAAGTCGATTTATTTAAATCCTCAGGGCTTATTGATTCAAACTGATAAGTATAAATACCGTTTTGATATCCGTAAAACGTTTTTTCCTCACTGCAATCAAATACAAGCTTAACATAATCTCTGTTTGTATCGCCGCCTCCGACCTGGATTATATCTCCCGGACCTATTCTTTCGTCTATACTTTTATATCCCTCTATATCTGAAATCTTTTTATACGACCTTTCACTTCCATCGTTAAAATAAGCGTTTGGCTCTACCTTCAGCTCTACAGGCTTTTTTGTTGTTAAGTCAATAGCAGCTACAGAAACAATACTGTCTCCGTTTTCGTTTAAAGAAGTATAAAATTCGTTTACCAAATAGCATTTTGAACCAATCGACGGACCGTACTTTCCGCCTGTATATATAACGCAGGCATCAATAAACGGCGACTTATTGCCTATTTTATAAAGCGCCACATTGTAATTTGATCTTGTGGTAAGGAACGTATCATTATACAAACTTCCGGCTTTTAAAATATTGTCGTAGTTTTCTCTGCCCGCTGATGTATCAGGAACGCGAAAGACTTTGGTATCATTATAAAGATTGTAGTTAAGCATCCGATTTGTCGAATTCGAAAATGTTACCGACTCCGGAGTGCTCGTAGATTTATAGAACTGTCTGCTCTGTTTATCACTTATCAGCTGAAGCGACACCTCATTGCCTGAATCACCGTTACAGGTGATAACCTCGGTCAATTCATTTTTTGAATTATATGATACTATTGCCAGCTGCTCTTTTAATGAACCATTTTCCGACAATGCATCATTAACAGCCTTCGGATTTGAGTCAGCACCGTTCAGTTTTGTTTTTTCCGTTGTTTTTACTATAAGCTTTTCGTTCGCCCCTGTAAGTATTTTGTATTGATACACTTCCTCATCAAAGTTATATTGCTTACACGAATCATAAACATACGAAAGCACATATTCTTGCGGCAGCAAACTGTTTGATTTACGTACAATCCGTCCCAGATAGTCTAAGGTAAATGTATAAGTACTTCCCGGTGAAACATTGTTATTTTTCGCAAAATTCTTTTCAAGCTTGTAACATATGTCGTTTACGATAATTTTATTTTCATTTTTAGACACGCTTTTCACTGCACCGCTTACACTCTTTTTACAAATATACAATTCAATGTTACTGCTATCGTTAGAAATTACCGCTGATACAATTTCATTTTCGCCCGGGGTCTCTTTCGTAACCTCACCGTCATCGGAAATAATTCTAAAATGCTCGGCCAAGTCTATTTCTATACCTGTCACTTTATCATCTTTTAAATTTTTTAAATAAATTATATTGTGTGTACTGTCATATGCCTTTACTTCATAATTAACATAATCATTTACTATGGCAATCATATTATATTTTGCATAGTCGTTTTGATAAATATTTGTAATTGCATTTTCTGACAAAACAGCGTTTTTAATATCTTCCGTTGTGGCATTAAAGTTCGCGCATCCGTTATACACCAAAACAGCGTTGCGAATTTCAACCTGTGTAAATTTATCCGAATCATCACTTTGATAATACTTAATAGTATTGCCGCCCTTCATTTCAGAAAGTTCTCCTTTTATATCTGTCCACTCTTTTTGGTTATCGGTCACACACACAATTAACTCTTTATGCTTCATACCATTTGTATACTTATATATATACTTCACTTTTTGACCGATCAAATTTGAGCATTCGTCGGTCCCGTCACTGTAAATTTCATCATTTATCCTGATTTGCCCCTCTTCCGTTGTCGACAAATTATCATATAATGATGTGCATTGATTCGACGTAATCACACCATCGCCGATATACATATTATATACACTTGATAATAGCATCTTTCTTTCCTGTCTGACATACGAAAAATCTTCATCGGATATTTTAACAGATGAAATGGAATATTCTGCTGTAAGAAGCATTTTACCCGCAAGCTCTATGGTATCGAATTTTGTAACAGCGCCGTCTGTCGTCTTGTTGCCCGTCAGCCCAATCATTCTGCCTATTCTAAAATACTCGCTTTCACTTCCGCCTCGCGCTTTTGCATAATCACCGTACCCAAGTGCGGTCACGCAAAGCTTTACCGCATCGAAATATGTCTGTTGTTCGCTTGGTTTAAATTTTTTATCACTCGGCACAGACAAATACTGATAAGCCGCAAGCGTATTAACCGCACTGTCATTTGTATCTGTAAAATAAACATCTGACACACTTATTAAATTTAATGCCTGTTCAATTATTTTCGCAAACTCCCCGCGTGTAATCGTTTCGTCCGCATTTGTCAAAAAACCATCATTTGTTATTCCCAAGTGAACCAGCAAAGCATATTTCAGCATAAACTCTGCGCCGTATTTTTCCGAATCTATACTTGCTTCAGCCTCATCTGCATACCCTAAACCGGTATTTAAAGAGAATATCACGCAAGTTATCGCTAAAATTAATGCAAAAAATTTTTTCATCGTATCATTCTCCTTTCATCACTTAAACAAGTACAATTGCAAATAGTTTCGCGCCGCTCCCACTATTAACAGTTTTTCTTTTTTTCCGCTATCCAAATTACCGGAAATCACATCCGCTATTCCCCCTATATATACCTTATTCTTCCTTAATGATGGGTCATATATAACAAACTTAAAGTCAGATGTATTATTAGAAGCATACTCTGCTACATTTCCGTTATATGATAATGTTATAATTGCTTGCTTTTCGCTTACAGGGTCATAATCAACAGCTTCAACCGTACCAAATCTAAAGAAAGATGAATAGCTATAGCTTCCGCTCCACGATGTCTTATTTTCACTGTAATCATATAAAATACGAATTGCCGCTATTTCGCCTGCCGCATTAAATTGACAATTAATTACATCACCGACTTCCACTGCGGAAACATCGGTCTGAGAGTTAACGTAAAACGTCTTATATATATACTCGCTGTAACCCGTTATTTCGGTATATACTTCATCCCCAACAGCAGAAGTTTTAATTTCGCTGACCATCATCGTGGGCGGGTAATTTGAAAAATTAGGCACAATCGGAAGCTGATATACTACGTAATCCACATATGGCGTTTCTTTATTTGTTTTATAAAGACGCACATTGTAATTAGCATCGTGAACAAACGGTCCTGTAGTCGCGTTCATATATGTTACCGCAAAGTTTTCAATCCCGTATTCATCAGAGTTTTCATCAGGCACAATCAATATAGCGGTATCGCTGTTATACGGATACAACGGATAAAATGTTTCAAGATTACTGTTAAACTTCATAGTTTCGTACCCGTCTGTAAGCTCAGACAAGCTTCCGTTGTCACTTGCCTTATCAATTCTTGTCAGCTCGCCCTTACTATTCACAGAGAAATAAACAAGCTGCCGAACAAATTTGCCCTTTGATATAAACTGTTTATACACCTGATCGGCATTGTAAATTTCATTATTTACAGATACTTTATTTTTTAAATCAAGCTGCATAAACCTTCTGTCGGCCGTATAAATTTTTGCTGTAACTCTATCTTCAAATGATTCGTTTATCAGCTTCATATTATATAAATATCCAGTTTGACTCTCGTTTTCACAGTTTTTAGTCCAGGCAACAATATTATTTTTATCTAATGTAAATGAATATGTTTCACCCACAGCAGCGGATATGTAATCATAACACTTATATTCATCACCGCCTATTGAAAGGTATTTATAGTTATCCTCACTTCTGATACTTTGAACCTTGCCCACAACCGTTTTCATATTTCGGTATATCTTAACCACATCGCCATCCTCAGAGCAAAAAACAGATAATGTATCATTTGGCAAAAGAGAAAGCAGACCGACAGTCTCTCCTGTATCAGAAGCAAATATTTCTTGCTTGCAATGTTCCTTTGGGGTTTCGCTGAAGCGTATTATGGAAACCTCATTGCCTCCGTCCGTGTATAAAAGATACTTTTCCTGATCAATCATTGTTGCTTTAACATTCTTCATCTCTTCTATCACGGCTACCGAATAATTGTCTGTATTTGACGATTTATAAAAAGTAACCGTTCCGTTTGATAATGAATTAAAGACTGTTTCATACGCCCTGCAAGTAGCTTTTCCGTTATATATTACAGATAAGTTTTTATCTAAATTCAGTTGTCTGATTTTAGAGTTTTTATCCTGATATGAAATAGTATTGCTTTGAAAGGATACTATATCCTCTGACTTAATGCTAATCGAATCATTGGCGCTTTCGTCCGCAACAAGACAAAAGATTACCTTTTCTGCTTTGTCATCATCCTGCCGGTAAAAAAACTTAACATTTTGACCTATATAATCTGAAAAGTCTTTACTATCGGTTGCAAAATTTTCATTGCCTACACGAATATGATTTACCTTTAAATCGCTTTCTTCCGTTGAGTATAATGCAGTATATTCATTTGCCGTAACCTGTCCCGAACCGTAGCAGATCTTATAATACGAAGCAAGTATACTTGGATGCTCCTTTGAAAACTTTACCGTTCCGTCACTGCGCCATAAATCAACACCTATTTCGGCTTTAGCGGCATTATATAACAACACTATACAATTATAATAGCTTAAATCTCCGGTTAAATTTAAACCTCTGTCAATATCTAACCTTCTTGCTAAATTGAAATAAGCATCTTCCTCAAAATCTCCGCACAGCAGTCTCACAACTGCTATGACCGAATCCCTGCAGCTTATAACCTCATCCGGACAAAACAATCCTTCTTCATTGCCTTTAAATACCCCTACCGCAGCAAGATTTTCTATTGCGGCAAGATTTTTTGAATCCGAAAATACGGCTTTATCATTCATTACTCTGCCATTTAGTTTTATCATTTTTGCAAGATATTCCGCAAATTCTCCTCGCCTTACACCCATTTGGAGATTGTCATCTTTTGGCGTGTCAATAACCCCCATATACGTAAGCAAAGAAACGGCAAGTTCAAAATCCGTGTCAACAGTTGTGTCTTCAACAGCGAACGTATTGCTGCTGCATATACCCAGCAGCAATACAATGCACATTACAAACGACAGTTTTTTTATCATATTAAATCCTCCGCACTTCAATTATTTAAGAAGTATCAAAGCAGCATATACCAACTTTGCGGCCTCTGCACGATTTGCATTATTATGGGGTCTGAATGTTCCGTCTTCATATCCGTTTATAATGCCCTCTCCCGCACAGAACGCAGTCGCCTTTTGGGCATACTCTGAAATATCCTCAAAGTCTGTAAAATCATTTTTTTCATTTCTGAGAACAATTCCCTGCTGACTTAACATTCTGTATAAAAGAGTTACCATATCCTCGCGGGTAATATTTTCGCCTACACCAAACAGCTCATCCGAAACACCCTTGACATAATTGTTTTCAACCGCTGCCTTAATGTACTTATAATACCAATCATCCTTTGAAACATCATTAAAACCTATATCATCGGAATTACTTGATGTTACCCCGGCTATGCTCACAATCAGTTTTAAAAATTCCTCACGGGTAATCAGCTCTCCCGGTTCAAACTTCTCATCTCCGCGGCCTGCAATTATCCCTTTTTGAGCTAATTCCGTTATTTCCTTTTCTGCCCATTCATAATTATCCAAATCCTTAAAGAAGGCATTCTGTTCTCCGTCAGGTCCAATAGGCTGCGGCGGAGTTACAGGCTTATTCGAAAACGACAGTGACGAGCCGCCTCCAGATGACCCTGATGTGCTTCCTCCATCGGCTATTGGATAGTTATTATAGCTTGCCGCATTCTGCATATCCGATTTTAAAGTGTCTAAATCAAATCCGCTGTATGATGTGCCCAATTTAAGTATTACCGATGTTGTTATCTGGCTCTTATTTAGCCCAAGCTTATCCGCAAAGTCCTCCATCATAAGTTTTAAAGAATCCGTACTTTGTCTGTCATTAATTCCCGCAAACAAAAGTGAAGCCATTATCTTTTGTTCAAAGTCAGACACTCCGTTTATTGAAGCGCCGTTTAATTGCTTTGTGATAAATTTATTCCAACGTTCCCTGCGATCACTTGCAATCACCGAATTGTCAGCAAAAAACCATTGTGAAGCCGGTTCTTTGTTTAAACAGCTTATATCTTCGCTTACATCTGTAATATCGGCTATTTTTCCTTCTTTGAAAGCCTGAATAACAGACAGCTGTCTGAACATAGAAACAAGTTCTGCCTTTGTTATGTTTAAATTGTTCTGCACAAATGCATACAATTCTGAAATCACTTGCTTTTTATAGGCAAGGCTTTGATAATAGTTATAATCCAAATCCAATTTTGCGCCGTTTGTATTAATATAGTCTTCCATTTCCTGTTGACTCATTTTAACAAAGGCTGCTAACTCTGTTTCTGTTTCGCTCGGCGTAAGGTAATACTTTTCGGTTTTATAAACCTCTTCCTTACATTTTACATAAAATTTATACTGACCCGATACCATTTTTGAAAAATCTATTTTTTTAGATGCTTTTCCGTTTTGGTCCGTATTCATTTTATCAGCATAAACAACTTCATTTTTGGCATTTAACACAACAAGGTCAGCTGTTTCATTTTTTGCATTATCTGTTCCGAACGAAGCAACTGTTTCAGACAATGATGTACTTTCATCAAAAGGTTTAACATAAACGCTCTTTGAATCTTCTTTCGCGTCTTCAAATTCTTTGCCGAGCCACGCAAATCCATTATAAGAACTTATTCCGCTTCCTAAACTCTGCGAGGTCTTGAAACTGCCTATTGTTCTTCCGTTAAGCTCTTGTCTATCCATAACGGCTTTTAAAAACTTTCCGTCAGTATCATATCCCGCTGTTATAAATGTTGCATTTTCGCTCTTATCAGATGTGTTAATATATTTAAATGTCGGCATTCCGTTATTCTCAATTGTAAACTCAACCGAACCCGAAGATACCTCTGTGCGGAAACTACCCGCCTCTTGGTTATTATGGAGTATTTTATACTTTCCACCCGGTTGCAGCAATTCTTTTAACGAAACCGTATACTTTCCGTCAGCCGAATTAAATGATGTCACAGCTTTAACTTCATCGTTGCTTTCATTAACAATTTTTATTCCCTTGTTTGTGTAATCGGCAGTATAGAAGTTAAAAGATGTTGTTTTATCTGATATCACATACGTGTCATTGTCTTTCTGCGGAATAATGGGGTTGTTTAAAAAATCAAACATATTAACCCTATAAAAATCAACTTTATCCGAACCCTTTCCGCATATTATCAAATGCACATTTTTGCTTTCACCCTCAAGCCCCTCTATTGAGTCAATATCAATAACAAGCATCTGATTCTTTTTCAACTCGGGAACATCTTTAACTGTAATTTCCGAACCGTCTTGCACGGACGGAGAATTAATTATATACACACTCTTTTGCTCTACCCCACTGAGTCTAAACAAATCAACTGCATCATACAATTTTGCTGTAATCTCTGAAGCGGAAACATCAAGCATACCGGCGCTTATTTTACGCGAAACATCAGTATCATTTTTAAAGTTAGAATTCCATACAGGTATAGTTACATCGCCCGAGTCCGCTTCAATAAATCTCTCAAATACCGAGTCGCCGTACAGGTTAAAGCATATGTTATCGACAGCAATGTCTTTGCCGGATTCTCCTTCCGCTCCGCATCGGGTTCCCATAACAAATTTAATGCCTGTTCTGTTCTGCATTGCAGAAAGCCATTTTGCGGTCGGAGTTACCTTCAGTTCTGCCATCTTACCACTATTTAAAATGGGTTTTCCGTTAACGTAATTCCACGATGTATATGTTTTATCCGTTTTATCATATTTTACAACGGTTTTTATATTAACCCACTGTCCGCCGCTTGCATCCGCATTCACATTACTAAGTTGTGAAAGCGAATTAAAACCTAATCCGGTTAAATACTGTGTACCGTCAATTATCTTTTGATTATTGTCGGTTTCACAATTAAATCCGCAAAGACTCCTGCCCGCACTGCTGGTGAAATATAATTTCGGTCCGAGAGCAAACTGCTTATTTCCGCTGCCTTCCCCTTCAAATTGAAAATAGGTATAAATACTCTGTTTTGCGTCATTGCTGTCAGGTATATAGGCATCATATGAAAATACCAGCAGGTTTCCGCTGTCTTCAAACTCTTCTTTTGTTATGTTAAAGCCTGAAGGTCCTGTAACCGCATCTGCATTACTATCAGCATAATACTTACAGCCAAGCGCTATATCATTGGTTCCGTACGTGTAAGCGTAGCGATTACTATTATTAATTCCTGTATATCCGGATGATGTTAAAATATTTTCATCAGTACATCCTGAAAAATCTTCATAATAGTATTTATCATTTTTTTCACCCGGCTCAGGATCAACACCGGGATCGGGATCTTCTCCGCTGCCACTACCGTTTCCGTTTAACTCTAACTCGATGCTTTTCGATGTATCATCAGCCGATATTGCACCGTTTATCGTAACCTTTAAAACATCACCTTTTACCAACGCAGGCAAACCGCTGAGCTTAAATGCCGAACCGTCTGCCACATTTACAGAACCGCTGTGTGCAACAGCTGCGTTTGCCGCTGTAACGCCGCTAACAGCCGTACCGTTTTTAGTAGCCGTTACCGTCGCATTTGATACGTCAATCAATCCGCCTTTAACTTCAGCCGGAACGGTTGTATCATCCTTAAACTTTGCATTGGTAACAGGAACGGTAACTTCGTTTTTTCCGCTTGCTACCTCTATCGTCTTTTCAAACTCGGTTGTGCTATATACACTTAAACCTATGTTCGCTACTTTTATATTTCCTGCTTTGTCCTCTGTATCTGCTCCGCAGCGTGCTCCTATAGTGTAACCTATAGATGTTCTTCCCTGTATGCTGCTTAAATCCTCTGCGGTCGGGGTATACGTGATTTTTGCAACTTCATTTTCGGATGTAACTATTGCCTTTCCGTTGAAGTAATTCCACGATACATACGCTTTTTTTGTGATGTCATACTTAATAACAGTCTTTAAGTTTACCCATTGTCCGCCGCTTGCGTCTGTTGTCATGTTATTAAACGACAATGCATTAGTATAACCTAAACTACCCACATTCTCTGTCGTTTCCTTATTGTATGCATACATTCTTCTATTTTCGTTTAAAAATCCAATCTTTGACCCAAGGGCAAATATTTTATTGTTACCATTAAGCTGTAAATACAGCATCTGTTTTTTATCCTTAAAGTCCGGGACATACGCATCATATGTAAACACAAGTAAGTTTCCGCTTTCTTCAAACTGCTCTTTGGTCACATTAAAGCTGCCGGTTTTAGTCTCTACTCCCGAGTCACCATATTTGGTAAACTCAGTAACTTCACTTGAGAAGTTGTAGTCTGTCTCTGCCGCCTGCACAAACGTCATTGGAAACATCGATGCAAGCATACACACCATTGTCAAATTTGCTAAAATTCTTTTTAAACTCTTCATTTTAATAATCCTCCTTAATCTTGGAAGTACAGCTTTAAAAATGTTTTGCTGTTTTTTGAACCTGCAATTCCGTCTCCAATCTTATAGTAACCCTTTCGTCCGTTTCCGTCGTTTTCGTTAAGTAAAACTGCCATTTTAAATACAATGCCGGCTTCTATCTTTGAAGGATCTTTAATTACTGATTTCCACGGCATCTTAAGTTCATAATAGGTTCCCGTGCCCTCACGTTTAGCTGCAAATTCAGCACCTTTAACATTTATAATTTTGTCTTTATCCGAAATACTTAAAGAAGTCTTGTGACGGTATAAAGTAGGCTTTCCATTCAAAAGACCCATTGCCACTTCTTCAAAGGTTGAATCCGGAAGCTCTCCGTTCGGATCATATATATACGCAAGCTGTATACTGTCCATTTCCCACATTCTGTCTGCCGTTGTATTCTCACAATACTGAACATCGTCATAAACTTTGCCTGCAAAATAAATATTTTCTTCATCCCACATAACGGCAACCTCACCGCTTATATCCGAAAGTCCGGTGTATTCATTGTTATATCCGACAACAGCTTCAAACATATCTGTTCTGTTAGCTTTTATCCACCCTGCATTTGACCACTCAGTAAGATCCGCATCTATCTTGATTTCTTTGTCCGCTTTGGCTGCATATAAGAAATCAAGTTCGGTACTGTTATATGCTCCGCTTAAGGTAGTCTCATCTGTAATATATCCGAAGGATACAACGTCTCCGCTAAATTCTTCCATATTTTTAATTAAGGTTTGAACTACTGTTTTTTCCTCACCCGGTTCAAGCTTTACATCAACAGGCTGAATGCTATCCGTCCACTTGCTTGGACCCACAATTTTTAACGTTCCGTCAAACGAAACATTTTCATCATTATTGGTCAATGTTGTTCTGATTTCCCATGCACCATTCTTATTTTTCGCAACAATATTGTCCATTTTAATTTTATTTATATATGTCAGCATAACTATGCCGTCAAATACAACACCATTTTCATTTGAGATTTTTATGTTTATAGGCTCAATATCAAAAACAATATCATTGTTAATATGAAGGGTAATACTATCGTTGGCAAGTTCTTTTACCACTATTGAGGACGAGCTTACTGTTTGTACATCCGCACTATACTTACTGTTGTCTGCATTTCGTATTTTTATAGTTACATCCTGTCCGGGTGCTGCAGAATAAATTGCATTTTCAGGCGTTAAATCTCCCGATTCCAAATGAACCGAATTTTTAAAATGTCCTTTTATGTATATAGGCTCTTGTGTTACCGCAAATGTAAACACTCCTGATTTTCCGCATATTTCTTGTTCATTTCCATACATATCAACAACGGTAACCTTATCCGTCCCCAAATCAAACGTATGATACGTATTATCCAAATCAGTAAATAACGTAAGCATATCCTCTTGCGTATCTTGCTTCTTCCACTGATAGCATCTTGTGTGATTTTCATCAAATTCACGGCGCGAAACATATTTCGTATCTGCCATTTGAATATTCACGTTTGAGTACGCCAAAAAGGCTTCTTTTGCCGTTCCGTCATATAAAGGATCATCTCTTGTCATCAGTCCGTATAACAATCCAAACCCGTTTTCCTTTGTCACCCCTGCCTTTCCGTATCTTACATCTGTTATCTGAAAAACATAAGCAACATCAAACAAATCCTCTTGCATCAGTTCCATATATTGCTGAATATCCCAGCAAGCTTGCTTCAATGTCGTATAAGTGGTGTAATATCTCGAAGAATAACCGTACTCTGTTGCATATAGCGGGACATCAACATTGTATTCATCCAATAAATTTTTTAACTCGGTAAGAGTCCCGCCTCTTTCTGATGTGCTGTGCCACATATCGGCAGCTATCGGTCTTTCTTTCTGTAAATACGGATGACTTGCAAAGAAATCCATATAATTACCGCCGCCTGCTTTTAAAAAGTTTTCAAGCCACGCGTTATCATTACCTATAGCAAGAACCTGCGGGCCGCCGACCGGAAAATTGGGATATCTTTGCTTGATAGCCTTATAGCTGTATTCCTGTGTTCTTGCCATGGCAGCCGCCCAACGGTCTTCATTCAAAACCGGTGCAATATTAATCTCGTTTGAAACAAAAATTCTGTCAAGCGAATCTCCCATTATTTCAATAACTTTTAAATTCTGCTCAGCAAGGTTTTTGGCTCCTTTTTCGGTTACCGGAGACAAACCGTTTGCAATCGGTTCGGCATCATCCAAAAGCACATTTGTTGTCGATGAATTTGCAGTTCCGCGCGGAACATAAGTTCCAACGTCAAATCCTTTTCCCGCAAGCGCATTCCAAATCTTCAAGTCACCTGTCGGAGGTGAAATTTCGCTGGCACACGTTTTATTATTCGGGTACGCTACTCTGCCCCACTGAGATATAGGAGCATATGACGCAATATGAGTAAATCCCGCTTTATATAAGTAATCCGCAACTTCTTCCTCTTTATCACCCAATAATGGAACATTAATTCCTCCGTGCGGATTTCTTATCTTACCGTTGGTGGTAATAACATAAGAACAACGTCCATATACCGATGAATATATCTTTTTTGTTGAATTAATTGCTTCAACTTTGATAATATAAACACCATATTTGTCAATATCATCAAAAGATATGGTTTGTTTTGTTTCTTCATAGGGTTTTATAACTGCGCTGCTTTTCTTCTGCCGATATATCCCTCCATATCTGTCATACAAACTCCAGATAAGCTCAGTTTCATATTCACCATCTGCATAAGCAAGCTCAGGATACACAGAATTATTTATCGTTACGGTGAAGTCCATTGCATCTCCGGTAAAAAAAATGTTACCGTAATGCGATGACGATACCTGCATTCCGAATCTTGACGATGTTCCGGCTTTTCGCACTTCAATTTTTGAAACCAAAACCGTACCATACTGCAAAAAGCCCATTTTATCAGTGTAGATACCTATGTGGAAATCTGCCGAATTCAGTTCATTTCGCATTGTAGGCTTTTCCATAATTAAAACGGACTCTTTCCACATTTTTGTTGAGTGCATATCCACGCGTTCCTCACGGACAACGCTTGCATTTGTCTTTGCATCCCATTTATTTGCATTTACCGCTGTGTTGTTATTTTGATACGCCGGATATTCTACCGCAATTGTTCCGTCAGAATCATCATAGTATGTTATAACCAATTCTAAATTCGTTCCGTCTTTTAAATTAGAAAGAATAGAATCATCAACATCCATACAAATATAACGATTTGAGTTGCCTACGGCAGGGTCTAAAAACCATCCGTCTCTTCCGCCTCT
>ERZ825159.936-NODE-936-length-31987-cov-3.817205_pt1 | contig 31987 bp, 22 predicted proteins | sample MGYA00519932_ERZ825159 | MGnify/ENA primary metagenome ERZ825159 (study PRJEB31778, sample SAMEA3449191) | human gut metagenome | biome: human gut; feature: human-associated habitat; material: faeces | place: United Kingdom | collected 2010/2012 ...
ATAAGAACAATAAATAATCAATCTATATAGGCAAATTTCAGGCAGAAATACATGAAATTGCAGGAATATACCTATCAGGCAGGCACAAGGAAGTTTATCTATAGGCAGATTGGAAGAAAAAGTGAAGGTTGAATAAGGATTCTGCCTGGATATGTCCTATAAATCAAGTGATAATGCGACTACCTATAGGTATCATGAACAACGAATCAATAATCAGATTAAGACATATTTATACAGAACTAGATAAACTGGTTCTTTTCAGTATTATATTCATAATTAATTGTCTTTAACTTATCAGTTATCTCTTTTTCTGAAACCATATAAGATTTGCACAGTTCCTCTAATGTATTGTAATTGTCACGAAGCTGTGTATTGATAAAGCTTAAAAGCATAACAGGGTCTTTAGGCATAGAAAAATCCTCCTTATATTGTGTTTTCAGTGATGGCTCTATTGTTGTACTATTTAGTACAGCATGAATATTTTCCCATATTAAGCATATTCTGTAAATGTAAGGCTTGTATATAAAATTGTATTAAAATAAATACATTTATGGTTGCACGAAAACGATTACTATGTTATAATTTTAACAAGCTAAGAAATATACTACTTAAATAACTGAATATTAAATTATGGAGGTTTTGTTATGGGAAAGAAATGGGTGTATTTGTTTACAGAGGGTAACGCAGATATGCGTGAGCTTCTCGGTGGTAAAGGTGCGAATCTGGCAGAGATGACTAATATCGGTCTACCTGTACCACAGGGATTCACAATTACAACAGAAGCTTGTACCCAGTATTACGAGGATGGTAGAGAAATCAATAATGAGATCATGGGACAGATTAACGAACATATTGAGAAGATGGAACAGATTACAGGCAAGAAGTTTGGAGATATGGAGAATCCACTTTTAGTTTCAGTTCGTTCTGGAGCAAGAGCTTCTATGCCGGGTATGATGGATACAATCCTTAATCTTGGACTTAACGAGGACGTTGTTAATGTAATTGCACAGAAATCCGGCAATCCAAGATGGGCATGGGATTGTTATAGAAGATTTATCCAGATGTATTCAGATGTAGTTATGGAAGTTGGCAAGAAATATTTCGAAGAGCTTATTGACAAGATGAAGGATGAGAGAGGGGTTAAGCTTGATGTAGAGCTTACAGCGGATGATCTTAAGGAGCTTGCAACACAGTTTAAGGCTGAATATAAGTCTAAGATTGGCAAGGATTTCCCAGATGATCCTAAGGAACAGTTATACGGAGCTATAAAAGCTGTATTCCGTTCATGGGACAACCCAAGAGCTAATGTATACAGAAGAGATAATGATATTCCTTATTCTTGGGGAACAGCAGTTAATGTACAGTCTATGGCATTTGGTAATATGGGGGATGACTGTGGAACTGGTGTTGCATTTACAAGAGATCCTGCAACTGGTGCTAAAGGACTTTTTGGAGAGTTCCTTACTAACGCACAGGGTGAAGATGTTGTTGCCGGAGTAAGAACTCCAATGCATATTCAGGAAATGAGTGAGAAGTTCCCGGAAGCATTTGAGCAGTTTAAGGATGTGTGTGCAACTCTGGAAGAACATTACAGAGATATGCAGGATATGGAATTTACAGTAGAGCATGGTAAGCTGTTCATGTTACAGACACGTAATGGTAAGAGAACAGCACAGGCAGCATTAAAGATTGCATGCGATCTTGTAGATGAGGGGATGAGAACAGAGAAGGAAGCAGTTGCAATGATTGATCCTCGTAATCTTGATACACTTCTTCATCCTCAGTTTGATGCAGCTGCACTTAAGGCTGCAACTCCAGCAGGAAGAGGTCTAGGAGCATCTCCTGGCGCTGCATGTGGTAAGATTGTATTCTCAGCAGAAGATGCAGAAGAGTGGAATGCAAGAGGCGAGAAGGTTGTTCTTGTAAGACTTGAGACATCGCCAGAAGATATTACAGGTATGAAGGCTTCACAGGGTATTCTTACTGTAAGAGGAGGTATGACAAGCCATGCAGCGGTTGTTGCAAGAGGTATGGGAACCTGCTGTGTATCTGGCTGTGGTGATATTGCAATGGACGAAGCTAATAAGAAGTTCACACTTGCAGGCAAGGAATACCATGAAGGAGATTATATATCTATTGATGGTACAACAGGCAACATATATGATGGACAGATTCCTACGGTTGATGCCAAGATTGCAGGAGAGTTTGAAAGAGTTATGGAGTGGGCTGATAAGTACAGAAAGTTAAAGGTTCGTACTAATGCAGATACTCCTAAGGATGCCAAGAAGGCAAGAGAACTTGGAGCAGAAGGTATCGGACTTTGCCGTACTGAGCATATGTTCTTTGAAGAGGACAGAATTGCCGCATTCAGAGAGATGATATGTTCTGATACTGTAGAAGAAAGAGAAGCAGCACTGGATAAGATTCTGCCATATCAGCAGGGAGATTTCGAAGCACTTTATGAGGCACTTGAAGGCAATCCGGTAACTATCAGATTCCTTGATCCACCTCTTCATGAATTTGTTCCTACAGAGGAAGAAGATATTAAGAAGTTAGCTGAATCACAGGGCAAGTCAGTAGAGACTATTAAGAATATTATTGCAAGTCTTCATGAGTTTAATCCAATGATGGGACACAGAGGATGCCGTCTTGCAGTAACATATCCAGAGATTGCCAAGATGCAGACAAGAGCTGTTATAAGAGCTGCAATCAATGTTAAGAAGGCACATCCTGACTGGAATGTTAAGCCGGAGATTATGATTCCGCTTATCTGTGAGGTTAAGGAATTAAAGTATGTAAAGAAGACTGTTGTTGAGACAGCAGATGAAGAGATTAAGGCAGCAGGAATCGACCTTGAATACGAGGTTGGTACTATGATTGAGATTCCAAGAGCTGCACTTACTGCTGATGAGATTGCCAAGGAAGCTGATTTCTTCTGCTTTGGTACTAACGATCTTACACAGATGACATTCGGATTCTCAAGAGATGACGCTGGTAAGTTCCTTAATGCATACTATGAATCTAAGATATTTGAGAATGACCCATTTGCAAAGCTTGACCAGAATGGTGTTGGTAAGCTTATGGAGATGACAATAAAGCTTGGAAGACCGGTTAATCCGGATCTTCACATAGGTATCTGTGGAGAGCATGGTGGAGATCCTTCATCAGTTGCATTCTGCCACAAGATTGGTCTTGATTATGTGAGTTGCTCACCATTCAGAGTACCTATTGCAAGACTTGCAGCAGCACAGGCTGCGATTGCAGAAGAGAAATAATCCAATTTCTGACCATAACACGAGTTTCGGGGCATGGAAGGCGAAAGCTTTTCATGCCCCGAAATGTTATTAAATAAAATCGACTAGCTTTAAGGAAATAAATAGTTTTCCACCCAATGTGAGTGTATCGAGTTTTATTGAATATTTAAAAGAAAGTCAATAGTAATGATTTTTGACAGACATGTAAATTTGAAATATAAATTGGAAAAATTTTATTTTGAGTTTACCATTTTATCTTGATTTAGTTATGATATAAAATATATGTATAAATATGACAATATTGTTTTAGAATTAGAAAATTATGATACAATTAAGAAAAATTTTGCCTTGGAACAAAAATATCTTTAAGTGAAAGAGATGAGGAGTGAAGTAATGGTTGAGCGTAAAGTGCAAAGTGGCTATATAATAGGTATGGATAAATCATACATATTTACATACGACGGAGATTTGTTACAGTTAGTTCCAAAGGATGAAGAGTCAATAAAACCATATGATTGCTTTAAGAATATGAATATGAATTATGATGTACTGGAGGGAAATACTATTGGGTTTGATAAAGTATTCTTTTTGAATTGCCATTTAAAAGTGTATTTGTCAGGCTATATTGCAAAGCCCGCTGGATATGTATGCTTTAGCAATAATGAGAGAAAATTTGATGTGATTACTTTTAAGAGTGGAATAATAGATTATTTTTATCGACCAAATCATATTATTGACAAAGAAAATACTCAGTATGATTATAATACAGGTGAAGCAGCATTGAAATTAAAAACATTTGATAAGACTAGTAAAGAAATTGAAGTTGAAGTGGCTGGGAAAAAAGCAAAGTTGATGTTAAGCGTTACTTTGCCGGTAGAACCAGTATATATGCAAATAGATTATAATCTAGGAAAACCTAAATCTATATTTCAATTAGTATTTAATGAACCAGTAGATATAGAGGATTTTAGAGAAGTATATATGTGGATTTATAATTTGATGGTATTTCTTAATTTTCGTAAAGATATAAGTTTGGGGCAAATTGAATTTGGAAAAATAAATGAAGAAAATAGTATTGGAAAGATCGGATATTTATATTTAAATGAAAAAAGAAAAAATAATATTACGAATATAGATAGAATAATTGGATATAATTTTGTGTTTGATCATATAAATGAGCTGTTGAAAATTGTAAATAAAGAAGATTTGAATTTATTATTTATTCCTAGGAGCGAAAGAGAAGATAAAATTATATCAGCAGAAAAATATATGATATGTTGTACAAGCTTTGAATCTGTATTTAATTTTACTTTTCCAAATGCTAAAGCAGAAAGTTGTGAGAAAGCAAGTGAAGTGAAAAATGAGTTTTTACAATATATTGCTTGGAAAAGGGAGAAGTATAAAGGGCAAGATGCTAAAAAACGTAAAGAATTTCAAAAATATGCAGATATAATAGAATTATTGGATTTTGGTTTAGCAGAGAAGTTTGATTATTGTATTTTAAAATATGAAAAGTGTATTGATGAATATAAAAAGAAAATTTTGCGTAATTTCAATTTTGAACTAGAGGAATTTAATGATTTATCATTGCAATTTGCAAAGAAGAGGAATCTACTTATTCATAGTAGTGTAGAAGAGTTTGAAGATATACACATTTTTGCTTATATGATAGCAAGAGCACTTATTTATATTATGATATTAGATAAATCTCAGCTTGATTCATCAATGATAATTCAAGCAATTGATAAGGTTTTATAAAAATATAATCATAGAATAAGAGTCGTTATTGAGTATAAAGGCTTGCATTATATTTTTTATTTAAAAAATTTTTATAAAAAAATCGCCCCTGCTAAACTGCAGGTGCGACACATTGCTAATATAACGAGTCCTACGCAGCTCCAGGACGGAACAACATATGACTCTAATAATATTATACACAATATTTATATGAAGTCAATTAAATATTTATTCTGAAAAATCTTCCGGAATATATTCATCTAAAAGATTTTCGTCCTTATCAAGTGTGGAAAATTTTTCACTTACAGGGTATGAAAAATTTTTGCCTATTTTTTGGAAACCATATTCTAAAAAGTGAGATTTTGGAATATAGTTATTCTCTGTGATATTATGTAATTGGGTAAAGAGCTTTACAATCCATTTTTGAAATTCTGTTTCTGGTTCTTTTTGATCAAGTTCGTTTTCATAATAATGTCTTACGATACCAGCAAATATATCAGCAAACTGTACTGCGGGAGTTACAGCAGAACTGACAAACAATGGCATTTCTAATATGTGATGGAAAGAACGTCCAAAATTTGTTTTGAACAAAAAGCCAGTAATCGCTTCAGCAATTTTTCTATCAGCATCTTCATGTACCTCATCAAATATCATCATTGCTTTTCCATAGTGGTGGTGGTTACAATAAAATTCCACTTTTTTTAATAACAGATAATATTGTTTTGGAAGATGATGCTCAGGAACAATAATTGATTCATCGGGTCTGTCCATAATTACAGCAAAAATGGCAGCGTCATAAGAAGTGATGATGTCAACCATGCCTTCAACATAAGTTTTATTATTTGTTCGATTTTTTGTAATAGTAGCTTCACGAATAAGTTTTGTAGACTTTATTTCGTCTTGTTTCCCATAAATCGTTTCTTTTAATTTATATATCTGATTTGTTATAGGTTTAATATCATTTTCATGGATACAAACTCCAAGTAAAATTGGATTTTTGGTTGAATCAGTAGGGCGAGGATATCCGCTTTCGTCTATGAATACAAGCATATAATTAAGTTGCTCCTTTAAATAAATAATGAAAATAGTATACTATAAAAAGCACTGAATTACCATATAAAAATAATATTTTTAAAAGCATTGAACAATAAAAAATCTATAGAATGTATTAGCCAAAGATTTTGCAGAAGCAATAGAGGTTTGACATTTTGCATTAACAATACAATTTTGCTATAATTCACATTATAAGTGATGCGTAAGATTTTACGAGTACTAAAGAGGGGAGTTATGTCGGGTATGGGAAAAGAAAAACTTTCAGAAGAAGATATAAAAGCAAGATATATAACTCCAGCGGTAGAGCAATCAGGCTGGGACAAAAAGCAGATTCGTTATGAGTATGCATTCACAGCAGGTCGCATCATCCTAAGGGGTAATGTAACTTCACGAGGCAAGCAGAAGCGAGCAGATTATTTGCTATTCTATAAGCCTAATCTTCCATTAGCAATCATAGAGGCTAAGGATAACAACTATCCAGTAGGAGCAGGACTGCAACAGGCTATAGAGTATGCAGAAGCTCTGGATGTAAAGTTTGTATATGCATCTAATGGAGATGGCTTTGTAGAGCAGGATTTAATAACTGGTGATATTCGTAACCTTTCCTTAGATGAGTTCCCATCGCCAGATGAGTTATATCACAGATATGTAAATGAGATGAATTTCTCTGAAACTGGTGAGAAAGCTCTGCTAGAGCCATATTACTGGGTGCCAGGTTATAAGACACCTCGTTACTATCAGAGAATCGCCATTGACAGAACTGTAAATGCTGTAGCAAGTGGCAGGGACAGGGTACTCTTAGTCTGTGCAACTGGAACTGGTAAAACATTCATGGCTTTTCAGATTATCTACAGATTATGGAAAGCTGGTATAAAAAAGAAAATATTATTCCTTGCTGATAGGAATGTCCTTGTAGACCAGACAATATCTGGTGATTTCAAGCCATTCGGGGGTAAAATGACTAAAGTCGAGAATAAACAGCTCGACAGTTCTTATGAAATATATCTTGCATTGTACCAGCAGTTAGCTGGTGATGAGGGGGTAGAGCCATTCAAGCAGTTTAAGCCTGAGTTCTTTGACTTGATACTCATTGATGAGTGTCATAGAGGCTCCGCTAAGGAAGAGTCAGCTTGGAGAAAGATATTAGAATATTTCTCTGGTGCAACTCAAATAGGTATGACAGCTACACCAATTGAAACAAAAGAAGCATCATCGCAGACATATTTTGGAGAAGCTATTTATGAGTATTCTCTGAAACAGGGGATTAATGATGGATTCCTTGCTCCATATAAGGTCATTCGTATAGGACTTGATAAAGACCTTGTTGGTTATCGTCCAGAAGCTGGGAAACATGATGATAATGGCTATGAAATCGAGGATAGAGAGTACAATATCAAAGATTTTGATAGGACTCTTGTACTTGATGAGAGAACCAAAGTCATTGCAAAGAAAGTTACAGAATTCTTGAAGAAAACTGACAGGTTCAGCAAGACTATTGTGTTCTGCGTAGATGTGGAGCATGCGGAGCGTATGCGTCAGGCTCTCATTGCCGAGAATAAAGACCTGTGGACTGAGAACCATAAGTACATTATGCGTATAACTGGAGATAATGCTGAAGGTAAAGCCCAACTGGATAATTTCATTGATGAGGACAGTACATATCCTGTTATAGCAGTCACAAGCAAGCTGATGACTACTGGTGTTGATGCTAAAATGTGCAAGCTCATTGTGTTGGATAACAATATAAATTCCATGACAGAATTCAAGCAGATTATTGGTCGAGGTACTCGTCTGCTTGAGGATTATGGAAAAACATATTTTACAATTATGGACTTCCGTAACGCATCAAGATTATTTGCTGATAAAGATTTTGATGGTAACCCTGAGGTGGTCATCGACATTACTGGCGATGACCCAGTAGATCCAGTAACAGGCAATGAAGACGATACTGAAAATACAGGAGATGATACTGGCAGTAATTCAGGTACTGGAAATACAGGAAATACTGGTGATTCTGGCGATGATTGGGGTAATGGTGATGGCTCTGAGAAGCCTAAGAAGTATTATGTCAAGGATGTAGAAGTCAAAGTTCTGTCTGAGAGAATACAGTACATTGATAAGGATGGAAAACTTATAACTGAAAGTCTTATCGATTACACAAGAAAGAATATTTTAGGACAGTATGCGAGGTTAGATGTATTCCTTAAGAAGTGGAATGAAGCAAAGAAGAAACAGGCTATCGTAGAAGAACTTCGTGAGGATGGTGTACTGCTGGATGCTGTTCGTGAAGAGACAGGTCAGACTGATATAGACGATTTTGATTTAATCCTGCACCTTGCATATGATAAAGCACCGCTTACCCGTATAGAGCGTATCAAAAATGTTCAGAAGAGAGGATATCTCTATAAGTATTCAGAGCTTGCACAAAAGGTTCTGGGAACACTTATGGATAAGTATGCAAGTGAAGGATTGAAAGAGATAGAGGAGACAAAGGTTTTACAGTTACACGAATTCCAGCAGTTTGGTAGTCCTATGAAGATTGTTAAAGCCTTTGGAGGTAAAGCAGCATATGAACAGGCTGTGAAAGAACTGGAAGATGAAATCTTCTCTGCGTAGTGAGGATAATATGATAGATAATTCATTTAGACATTCTGCTGGATTTGGTAAAAGAATGGAATACAAAATAGTTGGGGATATGCTGATGGAGGGATTAGATTGTTATATGCCATTAGTTGATGACCATGGCGTAGATTGCGTTATAAAACGTGAGGATGGTGTATTCATAGAGATACAGATTAAAGCTAGGTCAAAAGACGTAACTGATGGCGATGCTGCATTATTTTCAGCGATAACTCATGAACTTACACCTAATTTTTATTTTGTATTTTATTCAGAACGATTGGAAAAAACATGGATTCTTTCTTCAAAAGAATTTTTGGATGAATGTGTTACAAATAAAAAGGGTAAGAATATAGGAAAACATAGTATTTGGTTCAATGGAAACAAAAAGAATAAAGTTACTGGTATTAAGGAAGAATATGCATTTCCAAAGTATGATAAATACTTGGTAAGTGACTTTTCAAGATTTCATGCACCAAGTAAAAATGTAATATAAATATGTTCAGCAAAAGAACATAACAAAGAAACAGTGAAAGTAGGTTTTTTATCAATGGCTATAACTAATTTTGTTAAGAGAATACAAGATGTAATGCGTAATGACGCAGGGGTAAATGGAGATGCTCAGCGTATTGAGCAGATTGTATGGACTCTGTTTTTAAAAATATATGATGCAAAAGAAGAGGAATGGGAGCTTATCAATGATGATTATATTTCTATCATTCCCGATGAGTACAAGTGGAGAAACTGGGCGGTAGATAACAGGGATGGTCAGGCTCTTACTGGAGATGCACTTCTTGACTTTGTTAATAATAAGTTGTTCCCTGCACTTAAAAATCTTGAGGTATCAGAGGATACTCCAATGAACCAGATGATGGTGCGTTATGCCTTTGAGGATGCCAACAACTATATGAAAGATGGTATCCTGCTTAGACAGGTCATCAATATCATTGATGAAATTGATTTTACAGAGTATGAGGAAAGACACGCATTTGGCTCAATCTACGAGTCATTTCTGAAAGATTTACAAAGTGCTGGTAATTCAGGAGAATACTACACACCTAGAGCTGTAACTGACTTTATGGTAAAAGTTACAAAACCAAGACTAGGTGAGAGGGTAGCTGACTTTGCCTGTGGTACTGGTGGATTCCTTGTGTCTGCTCTTAATGAATTATATGAGGAGAGCCTTAAATCTAACGAGAACAAGGAAATTTATAATAATACAGTTTATGGTGTGGAGAAGAAAGCTCTGCCACATATTCTTTGTGTTACCAATATGCTCCTGCATGATATTGATAACCCTGAGATAATTCATGGCAATACTCTTGAGACTGATTACAAAGAGTACAGAAAGATGGAAAAGTTTGATCTTGTCCTTATGAACCCACCATATGGCGGTAATGAAAAGGATTCTGTAAAAGCAAACTTCCCTATGGAACTGCGTAGTTCAGAGACTGCTGATTTATTCATGGATATTATTATGTTCCGCTTAAAGAAAGATGGTAGATGTGGAATTATTCTTCCTGATGGTTTCCTCTTTGGTACTGATAATGCAAAGGTAAATATCAAGAAGAAACTGCTTGAGGAGTTTAATCTTCATACAGTCATAAGAATGCCACATAGTGTGTTTGCTCCGTATACTTCTATTACGACAAATATTTTGTTCTTTGACAATACACACCCAACAGAGGAGACATGGTTCTATCGTTTGGACATGCCTGAGGGGTATAAGAATTTCTCAAAGACAAAGCCTATGAAGCTGGAGCATTTTGCACCTGCCCTTAAGTGGTGGGATAATCGTGAGGAGATTGAAGTAGATGGATTCCCTAAGGCTAAGAAATATACGGTAGATGAAATCGTAGCCAACGGATACAATATTGACCTTTGTGGATTCCCACACGAAGAAGAGGAAATCCTTGACCCGATGGATTTAATTAATCAGTATCAGGAAAAGAGAGCATCCCTTAATGCTGAGATTGACCATGTATTAGAGAAGATTACTTCTATGTTGGGAGGTAACTAATTTGAATGCTCAGGATTTAAAGAACAGTATCCTACAGCTTGCTGTTCAAGGCAAGCTCGTCGAGCAAAGAGCCGAAGAAGGCACTGCGAGAGAGTTGCTTGAACAGATAAAGCTGGAAAAGGAACAGCTCATAAAGGATAAAAAGATAAAGAAGTCAAAGCCATTGCCAGAGATTACGGAGGATGAGATACCATTTGAAATCCCTGAGTCTTGGGAGTGGGTAAGGTTAATTGATTTGTGTAGCTTGATTTCAGATGGTACACATAAAACACCAGCATATGTAGAATATGGTGTACCATTTATTTCTGTTAAAGATATATCAAGTGGAGTTATGGACTTTTCAAATGTGAAATATATTACGCGAGAGGAACATGAAAAATTGATATCTCGTTGTAAACCTGAGATGAATGATGTTCTGTTGTGTAGAATTGGTACATTAGGCAAAGCAATAAAAATATGTACAGATAAGGAATTTAGTATATTCGTTAGTTTGGGATTATTAAAATTAATTGAAGCAGATGTAGCTGATTACATAGTTCAAGTAATTAATTCTGGCTATGGTTATCGGTGGATAGATGATAATAAAGTGGGGGGTGGAACTCATACAAATAAAATTAATTTAGATACACTCAGGGGTATGCCAATTCCTATTCCGCCACTTGAAGAGCAACGTCGTATCGTTGCTAAGATTGAGGAAATTTTTCCATATATCGACCAGTATGACAAGGCTTATACGAAGCTGGAAACATTTAATAAAAAATTCCCAGAGGATATGAAGAAGAGTATCCTGCAAATGGCTATGCAGGGCAAGCTGGTGGAACAACGACCAGAAGAAGGAACTGCTGACGAGCTTTATGAGCAGATTGTTGCTGAGAAAGCCCAGCTTATCAAAGATGGCAAGATTAAGAAAGAAAAGCCATTGCTTGAGATTACTGAGGACGAAATTCCTTTTGAGATTCCTAGTAGCTGGAAATGGATGAGATTTGGAGAGTTTGGAAGTTATAAAAAAGGACCTTTTGGTAGTGCATTGACTAAGGCAATATTTGTACCTAAAGCAGATAATACAATAAAAGTTTACGAGCAAAAAAATGCAATTCAGAAGGATGCTTCATTAGGCGATTACTATATTACCAGTGATTATTTTGAAGGTAAGATGAAGGGGTTTGAGCTTTTTCCGGGAGATATTATTGTCAGTTGTGCAGGTACGATTGGTGAGACATATATTATGCCAGATGGAATGGAACAAGGTATAATAAATCAAGCGTTGATGAGAATGAAATTAATGCCTTCAGTTTATGTGGATTATTTCTTAATATACTTTGATGTCATTTTGAAACAAACAGCAAGAAAAAGTAGTAAAGGCTCTGCGATTAAAAATATTCCACCATTTGACGAATTGAAAAGTTATTTAGTGCCACTCCCACCACTTGAGGAGCAGAAGCGTATCGTTGCCAAGATAGAGGAGCTTTTACTAATTTGTGACCAGCTTATCAAGTAAATTGAATTGTGCAAGGAGGTGCATTGTCATAGATAAATGGAGTATGGCAAAGTATTTGATTGATGCAAAAAAGAATATAGATAGCATTATTTTTATTGAAGAAAACATTGATAAGGTTTGCAATCTAAACCTTAGACGAAAAGTTGAGGAACTAAGGAGAGAATTCTACATAAACTGCTGTGTTGTACTTGATAAATCACATCCTAAAAATAAAAAGAAAATTTGTGAAGATAAGCTGATTGAGGCGATTTATTATGAACGTGATAAGAATTGTGCGCATAGAGATGATGATTACAAATCTCCAAAGTTCAATCAATTGAGTGATATGATTGAAACGATGAAACATCAGATACAGAAAGTGCTTGTGGTTTGCAAGGATTCACTTCCTAATAATATTACATTGGATTTTGTATCACACGATAAGGAATTGTTTCGCCTAATATATGGAATTACTGCTGAAAAGGAAGAAGAAATAAAACGTAGAAAGTATCCTAAATATGGCAAGACATCGCAGTCAGGAGATTTTATAACAAAGAATGTATTTCAAGAGGCTGAGGATATCAGAACAATTAAGGACAAAAATGAGTACACAGTAATAATTGAGGATGGCATTAATTCTTATGAGACACTACAAAATCGTCAGGATGCCTGCATAAAAATGAATGTCCTTTACAATTTGGAAATATGGTGTAGTATTAATCAAGAAAGTTTTGCAAAGATTCAAAAACTCAAAAAAGCTGGAGGATTAAATGAATTTGATATGCCAGTTATGCCAAAGGATAATGCACAGTTAGAAGAATTTATAAGCCTTTTTTATGATATAGTAAATGATAGCGAAAGTTGAATATTAATGGGGTATCATTTGTTATATTATAATATTTCCGTACACAGGCTGCAATTGCGGAAGAGAAATAATCCAATTTTTGACCATAACACGAGTTTCGGGGCATGGAAAGCGAAAGCTTTTCATGCCCCGAAATGTTTAAAATGGAATATTTTTTTCATTGCCCTAAATCATAATATGTTTTATAATAATATGAAAATATATATTGATTGGAGCGTATTATGGAACAAAAGAAAATCGAACCTATTCGTGATGCCAGAAAGCTTGGTAAAGCGAAGATGCTGATTCTTGGTATTCAGCATATGTTTGCCATGTTTGGCGCAACTATTCTTGTACCTATTCTGGTATCAGGATATTTTCAGGCTGCCTGTGGTGAGGAACTTACCAGAGGTCTGTCTGTATCAGTAACACTTTTCTGTGCTGGTTTTGGTACATTGATATTCCACCTGTGTACTAAATTCAAAGTACCTGCATTCTTAGGATCTTCCTTTGCATTTCTTGGTGGATTCTACACAGTAGCTAATCTTGACAGCGGTATGTATGCTGGAATGTCAGCTAATGATAAGGCTGCTTATGCATGTGGTGGTATATTTGTTGCCGGAATGCTTTACTTTGTACTTGCACTTATAATTAAGCTTGTTGGAGTCAACAGAGTTATGAAATTCCTTCCACCTGTAGTTACAGGACCTATCATTATATGTATCGGTCTTTCACTTGCAGGTTCAGCTATTACAAATGCTTCAACTAACTGGTTACTTGCATTTGTTGCACTTGCTGTAATTATTATATTCAATATATGGGGCAAGGGACTTTTCAAGATTATCCCTATTCTTATGGGTGTAGTAATTTCATATGTATTTGCACTTATTCTTAATGCATGCGGCGTACATAATCCTGATGGTTCAGCAATACTTAATTTCTCATCAATTGCATCTGCTTCATGGGTTGGAATTCCAAAGTTCCAGTTTATGAAGTTTGATTTAACAGCAATCCTTGTAATGGCACCTATTGCTATTGCAACAATGATGGAACATATCGGAGATATGTCAGCTATTTCGGCTACAGTTGAAGAAAACTATTTAGCAGATCCAGGTCTTCACAGAACACTTATTGGTGATGGTGTTGCAACAGCATTTGCAGGTGCAATTGGAGGTCCGGCTAATACTACATATGGTGAGAACACAGGAGTTCTTGAACTTTCTAAGGTATATGACCCAAGAGTAATCAGAATTGCAGCAGTATTTGCAATTATACTTTCATTCATACCTAAGTTTTCATCAGTTATATCAACTATGCCAACAGCAATTATCGGTGGTATATCATTCATGCTTTATGGTATGATTTCAGCTATCGGTGTAAGAAATGTTGTTGAGAACAAGGTTGACCTTACTAAGTCAAGAAACCTTATTATTGCAGGTGTTATATTTGTATGTGGTTTAGGCTTCGGTGGTGGACTTACATTTACAATCGGTGGAACATCTATAACACTTACAGCACTTGCAATCGCTGCTATAGCAGGTATTCTTCTTAATGCTATATTACCTGGTAATGATTATGAATTCGGTAAGAATCCAGCAGGTGACAGTAGCCGTGGAGTTTATGTTATGAACACAGACTCTGAAAAAGAAGAATCAGAGGATAATAAGTAAATAATAATAAAATTTGGAGGTATTTAATAATGATGGATTTTGAGAATGAGAAGAATATAACAATATTTACACATCCACTTATCCAGCATAAGATTTCAATTCTTAGAGATAAGAAAACAGGAACTAATGAATTCAGAAAGCTCGTTGAAGAAATAGCTATGCTTGAAGGCTTTGAGGCTTTATCAGACCTTCCGACAGAAGATGTTGAGATTGAGACACCTATTGAAACCTGTATGACACCTATGATTTCAGGCCGTAAGCTTGCAATTGTTCCTATTTTAAGGGCAGGTCTTGGAATGGTTCCTGGTGTACTTTCACTTGTACCAACTGCTAAGGTCGGACATATCGGAATGTACCGTAATGAAGAGACACATGAGCCGGTACCATATTACTGCAAGCTTCCACATCCAATTGAGGAAAGAACTATTGTTGTAACAGATCCGATGCTTGCAACAGGTGGCTCGGCAGTTGATGCAATTGATCAGATAAAGAAGGTTGGCGGAAAGCAGATTAAGTTCATGTGTATCATAGCTGCCCCAGAGGGAGTTGAAAAGCTTCATAAGGCGCATCCAGATGTTCAGATATACATTGGACATCTTGACAGAGAGCTTAACGCAGATGCTTATATTTGCCCAGGACTTGGGGATGCCGGAGACCGAATCTTCGGAACTAAGTAAATAATTATGGGCATGTAATTGCTTTGTGTTAAGAGATATGATAGTGTGTAAAATGCGGCTCCCAACGGGAGCCGTTTTTGTAACTTATATTATTTAATTAAGGAGATTTCGATGAGCAAGGAGGAAAACAGAAAGAATTTTTCTAAATATGTATCGCAGAATATTCTCGGAATGATAGGGTTTTCATGCTACGTTCTTGCTGACTCGTATTTTATATCTATAGCAAAGGGAGCAGACGGACTTACAGCATTAAATCTTGTTATGCCATTATATAGTATAATATTCTCAATTGGTGAGATGATTGGTGTTGGTTCAGCTATAAGGTATGCAATTAGTAAGATTAAAAAAGATGCAGATGCAGATGATTATTTCTGGAATGCAATAATATGGTGCATAATGTCAAGTATGATATTCGTTTTTGCCGGAATATTCTTTTCGTCAGATATCATGCGTGTTCTGGGAGCTGATGAACATATTGTAGCAGTTGGGAATAATTACACTAAGATATTCATGTGTTTTGCACCTATGTTTATGTGCAACTATGTGACTAATGCATTTGTAAGAAATGACGGAGCCCCGGGGATTGCTATGAGTGCAACACTTTTTAGCAGTCTGTTTAATATAGTGTTTGACTATATTCTCATGTTCCCGATGAATCTGGGAATGGAAGGTGCAGCACTGGCAACAGCTTTGTCGCCGATTATAGGTATGGGAATATGCAGCATACATTTCTTCTCTAAGAAAAGCAGTGTCAGGCTTGTTGTGTGTAAGCCTTCAGTAAGAAAACTTGTGGCAGGAAGCCAGCTTGGTGTATCGGCATTTGTAGGAGAGATGTCGTCAGCGGTCATTACACTTGCTTTTAATTTCGTAATACTTAAGCTGGCTGGTAATGTCGGAGTAGCTGCATACGGAGTTGTGGCTAATATTGCAATTGTCACAACTGCAGTATTTAATGGTGTTGCACAGGGAAGTCAGCCACTTATAAGCAGTTGTTTCGGCAGGGGAGACAAGGATGGATGTACACAGTTAAAACGAATGGGATATACAACAGCATTTGTACTTGCAGCGGTTATGTATAGTATATTGTTTATATTTGCAGGACAGTTTGTCGCAGTGTTTAACAGTGAAGGTTCAGAAATGTTAAGGCTTTACGCAACAGAAGGCGTTAAGTTATATTTTATTGGAATATTCTTTGCAGGAATTAATATTGTAGGTGGCGGTGCATTCAGTGCAACAGAGGATGCGTTTAAAGCGGCAGTTGTTTCTGTGGCAAGAGGATTTGTGCTGATTTTAGGTGCAGTTTTTGTAATGTCAGCACTTTTTGGAATGACAGGTATCTGGCTCTGCCTTCCTGTTACCGAGGCAATCGTGTGTATCGTGACTTTTTTCTTTCTGAGAAAATTTTAAGCAAGGTATTTATAAAAGAAGAACTCTGTTGCGAATGTATTGATTCATACATCTCATAACAGAGTTCTTTTTTTATCTTATTTTAAATATTTCGCTGTCTCAAGAATACGGTTTGCATTCTCAATTCTCTCCTGTGTCGGAGGATCGATTCCCTCTAACTTGTAATCATATCCAAGTTCTTTCCACTTATATGCACCAAGTGTATGATATGGAAGAACTTCAACACGCTCTACATTATCCAGTGTCTCGATGAAATCATGGAGTCTCTCCAGGTACTCATCCTTGTCACTGCGCTCCGGAACGAGTACGTGACGGATCCAGATTGGTTTCTTGATATCAGACAGGTAACGTGCAAACTCAAGAATATTCTTGTTGCTCTGTCCCGTGAGAATCTTATGCTGCTCATCATCAATGTGTTTGATGTCAAGCATCAGCATATCTGTGTATTTCAGCAGCTCCTGCAGTTTACCAAAGAATGGTTCTTCCTTTGTAAATACAGCTCCGCTTGTATCAATATTGGTATGAACTCCCTGTTCTTTCGCCTTCTTGAAAAGATCAATCAGGAAATCCATCTGCATCAGTGGCTCTCCACCGCTGACTGTGATACCACCTTTATCTTTCCAGTAGCTTTTATAGCGAAGTGCTGTTTTAAGCAGTTCGTCTGTTGTCTTCAGTTCGCCATCCTGCATCTTCCATGTGTCCGGGTTGTGGCAGAACTGGCAGCGCATTGGACATCCGCTTACAAAAATGATAAAGCGTACGCCAGGTCCGTCAACGGAACCGAAGCTTTCTGTTGAGTGAATGTATCCTTTTACTTCTGACATATATTTCTCCTTCTTTTTCCGGCAGTTTCCTGCCATTCTTCTGCAACCTTCAGATTTGTCTTCTGGCATTTCTTTATAATTGCAGGTCTTGTGAAAAAAGGACGCAGCATGGTGAAATGACTGCGTCCTGATATAGTTTCTGCTTATTTATGCATTTCTATACGCCATTGCTCTCCCAGCTCGAATCCGCTCCGCTTCTTCTCGCTGTAGGGCTGCGCCCTATGAAGCCAGCCAGTAAAGAGTCTCTTTGTAAGCAAGCTTACACGATCCTTTTACTGTCTGTCTTCGCATGGCTTGGCTGAATTACAAATTACATGTGGTCATGGCAAGTTCTTGCGATAACGTCAAGCTGCTGCTCACGAGTAAGGTCGATAAACTTAACAGCGTATCCTGATACACGGATTGTGAAGTTAGCGTACTCAGGTTTCTCTGGGTGCTCCATAGCATCTTTCAGCTTCTCAACACCGAATACGTTTACGTTCAGGTGATGTGCTCCCTGATCGAAGTATCCATCCAGTACGTGAGCAAGGTTCTCTTTACGCTCTTCATCTGTATGTCCAAGTGCACCTGGGTTGATTGTCTGTGTATTAGAGATTCCGTCAAGTGCAAGCTCGTAAGGAAGCTTAGCAACAGAGTTAAGAGAAGCAAGAAGTCCGCTCTGCTCTGCGCCGTAAGACGGGTTAGCTCCTGGTGAAAGTGGCTCTCCAGCCTTTCTTCCGTCCGGAAGAGATCCTGTAGCCTTACCATATACAACGTTAGATGTAATTGTAAGGATAGATGTTGTCGGTACAGAATGTCTGTATGTGTGGCACTTGTTCAGTTTGTGCATGAATGTTTTCAGAAGCCAGATAGCCATGTCATCTGCACGATCATCATCGTTACCGTATCTTGGGAAGTCTCCTTCGATTTCGAAATCTGTTGTGATTCCGTCTTCGTCACGAATAGCTTTAACCTTAGCGTATTTGATAGCGCAAAGTGAATCTACTACGTGAGAGAATCCAGCGATACCTGTTGCGAATGAACGCTTAACATCTGTGTCGATCAGTGACATCTGAGCTGCTTCATAGTAGTATTTGTCATGCATATAGTGGATCATGTTAAGTGTATCAACATACAGTTTGCTTAACCATTCCATCATAGCATCGTATTTTTCCATTACTTCATCGAAGTCAAGGTACTCAGATGTGATTGGTCTGTAAGCAGGTCCAACCTGAACTTTGTTCTTTTCATCAATACCACCGTTGATAGCGTATAACAGACACTTAGCAAGGTTTGCACGAGCTCCGAAGAACTGCATCTCTTTACCTGTCTCTGTAGCAGATACGCAGCAGCAGATTGAATAGTCATCGCCCCATACCGGACGCATAACATCATCGTTCTCATACTGGATTGAGCTTGTTTCTACCGAAATCAGAGCTGCGAACTTCTTGAAGTTCTCTGGCAGTCTTGAAGAGTAAAGTACTGTAAGGTTTGGTTCTGGTGAAGGTCCCATGTTCTTCAGTGTGTGAAGGAAACGATAGTCGTTCTTTGTTACCATAGAACGTCCGTCCTGTCCAAGTCCACCAACCTCAAGTGTTGCCCATGTCGGGTCTCCTGAGAACAGCTGGTTGTAAGATGGGATTCTTGCGAACTTAACCATACGGAATTTCATTACCATGTGGTCGATGATCTCCTGAGCTTCCTTCTCTGTGATCTTTCCAGCCTTCAGGTCTCTCTCGATATAGATATCAAGGAATGTAGAGATACGTCCTACAGACATAGCTGCACCATTCTGAGTCTTGATTGCTGCAAGATATCCGAAGTACAGCCACTGAGCTGCTTCATGAGCATCCTTAGCCGGCTGTGAAATATCAAATCCGTAAGCTGCAGCCATTTCTTTCATTTCTTTCAGAGCTTTGATCTGATCTGCAAGCTCTTCACGAAGACGGAAATCCTCACCCTTCATGCCGTGTCTTGCATAACGCTCGAAGTCATACTGTTTTCTCTCGATCAGGAAGTCGATACCATACAGTGCAACACGACGGTAGTCACCTACGATACGTCCACGTCCGTATGTATCCGGAAGTCCTGTAATAATCTTGTTATGACGAGCTTTCTTCATCTCTGGTGTGTAGATGTCGAATACTCCCTGGTTGTGTGTTTTATGATATTTTGTGAAGATCTCATGCAGTTTCTCGCTTGGCTGATATCCGTATGTTGTACAAGCCTGCTCAGCCATCTTGATACCACCATAAGGCATGAATGCTCTCTTCAGCGGTTTGTCTGTCTGCAAACCAACAATCTGCTCAAGATCTTTCATGCTCTCATCGATATATCCTGGGCCGTATGCTGTCAGACCGGAAACAACTTCTGTCTCCATGTCGAGAACTCCGCCCTTAGCTCTTTCTTCTTTCTGAAGTTCCTGCAGTCTTCCCCATAATTTGTCTGTTGCTTCTGTTGGTCCCTCAAGGAATGACTCATCACCTTCATATGGTGTGTAGTTCTCCTGGATGAAATCACGCACGTCTACAGAGTGTGTCCATTTTCTTCCCTTGAAGCCAGCCCACTGCTCAAAATTAGCCATTGAAAAATCCTCCTATATTCTTTCCTAAAATAGTTTTGTAATTGTTTTACGGGCATAGTATAACACCGTGTTAAATAAATGACAAGCGTAAAATCGAGAATAAATATCGGAAATCGCTTTGTATTCGATTTAGTACAAAATATACGAAAAAACGCCCATTTTACGGGGAATTGTACGAACTTTAATACAGTAAAAATGTACTGTAAAAAGAACATTTTCCCCATGTGTACGGTCTGATTTACAGACAAATAAACAGCCTCTTTTTCTTTCAAAATTCACTCTAGGTACTTTTCCTCTATGATAACGATTTCGTTTCATGTTTTCTCTATATTTTTGTCAATGGAGTTACGTTCTGTTTTTTGATATAATAGTGCATTAGCGTATCTATATTTAGTTTATGAAAGAGGAATATTATGGAAATCAGAAAGACAAAACCAGAAGAGCTTGAAGTACTTCTTAAGATGTACGAACATGCACGCAGATTCATGGCAACTCACGGAAATGCTTCTCAATGGGAAAACAATTATCCTTCTCCACAGTTAATTCTGGATGACATCACTGAGGGGAACAGTTATGTCTGCACAGAACAGGATCAGATCATTGCTACTTTCTATTATAAAGAAGGGGCTGATCCGACTTACATGCGCATCTACGAAGGTGAATGGATCAACGACTCCCGTTACGGAGTTGTTCACCGCATCACTTCCACCGGAAATGTAAAAGGTGCTGCTTCCTTCTGCCTGAACTGGGCTTTGGAACAATGCGGCAATATCCGTATTGATACACACCGGGACAATATCGTAATGCAGCATCTGTTAGATAAGAATGGATTCAAATATTGCGGAATCGTATATGTTGAGGATGGAACAGAACGAATTGCTTATCAGAAAGTGGTTTAATAATACCAAAATCCATAAAGCAAGGAGCAGAGACATTTGATTTTAATGTCTCTGCTCCTTGTTGCTATATGTCTCACAGAATCTTGCTGCGAAGGACGGTTCTTCTCCACCTGCATAGAGATGTGAGATATCTCCTACTTTCAATCCTCGGAAATATGCCGTTCCCTGTTCTCTCTCTTCTGTTACTACTTCTGTCACAGAAGTCGGTGCAAGAGCCAGACTATGCCAAAGCACGAATGGTGATACATTCCATAAATGGGACAACAGCACGCAGCTGATTCCGAAATGGCAGAAAAATGTCACTGTCTCATCACTTTCTTTCTCCACACGATAATGCGCCCCTTCTCTTACATATCCATGCTCTGCGAGAAAGCGATCAAATTCTTCAATCACATGATCGTATACTTCTACAAGATCAGAATTTTTCGCCACTTCTGTTTCACGCCATGCATTTTTATCCATATAAGCTTCATGTTCTGTCCAATACCCCGGAACCATATCCCATGCAATTCTAGGCAGGAAATGCTCACCTTCTTTTTTCACATCGGGATATGCTTTTTCAAGTTCCGGATTTTTATTCAAATCAACCTGCGCCGGGAACTCTTGCAGCCAATCCAATATTTCTGCTGTTTTTCCAGTTACCTCAAGACATGGAGTCGCCGTATCCTTCGCTCTTCCAAGTGGAGACTTATAGCATTCCCCCATATTCATAGATACTGCACGTTTTGCAAGCAGTGCCGCTTCACGTCTTCCTTTTTCTGTTAATGTGTCATTTACATAATCCGGATCTCCGTGACGGATCAATAGAATTCTCATCGTGTTTCTCCTTTGTAATTAATTATTTTCTCCAGCCATTCCTCTGCCAGTTTGGGCCAGATCTGTACTTCTTTCAGAGTCTTTCGGATTTCTTCTTTCTGCTCTGCTGTCCATTTCGGTGGCTGTGTTCTTCCAATTCCATTTTTCACAAGCAGTTCTTCTCCCATTTCCTTTGGAAATGAAGTTTCTCCCGCAAGAATCGCTTCTGCAAGCATACGAAGCTGCTCCTGTGTATAAGGCTGTCTTCCTCTGCGTTCCAGCCAATCCTCTGTTGCAACAGACATTCCATGTACACCTTCTGAAAATACATGGTGCGCAAATGGAACTCCTTCTTCCAGACATTTCTGTGCTAAAAGATAGCTGTTCTGCACCGGAACTGTTCCATCTGTTGCTGTCTGCCAGATGAAACATGGTGGTATTTCTTTTGTTACATACTTTTCAATTGACATATATTCCAGCTCTTTTTTTGTAGGATTCTTTCCAAACAGAGCTACAAAAGAATCTTTATGTGTGTACTTTCCTGTAGTGATTACCGGATAAGACAGCACAGCGGCATCCGGTTTGTTTGAAAACTTCTGATATTTTTCATCCGGATCCTTGATATCCTTCCCATGCACACACAGACTCGCACACAGATGTCCTCCGGCTGAAAATCCGCACACCACGATCCGATCTAACAAAACATGCAGCTGCTCTGCACGAAAACGGATCATTCGCATCGCTCTGGAAATATCATTCAATGGCTGAAGCTTTAATGGTGCTTCATCCAGTGGATTCACTGTATATTCAAGGACGAACACATTATAACCAGCCTGATAAAATTCCATAGCAACCAGATGTGCTTCCGAAGGCGATACAAGTCTGTAACCGCCTCCCGGAACAACCAGCATCGCCGGATGCATCAGCTCATCCTCATGAATATAGCTGACCATAATCGGGATAAAACCATGCGCCGCAGGGTAATGATATTCTTCTTTGTGCCATAATTCTATTCTTTCGCCTATCATGTGTTAATTCCTCCTGTATGATTTATAATTTGTGCTTTTCTGTTATTCTTTTAGGAGCACGGACTTTGCTCGTTGCTCGCGTAAAAAAGCCACGAAAGACAAGATCCCCCAACCTTGTCTTCCATGACTCCCATCACATACACTCAACTTGCTTTACAGTTCGAATCCTTCCAGATATGGATTCTCTGCCTCAGAAAACTTCTCTTCCTCAACCATCTGCGCGATTGCCGGGTCAAGTGGCATCTTTCCGAGAACCGGAACGTTAAGATCTGCTGCGATCTCATCAATGTGGCTTTCTCCAAATACTTTAATCTCTTTGCCACAATCCGGACACTTCACATAGCTGTAGTTCTCAACAATTCCAAGAACCGGAATATTCATCTGCTTCGCCATTCCATATGCCTTCTTCACGATCATCTGTACAAGATCCTGCGGAGATGTAACAATCACAACGCCGTCAACCGGAAGAGACTGGAATACTGTCAACGGAACATCACCTGTTCCAGGTGGCATATCAACGAAGAGATAATCAAGATCTCCCCACATAACATCTGTCCAGAACTGCTTTACAACACCTGCGATCACTGGTCCCCTCCAGATAACCGGTGCTTCCTCGTCTTCCAAAAGAAGATTGACAGACATGATCTTTGTTCCATCTGCTGCTTCACATGGAAGAATTCCCTGCTCAGTTCCTACTGCCATCTCATGAAGTCCATACATCTTTGGGATAGATGGACCTGTAATATCTGCATCCATAATACCAACATGATATCCTTTTGCTCTCATCATTCTTGCAAGGGATGCTGTCACGAGTGACTTACCAACGCCGCCCTTTCCACTGACAACGCCGATCACTTTTTTAATAGATGAATACATGTTCATCGGTTCATGCATATCAACTTTCTTACTTGTGCATGTTCCTGCACTGGCACAGCTGGCACAGGATTCCTCTGAACATCCTGCTGTTTTCTGCTCTTCTGCCATAATACCATAACCTCTTTTCTACAAATAAATAGTGGTATCATTGTAGCACATTTTCTCACAGAATGATAGGCTGAACCTATGCTTTTATTTTTCTAAGTGTTATACTTATGTTAATTGTTATGTTAATTCTTAATTCATTCTAACTTGAATACAATTAGAAAGGAGTTTTCCTATATGCCAGTAATATCCGAGCAGCTCAAGCCAATCGATACCGTCAATGGATTCCAGATCCGTCCCGGCTTTTTCCGTGAATTTGGTGCAGTCGCTATCCCGGGTGGTGTCAACTTTACGATTCATACACACGGAGCTACCTCCTGCGAGCTTCTGCTGTTTCACCGCAAAGCCGAAGAACCTTACGCCGTGATTCCATTTCCGGAAAGTTACAAGATTGGATTCTGCTATTCTATGATCGTCTTTGATCTGGATATCGAAGAATTTGAGTACGCCTATCGATTGGATGGTCCTTATGATGAAAAGAAAGGACTCCGTTTTGATAAAAACAAAATCCTGCTGGATCCTTATGCGCGCGCCGTCACCGGACAGAGCCAGTGGGGGCATGTAAATAACGCCCAGCATGGTTATCGTGCCCGTGTGGTACAATCCAACTTTGACTGGGGTGACCAGCGTCACCATTCTATTCCTATGGAAGACTTGATCATCTACGAGCTACACGTCCGCGGATTTACCATGGATGAAAGTTCCGGTGTTAAGCACCACGGTACATTCGAAGGCCTGCGCGAAAAGATTCCTTATTTGAAAGAACTTGGAGTCAATGCTGTTGAACTAATGCCAATCTTCGAATTTGATGAGATGCGTGATGTACGATTGATTGATGAAAATGAACTTATTGATTTCTGGGGATATAATCCGGTCAGTTTCTTTGCACCAAATACAAGCTACTGTTCTTCTATGGAATATAACCGCGAAGGACTGGAACTCAAGACACTGATCAAAGATCTCCATGACAATGGTATCGAAGTGATCCTCGATGTCGTCTTCAACCACACTGCTGAGGGAAATGAATTCGGTCCGTGCTTTTCTTTCAAAGGCTTTGACAACAACATTTACTATATGTTGACTCCGGACGGACATTATTATAATTTCAGCGGATGTGGAAATACACTGAACTGCAATCACCCTGTTGTACGAGACATGATTTTGGAGTGTCTGCGTTACTGGGTCATCGAATACCGTGTAGACGGATTCCGTTTTGATCTTGCTTCCATTCTTGGACGAAATGATGACGGAACCCCTCTAAGCCAACCACCGCTTCTGCGAAGCCTTGCATTCGACTCGATCCTTGGAAATGTAAAACTGATCGCTGAAGCATGGGATGCCGGCGGACTTTATCAGGTCGGTTCTTTCCCTTCCTGGAAGCGCTGGGCTGAATGGAATGGGCGCTACCGTGATGATATGCGCCGCTTTTTAAAAGGAGATGACTTCCTTGCCCAGACTGCTGCAGCAAGAATCACAGGTTCTCCTGATCTGTACGATCCTGCTTACCGAGGTGGAAATGCTTCCATCAACTTTCTCACCTGTCATGATGGATTCACGCTTTATGATCTGTACAGTTATAACCAGAAGCATAATGAAGCCAACGGTTGGGGGAACACTGACGGAGCTGATGACAATAACAGCTGGAACTGTGGCGTAGAAGGCGAAACAGATGATCCTGCCATTCTGGCACTTCGTAAACGACTGATGAAAAATGCCTGTGCCGTTCTGCTTTGCAGCCGCGGAACTCCAATGTTCCTCTCCGGTGATGAATTCGCAGACACACGTTACGGAAATAATAACCCTTATTGCCAGGATAACCTGATCTCCTGGCTGGACTGGAGTCTCCTCAAAAAAAATAAGGATCTGTTCGATTTCTTTCAATATATGATCCGGTTCCGCAAAGATCACCCTGTCATCCGTAAGGATCTCGAGCCAAGCTATCTTGGTGTTCCGGCAATGAGCACGCATGGGCTCACTCCGGATGAGACAAATTTCTCCGGTGACAGCCATGTTGTCTGTATACAATTCGCAGGCTATAATGAAGCAACCCAAAAAGAAGACCTTGTTTATTTGGCTGTAAATTCCGGATGGTTTCCGGTTACACTCACTCTGCCGGAACTTCCTGAACATTACAAATGGAAAGTTGCGGTCAACACCGGCGATCCTAAATGTCAGTTTTTTCACAAAAATTCAACGCCTACGGTAGAATCTAAAATATTTTTAGGTGAACGCTCTGTTATTATTTTCGTTGCTACCGCTATATGAATTAAATTTTTTAGCTGTTTCTCAATATTTTTTAGAATATTTTTGTTTATTTTTGACAAGCTTGTTGTTTGTATAATATATAACAAGCTTGTCATTTTTTAAACTTTTCTTGATAATTTTTTGATTTATTTGTAGAATATTACTAAATGAAACTCTACTGGTTTGAAGATAGGTTTTTTTCAAATACATTTGCTATTTTAAAACCAGTCAGTAATGAACGTTATGGTAAAAGGAGAGGTTTAAAATGAGTAGACTTGAAATCCCAGGTCCAGACAAAGGCCAGCTCGTCGTTGAAGAGCTGTACAAAGATCTGGAACGCAGAATTGAATCCAGCCCTCCGGGATTATGTCCGGTTGACATGACTCGTGCATTCATCGAAATGTGTCAGACACAATCCTGTGGAAAATGTACCCCGTGCCGCGTTGGGCTGTGGCAGTTGAAGAACCTTCTGACAGATGTTATGAACGGTACTGCTACAATGGAGACACTTGATCTGATTGACACATTGTCTGAATCCATCCGCGAAGGATCTGACTGTCCGATCGGATATGAAGCCGGTGCCATGGTACATAAGAGCTTAAGAGACTGTCGCGAAGATTATGAAGAACATGTCCGTCAGGGACGCTGTACCTGCCACTATACACAGCCTGTACCTTGCGTTTCTCTCTGTCCTGCACATGTTGATATCCCTGGATATATCGCACTGACCGGAGAGGGCCGTTACGCTGACGCAATCCGTCTGATCCGTAAGGATAATCCGTTCCCGACAACCTGCGGTTTTATTTGTGAGCATCCTTGTGAGGCCCGCTGCCGTAGAAATATCGTAGATGATGCCATCAATATCCGTGGACTGAAACGAATGGCCGCTGATTATGCAGGCAAGGTTCCGCCACCGGAATGCGTACCTTCCACCGGAAAGCGTATCGCTGTCGTAGGCGGTGGACCTGGTGGACTCAGCGCTGCTTACTACCTGCAGTTGATGGGACATCAGACAACCGTATTCGAGATGCTTCCAAAGCTTGGCGGAATGCTCCGCTATGGAATCCCGAACTACAGACTTCCGAAAGATCGTCTTGACGAAGACATTCAGGCAATCCTTGAGACAGGAGTTCAGGTAGAATTTGGAAAACGTATTGGTAAAGATATCACAATTCAGAGTCTCCGCCAGGAATATGATGCTGTTCTTATTTCCATCGGTGCAAGCACTGATAAGAAACTTGGTATCGAAGGCGAACATGCAGAAGGCGTCATCTCTGCTGTGTCCTTCCTTCGTGATGTTGGAGCAGACAAGAGCCCTGATCTTACCGGACAGGAAGTTGCTGTCATCGGTGGCGGTAACGTTTCCATGGACGCCGTCCGCACAGCAAAACGTCTCGGTGCTAAAAAAGTAAGTATCGTTTACAGACGCCGTACTGCAGATATGACTGCTCTTCCGGCTGAGATCGAAGGTGCAGTTGCAGAGGGAATTGAAGTACTCACACTGAAAGCGCCATCCAGAATCGAGACTGATGAGAACGGACACGTTTCAGGTATCTACGTCACACCACAGATGATCAGCAAGATCAAGGACGGTCGTGCAAGTGTCTGTCCGACAGGTGAAGAAGATTTCCTTATCCCTTGCCAGACACTCATCGTTGCAATCGGTCAGGATATCGAATCCGAACATTTCGCAGAAGCCGGTGTTCCGGTTTCCCGCGGTAAGATCATGACAGAGCGTTATGGCGGTTTCGACAATATCCCTGGCGTATTCGCCGGTGGAGACTGTGCATCCGGTCCTGCTTCCGTAATCAAGGCAATTGCCGCTGCAAAGGTTATTGCTGCCAATATCGATGAATATCTTGGTTTCCACCATATCATCAGCTGTGATGTTGAGATTCCGGAACCTCGCTTAAGCGACCGCGAACCTTGCGGAAGAGTTGAACTGACAGAACGCGAAGCATGTAGCCGTGTCTGTGACTTTGAAGGCGTTGAAAACTGTATGACAGAAGCCGAAGCAAAACAGGAATCCCACAGATGCCTGCGCTGCGATCATTTCGGTTATGGTATTTTCAAAGGAGGGCGGAAAGAAAAATGGTAAATGTTACAATTGATAATCAGAAAATATCCGTACCTTCCGGAACTACTATCATGGAAGCTGCGGCAAAACTTGGAACTCCGATTCCGAAATTATGTTATTTAAAAGATATCAACGAGATTGCGGCCTGCCGTGTCTGCGTTGTTGAGATTGAAGGAAAAGACCGTCTGGTCACATCCTGTAATAACGTCGTAACCGAAGGCATGGTGATCTACACGAACAGCCCGAAGGTACGCATTGCAAGAAGACAGACTGTACAGCTTATCCTTTCCCAGCATGACTGCAAATGTGCAACCTGTGTCAGAAGCGGAAACTGTACACTTCAGCAGGTTGCAAATGATCTGAACCTGATCGATCTTCCGTTCAAAGAACGCTTTGAAGATACACCTTGGGACAAGACATTCCCACTCATCCGTGATTCACGCAAATGTATCAAATGTATGCGCTGTATCCAGATTTGTGACAAGATCCAGGGACTGAACATCTGGGATGTTACAAGTACAGGTTCAAGAACAACGATCAATGTAAACGGAAATAAAAAGATCAATGAAGTCTCCTGTTCTCTCTGCGGACAGTGTATCACTCATTGTCCTGTCGGCGCACTTCGTGAGCGTGATGATACAGAGGATGTATGGAGTGCGATTGCTGACAAGAAGAAAGTGGTGGTTGCACAGGTTGCTCCGGCAGTCCGTGCCGCGTGGGGAGAAGCTCTCGGCCTGTCCAGAGAAGAAGCAACAATCGGAAAGATCATGGACGCCTTGAAAAAGATCGGCGTAGACTACGTCTTCGATACTTCTTTCTCTGCTGACCTTACAATCATGGAAGAAGGAAATGAATTCCTGCAGCGCTTCACCAAAGGAGAATTAAAGCTGCGTCCGATGTTCACTTCCTGCTGCCCTGGCTGGATCCGTTTCATCAAATCACAGTACCCACATCTGGTGCCACAGCTGTCCACAGCCAAGTCACCACAGCAGATGTTCGGTGCTATTATGAAGACTTATTTTGCACAGTCCATCGGTGTCGCTCCGGAAGACATTTACACCGTATCTGTCATGCCTTGCGTAGCGAAAAAAGGTGAACGCAACATGGAACTTTTCTACGGCGAGTATGCCGGACATGACATTGACACAGTTCTCACTACAAGAGAGCTGACAAGAATGATCCGTGCTGCGCATATTGATCCAAAGAGCCTGAAAGACCGCGAATGTGATCCACTTATGAAAGAGTGGTCCGGTGCCGGTGTTATCTTCGGTGCTACCGGCGGTGTTATGGAAGCTGCACTTCGTTCCGCACACTATCTTGTAACAGGACGTAACCCGGATCCGGATGCATTTAAGATCGTCCGCAGTCCATCCTTTGAGACGGGTGTTGTAGAAGCTGAAGTCCAGATCGGTGATGCTACGATCCGCGCTGCTGTTGTCAGTGGTCTTGGAAATGTACGCAAACTGCTTGAAGCAATTGAACACGGTGAAGTACACTACGACTTTGTGGAAGTTATGGCCTGTCCGGGCGGATGCGTCGGTGGAGGCGGCCAGCCGATCCACGACGGCGAAGAACTTGCACACACACGCGGTGCAAACCTCTACTTCCTTGACAAGAACGCCAAGATCCGTTTCTCCCATGAGAACCAGGATGTTATGAAATTGTACAACGATTTCCTTGAGAAACCATTGTCACACAAATCACATATGCTGCTTCATACAGATCATACAAAGTGGGATATGCCTAGATAATAATTCCTATATAAAACAAGAGCCAGAACAGTGGGAAGATGCGGTGCTGTTTCTGGCTCTTGCCAAAATCAGGCAGGACGGATTCATTTTCCCGACCTGCCTGATTCATCATATTCTTATTCTACTGTTACACTCTTTGCAAGGTTTCTCGGCTTATCTACATCAAGTCCCTTTGCAACACTTACATAATATCCGAGCAGCTGCAGCGGAATCACTGCGAGGCTTCCCATAAAGTGCTCATCCACCTTCGGAACATAAACTGTAAAGTCTACCTTGTCTTCCATCTCATAATTGCCATAGTTTGTCACACCCATCAGATATGCGCCACGGCTCTTACATTCCATCATATTGCTGACTGTCTTCTCATACAGCTTGCTCTGTGTCAGAACTCCGATTACGAGAATATTGTCCTCGATCAGACTGATTGTTCCATGCTTTAACTCACCTGCCGCATAAGCCTCAGAATGAATATAAGAAATCTCTTTCAATTTCAGACTTCCTTCCAGACACACTGCATAGTCCACTCCACGGCCTACAAAGAAGACATCATGTGCATTCGCATATTTGGCTGCAAACCACTGGATTCTCTCCTTATCCTGAAGAATCTTCTCAATCTTCTCCGGAATTGTCTGAAGCTCGGAAATGTAATAGCTGTACTGCTCGTCTGTGATCAGTCCTTTCACTTTTGCAAACTGAACTGCAATACAATCAAGAGCTACAAGCTGTGCGCTGTATCCCTTTGTTGTAGCAACCGAAATCTCCGGTCCTGCCAGTGTATAGAACACCTTATCTGCCTCACGGGCAATACTGCTTCCGATTACATTTACAACTGCAAGTGTAGCAAGTCCTTTATCTTTCGCCATACGCATAGCTGCCAATGTATCTGCGGTCTCTCCGGACTGGCTGATCACGATAACCAGACCATCCTTCACAAGCGGCATCTCACGGTAACGGAACTCAGATGCAAGCTCTACTCGAACCGGAATCTGAGCCAGCTCCTCGATCACATACTGAGCCTCAACTCCTACATGCCATGCAGAACCGCACGCAACAATGTAAATCTGGCTGTATTTCTTAATCTCTTCCTCTGTAATATCAATATCCGTAAAGTCGATCACTCCGTCTTTCACAACAGAATTCAGAGTATCACGGATTGCTTTCGGCTGCTCATAGATCTCTTTCATCATGAAATGCTCGAAACCGGCCTTCTCTGCTGCCTCTGCATCCCATTTGATCTCTGTTGTCTCTTTCTCGATCTCGTCACCATTGAGATCATAGAAATGAGCCTCTCCCGGAACAAGCTTTGCAAACTCAAGGTTTCCGATATAGTATACATTTCTTGTGTATTTCAAGATTGCCGGTACATCAGATGCAACATAAGTCTCTCCATCTGCAATACCGATGATCATCGGGCTGTCTTTTCTGGCAACCCAGATCTCTCCCGGATAATCCTTGAACATCAGCTCAAGTGCATAAGAGCCACGTACACGAACCATAGTCTTGGCAATCGCATCGATCGGTCCTAAGTTATATTTCTTATAATAGTAGTCAACCAGTTTGATCACTACTTCTGTATCTGTATCACTGTAGAATGTATAACCATGCTTTAACAGCTTCTCTTTCAACTCTGTATAGTTCTCGATAATACCGTTATGTACTCCGACAACCTCAGACTCAACTGTACCGGATCCACTTCTCTCACAGTTTCCGGATACATGCGGATGTGCATTGATCTGACTTGGCTCACCATGAGTCGCCCAGCGTGTATGACCGATACCGCAAGTTCCCTTGAGTGCCTTACCACTGTCTGTCTTCTCTGAAAGATTACTCAGACGTCCCTTCGCCTTAACAACCTGTGCAAGATGCTCTCCGTCACGCACTGCAAGACCTGCTGAATCATATCCTCTGTATTCCAGCTTAGACAATCCGTCCAACAGAATCGGAGCTGCCTGATGGTTTCCTGTAAATCCTACGATTCCACACATAAATAATTCCTCCTATTAACTATCTGCAGTTACTGTTCACACGATGTGCGACCAGCAACGCATCTCGCCATTTTAAATCGCC
>ERZ825159.945-NODE-945-length-31842-cov-9.463051_pt1 | contig 31842 bp, 25 predicted proteins | sample MGYA00519932_ERZ825159 | MGnify/ENA primary metagenome ERZ825159 (study PRJEB31778, sample SAMEA3449191) | human gut metagenome | biome: human gut; feature: human-associated habitat; material: faeces | place: United Kingdom | collected 2010/2012 ...
GGGAACACCAGTTCGACAGCAAAAGCCGCGGCACCATCTACGGCTATGATGTGCCTTCGACCGATTTGAAGGGTAACACGGCCATCGCCGAGGCCGGCGTGTTCTTCAAGCCCGCTGCCGATTCCGACTTCTCCTTCATGCTCGGCACCACTGGCTACTTTGGCGAGAAGCGCGAAGGCGTGACGGGCCATCTCCAGGTCAGGTACGAGTTCTAGTCTGACCTTCCATTAAAATAAAAGAAGCCTGTCCGAGCCGGTTATTCCGGAACGGACAGGCTTCTTTTCATATAGAGTGGAACGCAGGCGGAGGCTTTTCCCCTGCTTTTCCAGCAGGCGGGCTAGCGTTCGCCGGGGAAACTGTTCACGTACTGAATGGTAAAATCCGGAAAGTTATCCACGAACTGTACTGTGAAATCCGGGAAGTTATCCACGAACTGCCATTCACCACACCTGTCGGGAAAATTTTTTACCCTCTTCACTTTGAGATCAGGAAAATTACTCACGCGCTTGACCTTAAAGTCAGCGAAGTTTCTGACCACCTTTACTTTTCCATAAAGTTTCTGCCCTTTGCACATACAGTCAGAGACTCCGCCGGCATAGGCGCCGGGTGCGGAGAAAGCAACCGAAGCGCAGAGCGCCAGAAAACACATGATTTTTTTCATGAATTCACCCCTGAGGATATTCTTTCCGGTCATCAGGGCCGCCGGCGAAGGCCGGATGGACGTCAGAAATCAGTATGGAACCATGCGCTGGGAGCCAAAGCGGCCGATAGGTTTTCTCAGCGTCTGATACGGCCCGAGTTCTCCGTATAGAAATACGTCGGACCGCACTCGCCCGTGAAGGTATCGAGACTGATGAAGGTACTGTACCTGAGCGAAACGCGATCTCCCCTGCGCAGACCTTCGAATTCCGGAACATCACCGTTTCCGGTGAGGATGTCGATGGTTCTTCCGGAATCGTCCCGGAGCAGAATGCCATGGGCGTCGGTATGATCGGTCTGCGGATCGACAACGACACCGCTGACGCTGGCGTCCCCGTCTTCGCGATCCGGACAGACCGGAGCCCTGTCCTCGCCCACGGCGGGAGCGGAGACACCGAGGGCACGCAGTTTTTCTGCAGCGCTCCCGCGGCCGTATCTGGCAGCTTTTGTGTACCAGGCGGCAGCGGCTTTTTTGTCAGGATTGAAAATACCCTGATGAAGCATGAAGTCGCCCATGCCCTCATAGGCTTTCGCGTCACCCTGCTTTGCGGACTCGTAGCAGGCCTCAAAACTGCTGTATTCCCTGAAAACATTATGTCCGCTTTCAGCCGGGACGGGACGGGAGAAGGCGAAGACGGAGGCAAGCATGAAGAGACCGGCGATACTGCAATAACGATTCATGTTCTTCCTCATTTTGTGACAGTTGTGAAGGAGGTCTCCCTCTGATGGGAGAAGGCTGAGCTTATTCCCGGAACCTGCTCTCTAGCGAGACCAGATGCCATCCGCCCTTTCCATCAGTCCCGGCAGGGCGGACAACTGCCGTAAACGTGCCCGTCCGGTCCTTTTCATCTTCGGAATTGTAGATATACCCGGTCAGAAGGAGCTGCCCGCCGGAATTCCTGAACACTTTTTCAACCCGGGCGTAGTACGTGGCTTCCCCGTCAGCTGCGGGAAAATGGTAACGCGCACCGTCAAAATGGGCGGCCATCAGGATGCCGTTATGATCGCCGGCCTTCATATCTTCCCGGACGAAATCGTCGTCGATGGAGCTGTCCTGAACCGTCAGCCCGAAATATTTTTTTACGGAAGCCCTGACGAACTTCGCGTCGATGGTGCTGTCGCCGTACGGACATCCGGGAGTGGTGCACTCTCTGATACGGGACTTGAAGTTATTGATGAAGTTATGCCGGATGCCGAACGCGATGAGATTCTTCTGTCCCCTGGCGCTTTTAAGATGCAGGACGCCGGGATCGCCGCTTTCCGCTGTGTCCGCGTTATAGAGGCTGAGTTCAGTGAAATTGCTCAGGAACGTGCTCAGTTTCTTCATTTCTCCGGACCCGGGCGTGACCATCTGCCAGTCATCCTCAGCATAGGCCGGGCCGGCGGAAAGAAAGAGAAGAGCAGTAAAGAGGAGAAGGATCAGACAACGGGGGCCGGCATGAAGCATGATTCTGCTCGTCATGTGGATGACTCCTTCGCAAAGGGTGAACTCTCCAAAAAACTCTGAGACGGCCGGAAGCGCCCGCTCAGCCTTTCAGGATCAGAAATAGCATTCTCTTCAGAACGCTGTCATCCGGCGCAGAGGACGGCGCCGGAGAAAATCCGCGAGCCGGCGTTTCAGGACCTTTTACAGTCGGCATAATACGGATCCGGAGAGAGCGCCGGGATTCCTCTGCGGATCCTATTCCCGGCGCATGTGGTCTGAAACACAAAGGGGGCAGCGGGATATACCCGCGCCCCCTGGTTTTACTTTCCGAGAAGCCGTTCAACAAAGGAGCCGGCGTCCTTCTGAATGGACTTCAGATGATCGGCCCCGCGGAAGCTTTCAGCGTAGAGCTTGTAGATAGCTTCCGTTCCGGAGGGACGTACGGCGAACCAGCCGTCCTTAGTGACGACCTTGCAGCCGCCGATGGGCGCGTTGTTGCCGGGCGCCTCGGTGAGGATCTCCGTCACGGGCTCGCCGCCGAGCTTCTTCAGATCCACTTTCTTGGGGGTGAGGCTCTTCAGCGTGGCGCGCGTCACGTCATCCACAGGAGAATCGATGCGCTGGTAAACGGGGTCGCCCAGCTTTTTCGTGATTTTCTTATAGAGTTTGCTGGGGTTCATGCCTTCCTTCGCGGTCATTTCCGCGGCGAGCAGGCAGAGCAGCGGGCCGTCTTTGTCCGTAGACCAGGTACTGCCGTCGAAGCACAGGAAGGAGCCGCCAGCGCTTTCCTCGCAGCAGAACCCGCATTTCCCGCTCGTGAGGAAGGGGACGAACCATTTAAAGCCGGCCGGCGTCTCCACGATGCCGCAGCCGATGTGATCGGCGATACGGTTCAGCATGTTGCTTGTCACTACAGTCTTGCCGATGCCGCATTTCTTTGGCCAGTGCTTCCTCGTTTTCATGAGATACCAGGCGCACACGGACAGATAGTGGTTGGGATTCATGAGTTCTTCGCTGGTTACGATGCCATGGCGGTCAGAGTCGGGATCGCAGGCGAAGCTCAGGTCGAATTTATCGCGCATCCCGAGAAGCACGCTCATGGCCCAGGGGGAAGAGCAGTCCATGCGGATTTTTCCGTCCTTGTCACGGGGGACAAAGCGGAAGGTGGGATCAACGCATTTGTTCACGATGGTCAGGTTAAGGCCGTATTTGTCGGCGATGGGCTGCCAGAGTTCGAGGCTGGCGCCGCCGAGGGGATCGACGCCCAGTTTCAGACCGGATTTGGCGATAGCTTTCATGTCGATGATATCGGCAAGACCGTCGACATAGGCGCTGACAAAGTCAAAATCCTGGGTCTCGGGCGAAGAGAGGGCTGCCTCGTAGTCAATCCTGTGCACTTCCCTGTTGCCGCCCGCGAGAATTTCATTGGCGGCCTGCTCGATGCGCGAGGTCACAGCCGTGTCAGCCGGGCCGCCGTGGGGGGGATTGTACTTGAATCCGCCGTCCGATGGCGGGTTGTGGGACGGAGTGATGATGATGCCGTCGGCGCGGTCAATGCCCTCATGGGTTCTGTTCCAGAGAAGGATGGCATGGGACACGCAGGGCGTGGCCGTATATCTGCCATCTTTGGAAACGCGGGTTTTGACATGATTGGCGGCAAGCACGCACAGGGCCGTACGGTAGGCTGCCGCTGACAGGGCATGGGTGTCAAAGCCGATATAGAGCGGCCCGTCAATGCCCTCAGCGGAGCGGTAGTCGCACACGGCCTGGGTGATGGCCTCGATATGCGCCTCGTTGAAGGTGCGTTTGAGAGATGAGCCGCGGTGCCCGGACGTGCCAAATGAGACACGCTGGCCAGGTACGGACGGATCCGGCTTTTCCGTGTAATAGGCGGCCATGAGGGCCGGGATATTTTCAAGCGTTCTGGGATCGGCGAGTTTGCCCGCCTCAGGATGAATGGACATGGCGCCTCCTCTGCAAGGATCCGGGTTTTGTATAAAAAACGGTATACACCTCAAAAGACTATACCCCACTTCCGTCCGCAATACCATAGCGGGCATTCTCCCCTCCCGCAGCCCGGCTCAGGACACAAAAAAAGGGGCCACGCCCGGATGACGGACACGGCCCCTGACGGAGTCTTCTGTAAGAGGAAGCTACTTGCCGAGCTTCACGGTGCGGAAGATGAGGTCTCCGCGGCGGTTAATCTGAAGGAGGATGGCGCCGCGCTTGGTGCACTCGCTCACCTGCTTCGTAAGGTCAGCCACGGTGGAGACAGGCTTCATGTTCGCCTTGACGATGATGTCGCCTTCGCGCAGGTCAGCGGCAGCGGCGGGCTTGTCTTCGTCAACGCTGAGGATGGCGAGGCCGCCGTCCTTGATCTTGAAGGCCTTGGCTTCATCCCTGGTGAGGGGACGCACGGAGAGGCCGAGCGTGCCTTCGGACTTCTTCGCTTCGCTGCCATCCCTGGTCTGGATGCCGTTTTCAGCGGAGAGGTTCTCGCTGCGGTCGCCGAGCTTCACGGTGAATTCCTTCGCGGCGCCTTCACGCCACACGGTCACCTTCGCGTCGGAGCCGGGAGCCTTCTTGGCGATGGCGGCGAGCAGTTCAGCGGTATCCTTGATGTTCTGGCCGTCAACGGAGACGATCACGTCGCCTTCCTTGATGCCGGCCTTGTCGGCGGGCTGGCCTTCCTGGACACTGGCCACGAGGGCGCCATGCGCATCCTTCATATCCAGGGCCTTGGCGGTGTTCTCATCGACATCCTGGATCACGACACCGAGCCAGCCGCGGCTGATCTTCTTGCCGCCCTTGAGCTTGGAGATGATGTCGTTGGCGAGGTCGCTGGGCACGGCGAAGCCGATGCCCTGGCCGGAAGCGATGATGGCGGTATTGATGCCGATGACCTCACCCTTCATATTCAGAAGGGGGCCGCCGGAGTTGCCGGGGTTAATGGCGCAGTCGGTCTGCAGGAAGTTGTCAAAGGCGCCGGCGTTGATGCGGCGGCCCTTGGCGGAAAGAATGCCGGCGGTGACGGAATGGTCAAGACCGAAGGGGTTGCCGATGGCGAGGAGCCATTCGCCGATCTTCAGGTTTGCGGAGCTGCCGAACTTCAGGAAGGGCAGCTGCTTGTCCACGTCAATCTTCAGGAGAGCGAGGTCGGTTTCCTCATCGGAGCCGATGAGCTTCGCCTTGACGGGCTCACCCTTGTACACGCTCTCGTCGAGGGTGACACGGATGGAGTCGGCGTCGGCAACCACGTGGTTGTTGGTGACGATGTAGCCGTCAGCGGAAATCAGGAAACCGGAGCCCAGGGACTTCTGCTTGCGCTTGGGAGCCTTCTGTCCCCTGTTGTTGAAGGGACCGCCGAAGAAGCGGTCGAATCCGGGGGGCATGTTGCGGAACATATCGCCGAACATGTCTTCAGGGCCGCTCACGTTGGCGGTGCGCTCGGTATTGATGTTGACGACGGCCGGACCGCTCGCGGCGGCGAGCTCGGAGAAATCGGGAAGATTCTCAGCCCTGGCTGTCTGGGCCAGAACGAAAGCCGTCAGAACAATGACAGCGGTAAAAGCTTTTTTCAGATACATACAGTCTCAATCTCCTTCAAAGGTGTACTGAGAGTTATGCAATTAGTGTGCCAAAAATATAGCAGGGGGAGGAAAAGCCGTCCGGCCTCGCCTCCCCCTGCATACATTCTTTCTCAGTCAGAGAGTGTCGTTAGTTCTTCTTGGCCTTGAGGGCTTCCTGAAGAGCCTGGAACATCACGCTGTTGTTGCTGGAGCCGGACTTCTGGTGCTGGCGCCAGGAGTTATCCTCGGGCTCACGGCCGGGCCTGCCGCCCTTGCGTTCGGGCTTGCCGGAAGAAGCTTCCTTTTCCTTGGGAGCGGGCATCTCGACGCCCTTGGGGGCGAGGGTGATGCGGCGGGCGGCGGGGTCGACACGCTGGATTTCGAGCTCGACCTCGGCGTCCTTCTCAAGGTTTTGGAACTGGGCAGCGGTCTTGGTGGCGCGCATAACGCCTTCGGGAAGCAGACCGGTGATGCCGGGGGCGAGGGTCACGAAGAGGCCGAACTTGGAGTGGTTCTCGACCTTGCCGGTCACGCTGGCGCCCACGGGGAAGCGGGTTTCGACGTCAGCCCACGGATCGCCTTCGGCGTCGCGCATGCTGAGGGAAACGCGGTGATTCTCGAGGTTCACGTCCTTGATCTTGACCTTGACGGTGTCGCCGGGCTTCACAACCTCTTCAGGCTTGTTCACGCGGCGGCCCCAGGACATCTCGGAGATGTGCACGAGGCCTTCGATGCCGGGCAGCACTTCGACAAAGGCGCCAAAGGGAGCGAGGCGCACAACGCGGCCCTCAACGATATCGCCGATCACCAGCTTGGAGGCGGCGTCATCCCAGGGGTTGCCCTGAGCCTGCTTGAGGGAGAGGGAAATGCGGGTATGCTCGCGGCCGTCGCGGCCCTTCTCCTTGGAAACCTTGAGGAGCTTGACCTTCACTTCCTGCCCCACGCTCACGGCCTCGTCGGCCTTGACCACACGGGACCAGGACAGCTCGGAAAGATGGATCATGCCTTCAACGGCGGGAGCGACTTCGACAAAGGCGCCGAAGGGAGCGAGGCGGGTGACCTTGCCTTCGATGATATCCCCTTCCTTCACTTCGGAGAGGAACTTCTCGAGGCTGGCTTCGCGCTCGCGGTCAACGAGAGCGCGGTGGCTCACAACGATGTTGCGGCCGCGGCTCTCAACGCGGGTGATGAGGAACTGGAAGGTCTGGCCGGGCAGGCTCTCAGGCTCGCCGGCAGCCATCTGGCTTCCGGGGCAGAAAGCGGTCTTGCCGAGAATCTCGACATGGTAGCCGCCCTTGCAGGCGTCGATGACCCTGCCCTCAACCGGAATGCCGGCGTCCTTGGCGTTCTCGATGGCAGCCATGCCGGCGCCGTTCATGGAGCGGGAAAGGACGATTTCCTGGGAAGTGGCTTTGGTGACGTAGGCTTCGACTTCGTCGCCGACCTTCACCGTGAGGTTGCCCTCATTGTCGATGAAGTCCTTGCGATCCATAATGCCGTCAATCTTCACACCCACGTTCACGAAGACGCTGTCGTCGGTCACATCGATAACGGTTCCGGTAACCTTGTCCCCCTGTTTTACCCGTCCCTGAGCGTTTTCCTGGCTCGCCTTAAACATTTCGGCAAAATTCTCGCCAGAATCCTCAGTCGCGGTTACTTTCTCATCAGCCATATAAGATGTCTCCTTAAAAAGAGTATTTTGTCTGTTTGAGCAGTTCTAGGTAATGTATATTCTTTGAAAAATCAAGGGCTGGCACAGCGGTTTCGGGGACTCTTTGCGCAAATTTTTCCGGGTGCCTCCCGCCCTGTCCAGCTTCTGTTCTCAGGCTGTCCAGAAATCGGCCTGCCCGTCCAATTTCTGTACGGCGGACAGAAAGGCGGAGCCTCCGGAATCTTTTTTTCGGAAATTTTCAAAAAAAAGCTTGCAAAGCCCTTCTGATGTGCGTATAAATGACCTCGCACCGAATGAGAGTGTCACGGCAAGGTAGCTCAGTTGGTCAGAGCATGCGGTTCATACCCGCAGTGTCGAGAGTTCAAATCTCCCCCTTGCTACCAGAAAGCAGGACCCCGGAAGCTCACAGAGCTCCCGGGGTTTTTTGTTGTCCCCGCCTTTCTCTTTCCCTCCGAAACCCGCCCTTCCCCATCTCTAAAGGATCGCGGGCTCAGGGACATCCCGGTCCGGGGCAGACAGGGGGGGGTCCATTCAGTCCCGTCTCCGGCCGGGGGGAACAGCTCTCCCCGGTTTCCCGTCAGGCTTTTCATCTCCGGCCGCCTGTGTGAGAATACCCTTCCTGCACAAAGGCTCTTCCGCCGTACAGCGCGCGGCATGCTGTCAGGATGCCGCGCCGGCCGGAAACTCAGGACACGGATCTTTTCCGGCGCGCGTCCATGAACGGCCGGGATCCCTTCCCGGAATGTGAAGCACCAGACAGGAACCGGATGCTCCGGATCCCCCGCAAAGGAGGAAGCCATGAAGAAAACGGTGTTATTTCTCCTGTCCGTCGTCTTTCTGCTGGCGTCAGCGCTGGCCATGGCGGCGGAAGATACGTCTTCCCCGGGAAGGGGAAGCAGCAGTGAGGCAGATATGGAAAAGAAGACAGCCGCCGCGTCCGGGCTCAGGGACGTGTACTTCGCCGGAGGGTGTTTCTGGGGAGTGGAAGAGTACTTTTCACGGATTCCCGGGGTGAGCGGCGTTACGGCGGGATACGCCAACGGCAGGACGGAAAACCCGAAATACCAGGAAGTCTGTTCCGGGGACACGGGCTTCGCCGAGACTGTGCATGTGCGCTACGATCCTTCGCTCGTCAGCCTCCGGACACTCGCGGAGCATTTTTTTAAAATCATCGATCCCGTCAGCGTAAACCGGCAGGGCAATGACACGGGGAGCCAGTACCGTACGGGCATGTACTTCGTGGACGGGGAGGACGAAAAGGTCCTCGCCTCAGTCATGGCCGCCGTTCAGAAGGAGTACGACAGGCCGCTCGCGGTCGAACTCATGCCCCTGAAAAACTACTATCCGGCCGAAGAATACCATCAGGATTACCTGAAAAAGCACCCTGGCGGCTACTGTCACATCAGCTTTGACAGCCTCAGGGATCTTGAGGGGAAAAAAGCAGGCTCCCTGGATCCCGCCAGATATGCCAGGCCTTCCGACGGGGAGCTGAAAAAGCAGCTTACGCCTGAGGAATATGATGTCACGCAGAACGCCGGAACGGAGAGACCCTTTACCGGGAAGTACTGGAAGAATACGCGCCGCGGTATTTATGTTGATGTCGCGACGGGGGAACCCCTCTTCTCTTCCTCCGATAAATTTGAAACCGGCTGCGGCTGGCCGGGCTTCGCGAAGCCCATCGATCCGTCCGTGGTCACGGAGCATGAGGACAGAAGCCACGGCATGGACCGGGTTGAGGTACGGAGCCGCAGCGGCAGATCCCATCTCGGGCATGTCTTCACTGACGGTCCAAAGGACAGGGGCGGGCTCCGTTACTGCATCAACAGCGCAGCTCTCCGCTTCATTCCTTATGAGGAAATGGACAGAGAGGGCTATGGCGATCTCAAACACCTGGTCAGATAATAATGAAAGCTGCCCGGGGCGGAATCCATCCCGGGCAGCGGGCGGGATGCTCCGGCGGGCCGGGAAATTTCAACTTCTGCTTCAATAATGCAGTCCCGTTTTTCCCGTCTGACGCCCTGCCCCGCTCAGAATCCGATCCTTTCATTAAGGAAACGCACGGCGCGCTCCTCATGATAGCAGGTATCCCCCTTCGTGACGAAGCCCATGTGGCCGCCCCAGCGGGAGGCCTCGAACCAGAAGACCGGATTCTTTTCCGCTTCGGAAAACGGGTGGCACGCCGGCGTGCAGAAAGGATCGTCGAGCGCGTTCAGGAGAAAAACAGGCTTTCTGATAAAGGGAATGCGCGGCAGGACGGAAACGCGGCTGTAATAGTCCTCAGCGCTGCGGAAGCCGAAGGCCGGGGCAGTCACGAGGTTGTCGAAGGTATGAAAATCCGTTATGCCCCCGACGTCAGCTCCCCCGGCGATATCGGGATAGCGCGAAAGCTTTTCCCGTACCAGGGGCAGCAGCTGTTTCAGAAGATAACGGCGGAACACCGTGTTCCGCGGGGTATCGATGAGATTTCCCGCCGTGACAGTATCGCAGGGATCAGATATGGCGAAGCCGCAGACGACGGCCGGAGACACGTTATCTCCCCCGAGATAGCTTAGGGTCTGATGGGCTCCCATGCTGAAGCCTGCCAGAACGATGGGCAGATCAAAGCGCTCAGCCCAGGCGACGACGGCGGCAAGATCCCCTGTCTCGCCCATGTGGCTGAAGCGTCTTGCCCTGTTGATTTCACCGGAGGCGCCCCGGTGGTTCCAGGCAGCGCACAGCCCCCCTGCTCTTCTGAAGGCCCTGGCCATGCCGCGCACATACTTGCGCCGGGAATTTCCGCCGAGTCCGTGGGTCAGCACGGCCAGAAAACGGGGGCTTGCGGGAGACGGGTAAATATCGATATCAAGGAAATCGCCGTCCGGCGTGCTGATGCGTTCACGGCGCAGAAGGGAATCCCCTCCCTCCTGCCTGTCAGGGTAATCCACGCGCCTGAAAAGCGTGGGAAAAACAGTATTCAGCCGGCCATTTTGGAAAGGAAAAGGCGGCACATAGAGAGAGGATACAAGAGGCATGGAAGAGACTCCGCGTAAAGAGCAGACAAAAGGTAATCAGTCTGAAATGCATACCCCTTCAACAAAAAACAAGTCAAACGGAACGGAATTATCCGGCGCGCCGCGCTTCCCTTCTGCCGGAAGGCATGCTCCGGACAGCAGCGAAGGCCAGCCCCGGCGAGAGGACGCCGGAACAAGGCCCCGCAGGACCGGCAAACCGTTTTCCCGTGAGGAAGGGCAGTCCGGGCACGGCTCTTCCCGCGGAGGCAGATCCTACACGCGCGAAGACAGAAAGGATTTCTCCGGACGCGGCGAGCGCCGTTTCTCCCATGACGACAGACCGTCTTTCCATCGTGACCGCAGCTATGACAGCTCTGAGAACGGGTCAGATCGCGGTTTTTCCCGCGATGAAAAACCGTCCTTCAGCCGTGACCGCCGCCCCGGCAGGCCCTACACGCGCGAAGACAGAAAGGATTTTTCCGGACGCGGCGAACACCGTTTCTCCCATGACGACAGACCGTCTTTTCAGCGTGACCACCGCTATGACCGCTCCGGGGATGGGACCGATCGCGGCTTTTCCCGTGATGAGAGACCGTCCTTCAGCCGTGACCGCCGTCCCGGCAGGCCCTACACGCGAGAAGACAGAGAGGATTTTCCCGGACGCGGCGAGCGCCGTTTCCCGCATAACGACAGACCGTCTTTTCATCGTGACCGCAGCTATGACAACTCTGAGAACGGGGCAGAGCGCGGCTCTTCCCGTGATGAGAGACCATTTTCTGACAGTGAGCGTCATCCCGGAAGGCCGTATATGCGGGAAGACCGGGCAGACAGCACCCCGCTCGGAGAACGCAGCTTCTCCCGCGATGGCAGGCCGTCCTTCAGCCGTGACACCGCGCCGCGCAGTGACTCTTCCCGCGGCGGATACCGCGGGGACAGCCGCCCCGCCCCTTCGTCAGGCGATGACGGCCGGAGCGGGTACGGGCAGCGCAAGCCCTTCGCGAAGCGCTGGACTGTCGATGAGAAGGACGAGCAGGATTTTCTCCGCGGGAACCAGTTCGACGGCCGCGACGGGTACGATGTGATCATTCTGGGAGCCGGTGCCTCAGGCCTTTCCTGCGCCCTGCGCTGCACCGAGCTCGGACTCTCCGTGTGCGTCATCGACAGGGAACGCACGCCGGCGCGCAAGCTGGCCATCTGTGGTGGCGGACGTGCCAATTTCACCAACTCCTCTCTCACCCCGGACTGCTACCTCTGCGGAACGCCGGGTTTTGTGGATCCCGTGCTGGACGCCTTCAGCACCATGGGCATGACGCGTTTCATGGACAGCCTGGGACTGCCCTGGGAAAAACGCGAGGGCGGCCGCTACTTTCTGGCGACGTCCGCGCGCGATCTTGTGAGCGCCCTTATCCGCGGCTGCAAAAAGGGACGCTTTGCCCTGCGCACAGGCCTGAACGTGCCCGCCGACGGCGTCCGTGTTTCTGACGGAAGCGTGACGCTGACCGCGAAGGACGGCACTTCGGTAAAAGGCAGACACCTCGTGCTGGCCCTGGGCTCCCCGGCCTGCCCCGCCGTGGGCGCGACAGGTTTCGGCTACGCCCTCGCCCAATCTCTCGGCCACCACGTCATCACGCCCGAAGCGGCCCTGACACCTTTTATCCTGCCTGAAGATTCCGCTCTTTTCGGACTGCAGGGGGTGAGTCTGCCCGTGGAGCTGACTGTCGGAGGGGAAACAAAGCGGACCTTCCGCGACGATCTTCTTTTTACCCATGAAGGCCTCTCAGGCCCGGCCGCGCTCAAGGCGTCGCTCTTCTGGCACAGGGATGAGCCGGTCACCATCGACTTCTTCGCCGGCCAGGATCCCGGCCCCATTTTCAGCGATGAACAGTGCGGCAGGGGCACGCCGCGATCTATCCTCTCAAAACGCATGCCCCAGAGCCTCGTGGACAGCCTCGTGCCCGCGGAGCTCCTCGACCGCCGCTGCGCCGAAATAGCTAAAGCGGAACGTGAAGGTCTCCTGCAGAACCTGAGAAAGTACACACTTGTTCCCGCGGGCACGGCCGGCCTCAGATTCGCGGAAGTCTGCCGCGGCGGCGTGGACACGTCCGAAGTGGTGCCCATGACCTTCTTCAGCCGCGTCGTGCCGGGGCTTTCCATTATCGGCGAGCTCCTCGATGTCACCGGCATCCTCGGCGGCTATAACCTGCACTGGGCTATCGCGTCAGGCCGCCTCGCGGCCATAGCCCTGCGCACGCGTCTCGGCTAGAAAAAACAGGCCAGAAAAAAACAAAGCGCCGGGAAGAGCGTTTTCCGCCCTGCCCCGGCGCTTTTTCAGTCTGTAAGCCTTTTATACTTCAAGCAAAGATTTAATTTCCTTCTTTTTTCCGCCGCGGGAGATGCCGGGGCCTTCCATCGTGCTGACGCCGTTATTGCCGCGGCTGACCCTGACCTGAACGTCGATCTTTTCCTTCAGCTCCTCCACGTGAGAGATGATGCCGACGAGGCGGCTTCCCCCCTGCCGCAGGGCAGCGAGCGCGTTCAGGGCCGTTTCCATGGCCTCCGGATCCAGGGTGCCGAACCCTTCATCGAGGAACATGGTTTCGATATGCGAGCTTCCGTGCGAAAGCGAAGACAGGGCCAGAGCCAGGGAAAGGCTCACGAGGAAGGATTCGCCGCCCGAGAGATTGCGGGCGCTGCGCCGCTCGTTTTCCTGCCAGGAATCAATGACGTCAAAGTCGAGGTTTAAGTTTCCTCCTGTCTCCAGCGTGTAGCGTGGGGCGAGATTTTTCAGCTGGAGGTTGGCCTCCTGCGCCAGTGTGGCAAGAGTCAGGCTCTGGGCGAAGTTGCTGAATTTATCGCCTGACGAGGAACCGATGAGATTATTGAGATCATCCCAGCGTTTAAGCTCATCATCGGCTTCCCCGCTCTCCGCAATGAGCGCGTTTTTCTGCCCGTGGATCGCCGCGTCGCGGGCGAGATCCGCGCTAATCGTGCCGCGGCGCCCGAGCTTCTCCGCGAAGACGCGTTCAAGTTCCTGCAGCCGCGCTTCAAGTTCGGCGATGCTCATGTCCGTGGCTCTGGAAGCGGCGAGGGTGTCGTATTTCTTCTTCGCGGCCTCCTCCAGCGCTTTCTGACGATCCAGTTCCCGCTGCAGGGTCCGTTCCTGTTCCTCAAGCTTTTTGTGTTCGTCCCCGGGAAGCAGGTCACGGGCCCAGGCTGCTTCGTCCGCGTAGCCGGTCTCCCTGAGAGCCTGGCTGAACGCGGCCTGCGCTTCGTCCCGTGATGCCGTGAACGTGGCGAGCCCGTTCGCGAAGGCCTGCCGCGCGCGCCCGAGAGCCTCTCCGGCCGCCGCGAGCGCGGATCCGGCGCCGGCCGCCGCTGTCTCCGCCGTTTTTCTCCTGCCTTCGGCGTCTGTCTTCTTCAGGCTGAACGTGTGCCCGGTCTGCCGCGCCTGATTCAGGAGCGACTGCGCCCTGTCCCGCTCCGCGGCCAGTTTCCGGATTTTCTCCAGGAATTTCTTTGCCTTTTCCGCGTCCGCCTGCCACTTTTCCGCAGCGCGGGCAAGGACGGAGGCGGCATCAGACGCGGACGCGCTTTCCGGAAGAATGACCTGGCACGATCCCGCGCGGGCGAGGCATTCGGCGCGCCCGGCGTCAAATCCGGCGTTCAGGCGGGCGAGCTCCTTTTCCCCTGTGGCGATATCGCGGCTGAGGGCCTCTATGAGCCTCTGGCTGCCCGCAATATCGCCGTCCAGGCGGGATGCCCTGTTCTGCAGTTCCCTGAGCTTCTTTTCCGCGGCGCCCATGGCCTCCTTTCTAAGGTCCGGGAGCGGCGCGCCTTCGGCATAGGGATGAACCGTGGAGCCGCACAGGGGACAGGGCTGGCCGGCAGTGAGCCTGTGCCGCTCTTCCTCGAGATCGGAAACCCTGCGCGCGAGCAGGTAATTGTCCTTCAGAAGGTCGTATTCCTTCTGGCTGAAGGGGATGTCCTTTTCCCGGAGTTCACTGAGGACACGTTTGTCCTCCTCCGCTTTCTTCCCCGCTGCCCTGCGCTGCTCTTCTTTCTGCTCAATGCCGCTTTTCTGGGTGGCGATGGAGCCGCATGTGACCTGAAGGGAGCGGATGGCGTTTAACGTGGACGAGGCGAGCGTGGCGAGGTCATCCCAGTATTCCGGACTTTTGCCATCGAGCGCGGCGTCAAGATTCTTCTGCGCAAGGGTAAGGGCTTCATCTTTCTCCCTGACTGCCCTGTCAGCTTCTCCGGCCTGCCGGGTGGCATTTTCCTCATCGAGGACTGCTTTCCTGAGATTTTCCGAAGCCCGGGCGGCATCCTGTTTTCTGGCCCCGAAATCGGCGAGCGCCGTTTCAAGGCTTCCGCAGAACCCGTCCAGACCTGCTTTCAGCTCCGCGCTGCCGCTCCGCTCACCTGCGACGCGCATGGCCTGAATCATGGCCCCTGTCCGCTCCTCGCCGGATTGCGTGCCGCTTACGCCGGCTCCGTCCAGTTCTTTCAGAAGAGCCTGGGCGTCGTCGGCTATCCTGCGGCGGTTCTTCAGAACGGCGTACCCCTCACGGAGCCCCGCGGCTTTTCTGCTCCGCTCAAGCCTCTCCCTGGAGGGCTCAAATTTGCTGATCTCTGCTATAAGAGCCTTTCCCCTGGCTTCGGCCTGCGCGCGCTCCCGTATGGCGCTGTCCATGCTGACGGCCCACTCACGCGCGCTCCGTACGGCCTGCTGCTCTTTCTGATTCGCCGCGCAGTCAGCATCGATGGCCTTCTGCTCTGCTTCGAGCGCTGCCCTTTCCCCGCTGCTGAGCACCCGGCAGTCGGCGAGCCGCTGGTGTAAGAACTCTGATTTTTTCGCGGCTTCGCCTCTCATTCTGAGGCAGCGCCGGGAAATGGCGGAGTAGAAGTCCGTACCCGTAATTTTTTCCAGGATGTGGGCGCGGTCAGCCGGCTGGGCGTTCAGAAAGCGCGCGAACTGCCCCTGGGTCAGCATGACAGACCTCGTGAAACCGTCGAAGTCCATCCCCACAGCCTCAAGGACGGCCCTGCTCACTTCCCTGATTTTATCGATGGGCTTCCCCGGAGCGCCGGTCATGTCTTCGAATTCCCTGTACGGCGCCTGGAGCCTGCCATCCGCTTTGCCGCGGGCGCGGCGCTGGGACCAGAGGGCCCGGTATCTTTTTCCTCCGGCCGAGAAAATAACCTCGGAAAAACAGTTTACCTGCTGCCGGCTCATGATCTCGTTGCCGCCCGTGCTGATGCTGGAAAGCCTTGGCGTCTGGCCGTAAAGGGCGAGCGTGATGGCGTCAAGAATGGTTGTCTTGCCCGCGCCCGTGGGGCCGGTGATGAGAAAGATGCCTTCGTCGGAAAGTTCCCTGTCCGTAAAGTCGATGACCCACTCCCCGGCAAGGCTGTTCAGGTTACGGAAACGCAGCTGCTCGATTTTCATGAATCTCCCCCTCAGTTCTCCGTCTCCGTGCCCTGCCGCGCTTCAGGGGCGCCTTCGGGATGTTCCTCGAGATCCCGCAGGACCTTCTGGTAGTACCCGCGCAGGGGGCCGCGTTCCTCTTCCCTGACGCCGCGGCTGTCGAGAAGCTTCTCGAAAACCTCGTCCGGTGTGAGACTCGCGAGATCTTTCTCCCTTCCTTCAAGCCCTTCGGAAACCTTCGGCGGAATGGCTTCCGTATGCAGAATAACGGGCCTGTCTTTCGGAGAGACGCCCCGCTTTTCAGCCTCTTCCGCGATGACACGATCAAGATTTTCCCTGAGGGAGCGGCTCGTGCCCTCCGCGCACCGGATGTCGAGCCACATGCCGGGGTGTTCCCAGACTTCCTTCCGGAGCATGCCGCGCAGCTCCTCTGTGCCGCCCGAGAGACGCTTCAGCTCCCGGAAGCGCGGAACGGGAACGGACTGCACCCCGCAGGATCCGTCCTCTCCGATATCCAGGATGACGACCTCTTTGCCGGCCGTTTCATCGAAACTCATGGGGAGGGGTGAGCCGCAGTAGCGCACGTTTTCCATCACTTTGCCCCCCACCTTCAGCTTCTGCGGGGAATGAATGTGCCCGAGCGCCACGTAGGCGAAGCCCCCTGCAAAATTCTCCGTCGGGATTTTCCCGAGCGTGCCCACAAGGATGGGACTTTCTCCGTCACGGGCTGACGCTCCGCCCGCGAAAAGATGACCCATGGCGATGAGAGGGAGTGCGGGATCCATTTTTCTGGCTGCTTCGCGCACGGCAGCGTAATGCGCGGCCACGCCTTTCGCTATGGCCGACTCCCTGTCTTCGGGATCGTCGCCCTCACGGCAGACGCGCACATCCCTGTCCCTGAGATAGGGCACGGCGCAGACAAGGGCCGCCGTTCTGCCGTTTCTGTCCTTAAGCGGGATCACTTCCTCCTCCACTCTTTCGGGCATGCAGCCGATGACGCTCACGCCTATCCCTTTCAGCACATCGGCCGGGGCGTTGAGCCTGGAGGGCGAATCATGGTTGCCGCCCGTGATGACGGCCTGCCGGCAGCCTGCGGAGCCGAGGCCGGCCAGGAAGGAATAGTAAAGTCCGGCCGCGTCGTTGGGAGGCATGACCTTGTCAAAAATATCGCCCGCCACGAGCAGGGCGTCGATGTGTTCGCTGGCGATGAGATCCGTGAGCCAGCCGAGGAACGCTTTGTGTTCCTCGTATCTCGGGGCGTCGTAGAGGGCTGCGCCGAGGTGCCAGTCGGAAGTGTGCAGGAGCTTCATAATGACTCCGGGGAAAAAGGCGAGCCTGCTTTTGGCAGGAAGACGCGGTCCGGAAACAGACGTCGTAAGGAGGCAGGCGCCGCGTTCAGAAAGACAGCCTCCCGGAAAAGACACGTGAGGAAAACGTGTCTGCGCGGGGCGCGGGACACATTTCAGCGCCGCGCTGTCAGAATAACAGAAAGCGCGCCGTACGTTTTTTTCTGAAAATTCCGGCGGCCCTGACCGCAGAGACAAAAAAGCGGGCCGGAAAGGCGTCCGGTCCGCCGTAAAAAGCGTGGGAAGGGAGAGCCGGCTCAGGACAGATCCCCGCTCGTCATGAGCATGGCAAAAAGTTCGGTGCGCGAGCGGGCGAGCCCCCTGAGGCTTCCCTCGATCATGGCGTTGAGGGAGCCCTTGGGCGTGTCGCCGCAGACGCGGAAGTCAGTGCGCACGCCGAAGACAGGAATTCCCTTGGCGTAGGCGTAGCCGATTTCAAAGGCCGTACCGTCGTCCACCTGGGGGCCGTCAAGAAGAGCCACCACGGCTTTGCAGGAGATAATGCCCTCGAGATCGCGCTGAAGAATCCGGGCTGGCGCCTCATCGCCCCACTCCGCGATCTCTTCCTGGGTGATCAGATCGCCGGGCCAGATGACTTCGTGGCCGGCGGTCAGAAGACGTGCCTTGAGAGCCTTGTGCCATTCGCGTTCGGCTTCGGAAAAAAGCGGCCCGGCCTGATAGATTCTCATGATGCAACCCCCTTCAGAAAACGATGAGCCATGATACCGCATTCGCCGGCTGTTGGCGATAGCCGCGAAAAAAGCCGGCCCGCCGCGTTGCGGACACGGCCGCGGGCGTTTAGAGTAAAGGGAAAGAGACCGGCATGGCGCCGGGCTCCCACTGCCCTGAGGCAGAAAGGAACGGCGCGTTTTCGCGCTCCTGAAGGAGACGGCATGGACCGGAAGAAAGAAGAGACGGGGTCGGCGGCAGGGCCTGTGTGCGGAATCATCCTGGCGGCCGGCTTTTCCACGCGCATGGGCCGTTTCAAGCCCATGCTTCCCTTCGGAGGAAAAAGCGTGCTCGCCCACGTCATAGAGACGTGGCACAGGGCAGGCGTGCGTCATGTGGTCGTCGTGGGCGGTTTTAAGAAGGAGCTTACCGGGCGCTGCGCCAGGGCGTGCGGCGCTCTTTTCGCGGAAAACCCGAGGCCTGAAGACGGCATGTTTTCCTCTGTGGCCGCGGGGCTTGCCTGTGCCCTGAACGCTTTTCCCCAGGCCGGATGGTTCGGCGTACAGCCTGTGGACATTCCCCTGATCCTGCCTGAAACCATCTCCGCCGCCGTCAGGGCCGCTGAAACGTCAGAGGCCGGCTACGTGATTCCCGTCTGCGGCGGATTCAGGGGACATCCTCCCTTCCTGAGCCGGGCCGCGGCCAAAGCGGCGCTCACCATGAACCCGGAGCGGGGACTCCAGAGCGTGCTCGGAGAACTTTCGTGCGGGGAAGTGCCCGTAAACGATCCGTATATCAATATGGATATGGACAGGCCGGCTGACTACGACAGGGCCCTCGCCATACTGCGGAAACGGGAAGAGGATTCCGCGCGCAGGGAACAGAACAGAAAAGAAAAGTGACTGCCTGGGAGTATTTCCCGGCGGATGCGGCAGCGCTGCCGGACCATGGCAGGCTGCCCCGCGAAACGCCAGAAAATGTGCAGCGGGTGAGGAAAGGATATGAGAGAGGATTAGTCAATGGCGGAAACGGAGCTGGAAACGCCGGCACAGGAGCCGGAGAAAGCTCTCGCGAAGTCAGCGCACTTCTGGCAGCGGTAATGCCCGGTCACCTCGTCGCGTTCCCAGCCGTGCGCGGCAAGATGCTCACGCAGGTGTTCGGCGTCGATGTCGGATTCGGTGCGGCCGCAGATGGCGCAGGTAACGGTATGAATGCCATTGATGCTGGTAATGGAATGATGCATAAAAAATACTCCTTTTATGATGATACTGATGAAAGATGAAATAAGCGGAAAAGCACACGCGTACACAAAAGAACGCCCGCGGAAGAACTCCGCGCTTCTTTCATGTATTTCGTATGCCACCGGTGAACAGTTGCTGCACAGCGGACCTGCAACGTTTTTATGTCCTTTCTGTGCCGGAGAGGGCGGTCACACACCTGCCCTCATGATGTAAAAGTAGTGCACCCTGCGGCAAAAGTCAATGCATTTTTGTTAAATGATGAAAAAAGCCACGGTTTTTCGGTTTCCTGGCCCGAAGTATGCATAGAAAAATGGCAGAACCTGTGCTATGGAGTAATTCTATGTTCAGAAAATATATGGCTGCCTTACTTCTTCTGCCCGTCCTTTCCGCCGCGGCCTGCGTGAGCGCCTCCGCAGGGGAGCATCCGGACGCCGGAGGCGCGGCTGTGCCCTGCCCTCCCGGATACGGCCCCCAGATACCCGGCGGCATGGGACAGGCCAGGGACTGCCTTGCCGATCTACCGGCTGACAAGCAGAAACGCGCGGTACAGATAATGGAAGAGGCCATGCCCGCCCTGCGTGACCTTGACGGCCAGATCGGCGCCAAGCGCAGGGAACTCGAACAGCTCAATTTCAATGACGGCAGCGATCCCGAGCAGCTGGCGCGCCTCGGCCGCGAGCTCCAGGAACTGCGTGACAGCATGAAGGAAAAGCTCAGCCAGGTGTCCGACCGCCTCAGAACGGAAACAGGGCTTGACCTGCGCGTTCCCGATACGAGGGGATGCCGCAGCATGCAGCGGGTTTACATGCGCGGCAGAATACACGGCCACGAATAGCCCCCGGCCTGTATGAAAACCATGCAGAAACAGTTACTGTGGACAATAAATAAACACCTGTCATGTCCGGTATATTTTAGTCCGGACTGCCGGAAGACTTCCTCCCCCGGAGGAAAGGATGAAAGCCGGAATTTCTGACTGCACGGCAGCCCCGCGCCTGCGGGGAAAAAGAAGCCTCTCCCGGTTCCCGCCTTTACACGGGGGAGAACGTCCACCAAGCATGGCCGCCGGTTCTTCCGGCGGTTTTTTGTTATCCCTTTCTTTATGGAATGAGGCCCGTCCACGGCGGAGCAGAGACGAAAAAAGCCCTCAGGACCGGAGCGGTCCGGAGGGCTTTGCAGCCTGTGTTGCGGGAACAGGGCTACTCGTCCCCCTCCCCGCCGGCGGAATCGTCCTTTCTGGCGTTCTTGCGGCGATCCCAGATGTGCATGTCCTTCATTTTCTGACGGCGCATGCGCTGCAGGGATTTGCAGGCAAGAGAAGAATTTTTGCGAAAGCCCCACTTTTCCTTGTACTCCTCGGGTGTGAGATTGTGGATCCTCAGGTGGCGTTTGGTGATCATCTTGAACTTCTGGCCGCACTCAAGACAGGTCACGGAATTTTCCCTGATGGATTTTCTGGGATCCAGGCCTTCAGTATCAACTTTTTCTTCGGCCTGACCGCGTATTCCTTTTTCCGGAATGCAGGCCCGCCTTTCCCTCTTCCCTCCGCCCTGGTTCGTGACGGGAACCGCCCGGGAGGGGCCCTGCTGCTTCTCCTGATCCGGCCCCGCGCGCGGCAGCAGCCGGCATGACGTCATTTCCGGACCCCGGCCTGGACGTGACACGTGACCTTGACACAGGATAGCTTTTTTCGCAGGGATTATCCCCCTGCACGGAAAAAAGTTTTTTTGCCCGATAATTATTGACTTTGAAATCCATTTTCAATTATACCAGCCCTGTACCACGGGATGGGACAGCTGCGCGCTGCGATCTGCCTGTCCCCGCGTGCCGCCGGCAGGCCTGAACGGGGTCCGGCGCAGAAGAAGCAATGGAGGTTTCGGATGAACGATAAAGAAAACGCTAGGACGGCCGCGGCGGGCAATGCCTCTCCGGCCGGGAAAAAGGGATACCGCATAGCTCTGGCCGGCAACCCGAACTGTGGCAAGACAACACTTTTCAACGCCTATACGGGATCGCGCCAGCACGTGGGCAACTATCCCGGCGTCACCGTGGACCGCAAGGAAGGCACGATCAGCGTGGACAACACGCCGGTCACCCTGGTCGATCTGCCCGGCACCTACTCCCTGACAGCTTACTCCCAGGAAGAACTTGTGGCCCGCGACGAGCTCAGCCTCGGCAGGGTGGACGCTGTCATCGACTGCGCTGACGCCTCGGCCCTCGAACGCAACATGCTGCTCACCGTGCAGATGATGGAAATGGGCATGCCCGTGGTCCTCGCCTGCAACATGATGGACGAGGCCCGCAAGGCCGGCATCCATATTGACATGCAGAAGCTGTCCGAACAGCTCGGCACCCCTGTCCTGCCCATTGTCGCCCGTAACGGCGAAGGCATCAGGGAAGTGGCCAGAGCCGCCCTCGATCTCGCGAAAAAAGGCCGGAAGGAACCGCTTCACATCAATTACGGCCCCGAGCTCACCGAAGCCGTGGAGGCTCTTGAGAAACGTCTCAGCGAGGAGAAGATCCTCATTGACCGTTATCATCCCCACTGGACGGCCCTGAAGCTCCTGGAAGGCGATACCAAGGTACAGGAAAGCGTGCGCGAAGCCCGCCCCGACCTCGCTCCCGAAATCCTGTCCTACTGCGAGGGCATCGAGGAAAAGGTCAAGGCCGCCACGCAGGCCACCTGCGAATCAGTGATTACCGACGCCCGCTACGGCTATATCCGCGGCCTGCTCGCCCAGGGCGTCGTCAAACAGGACCCCGGCAAGGATCGTCTGGCTCTCTCGGACCGTCTGGACAAAATCCTCACCAACAGGTTCCTCGGCCCGCTCATCATGATCGGCGTTCTCTACCTCATGTTCGTGATCACCTTCAACCTGGGCGCCTATCCTCAGGAATGGCTTGAGGATTTCTTCGCCTGGATGGGATCCGAGCTTGGCGATCATATGGATGACGGCCTGCTCAAGTCCCTCATCTGCGACGGCATCATCGCCGGTGTCGGCGGCGTGGTCAGCTTCGTGCCCCTCATCGCCATCATGTTCGCCCTGATAGCCTTCATTGAAGACAGCGGCTACATGGCCCGAATCGCCTATATGATGGACCGCATCTTCCGCTTCTTCGGCCTGCACGGCGCCTCGGTCATGCCGTACATCATTGCCGGCGGTATCGCCGGCGGCTGCGCCATCCCCGGCGTCATGGCCACCCGGACCCTGCGCTCCCCCAAGGAAAAGCTCGCCACCCTGCTGACCCTGCCCTTCATGTGCTGCGGCGCCAAGGTCCCCTGCTTCCTCCTGCTCATCGCCGCCTTCTTCCCGAAGAGCCCTGCCCTGGCCTTCTTCCTCGTTCTCTGCTGCGGGTGGGTCGGCGCCCTGCTCATGGCTTCCCTCCTGCGCCACACCATTATCCGCGGCGCAGGCACCCCCTTCGTCATGGAGCTCCCGCCCTACCGCCTGCCCACTATCTTCTCCATTCTGATGCACATGTGGGAACGTACCTGGATGTACCTCAAGAAAGCCGGTACCATCATCCTGGCTATTTCCATTGTCATCTGGGCTGCCATGACCTTCCCGTCCCTGCCTGATTCCCAGAAGGCTCCCTTCGAGGAGAAGGTTGCCGCCCTTGAGGGCCAGCAGAAGGGGCTCCAGGAAGACAGCGAACAGTACAAGGCCCTGCAGGACCAGATTGATGAGGCGAATAACGACCTCGCCGCTGCCCAGCTGCGCTACTCCTACGGCGGCCGCATCGGCGTGGCCATCGAGCCTGTCACCAAATACCTCGGCTTCACCTGGCGCACCAATATCGCCCTTGTGGCCGGCGTCGCCGCCAAGGAAGCCGTTGTTTCCACCCTGGGCACCGCCTACTCCATGGGCGAGCAGGATCCCGAAGACGCAGCGCCTCTCGGCGAGCGCCTGAAGCAGGATCCGGACTTCACCCCGGCCGTTGCCCTCTCCCTTATGATCTTCATCCTCTTCTACTCCCCCTGCTTCGTCTCCCTTGTTGTCATCAAGTCCGAGGCGGGCGGCTGGAGATGGCTCTTCTTCAGCATGATTGTGGATACAATTTTCGCCGCAATCCTCGCTTTCATCGCCTACAACATCGGCCGCTTCGTATGGGGCTGCTGACGGGATTATAAAAGCTGCCTTCAGCGGCCGGGTTTTCCGCCCGGCCGCCGGCGGCGGAGGTTTTTTCAATGACCCAGAATATCATTGTCGGTCTTATCCTGCTTGTCGCTGTTGTCTTCCTCGTTCTGACCGCCAGGAAGAAAATCAAGAGCAAGCGGTGCGCCTGCTGCGGCGGCCCCAACTGCTGCTGCGGTAAAAAGAAGTTCTAGAAAATCCTGCCGGGCCTGGCCCGGCAGGATTTTTTTCTGTCACGTCCGTCTCATCTCCCCCGGAGCCCGGCCGGTCTTCAAAACGCCGGAAAACAGAAGAAAATTTTTTCTGTTTCCCCCTGACAAAGTTTCCGGCCAGCCCGGAGACATCCGGAATTTCCCGCTTCCGGCCGGGATGGTCCCGGACTCCCTATTGACAATCACTCTGAAATAGTCTTGTGCTCAGCGCAGGAAAGAATCAACAAAGGGAAAAGGGGGATCAGACTATGAGCAAAGCAGAGTGCAGCCTCAGAGACCTTCACGTGGGGGATAAGGGACGTATAGAGCGCGTCAGCGTGAGCGGTGAACTCGGCCGCCGCATCCGCGATCTCGGACTCATTCCGGGCACCAGCATCACTGTCGTGGGACGCGCTCCCCTGCGCGATCCTGTGGCCCTGCGCCTCGAGGGCGTGACTATCATGCTCAGAAACAAAGAGGCGGATTACATCACTGTCACAAAGCAGTAGCGTCAGACGGCGGCTTTTCCTGAGCCGCTTTTTTATGAAAAAAAATTGAAATTGATTTTCCTTTTCTTGACAAAAGACCCGAAATGTCTATTGTGAGGCCAAGGGGGAGCCCCTCCCCCGGCTTTCGAGTTTTTTCAGGAGGAACATCATGGAAAAAACCTGCAGCCTTCGCAACATGGCCGTTGGTCAAAGAGGTCGTATCTCAGCAGTTAAAGTTTCCGGTGAACTGGGCCGCCGCATCCGCGATATGGGTCTCGTCCCCGGCGTCACGGTTTCCGTTGTGGGGCGTGCTCCGCTTCATGACCCCGTGGCCCTGCGTCTTTCCGGCGTGACCATCACACTCCGCAATAACGAAGCCGATTACATCAGCATCGTCCAGTAGCCACGTTCTTCTGTGCAGGGCAGGCTCCCCGTTATGAACCTGCCTTTCCCTTCTCTGCCTCTGCCGGCGGTAAAAAAAGGGCGGAAATTCCGTAAGGAGTTTCCGCCCTTTCGTGTTCCCGGCATCAAATCAGCGGACGCCGTGCCCGGCCAGCCACGCTTCCCTGAGCCTGTCGAGATCCGCGCGCTTCAGGTAGCGCTGGTTTTCGCTCCCGCGGTAAAGGAGATCAATGTTCCTGAGCTTCTCTATATAGGGGCCGTCCACAAGGGCGTCCAGCTCATCCAGGAGCCCGCGGATGGGGGGATTCTTCAGGCTTTTCTCCATGAGCTGCTCAAAGGTGTATCCGGAGAACGACATGACATTCCTGCCCCTGGCGTGCACCTCCCGGGCCAGCCAGAGCAGGGGCTCAGGCTGCAGAAAAGGCTCGCCTCCGGAAAACGTGATGCCGGCAAGAAGAGGATCAGCGCAGAACTTCTCAAGGATGTCTTCAGCAGCAGCCTCCGTTCCCCCGTTCAGATCGTGGGTCTGCGGATTCTGACAGCCGGGACAGCCAAGCAGACAGCCCTGCACAAAGACGGTCATGCGCAGACCGGGACCGTCGACGAGGCTTTCTTCCTCAATGCCAGCGAGACGCAGAATATGTGCCATGGTATTTTCAGCCTTTATGATATTTTGGCGGGACGCCTCTGTCCGGGACAGGGCAGAACTGAGGGCAGACTGCCGGGGCCGCATCCGCCGTCCGGCGCGCCGGAAAGAGAACAGCCAGGCTCCGCTTCCCGCGGCCGGGTAAGCCGGGGAAACGTCTCTCCTGCCTGCTCTCTTATATCCCATATCGCCCTGCAGGTACATGCCGCCCCGGACGGAAGAGAGGGACTTCCGGACTCAGCCCTGGCCGGAAGCGGTCCGGCTTTGGGTACCCCGCGGGCAAACGCGTCAGGGAAGGGCTCACTCAGGCCCGCATGCACTCCCCGGCAGAACATTTTTGCATTTTTTTCCGGTATTATCTGCCGTATGGCATTCGTCTTTCACCGGTCTTTTCTCTGTGTTGGCCTTCTGTCAGCATCGCCGGATGTCACACTGCCGCGTTTCCGGGGAACCGGCCCTTTCCATTTCCTTTGAAAATCAGCGTATATTTTGTTTTCAGCAGCCGGGACTCAGGGAACTTTACCTCTTCCGATTGCTTTGACCATCTGATACGGATTCGGACTGCGAAAGAAGGAAGGACGCAGGATGCTTCCGGATTGCTTTGGCTTTTCTTCTTAATCCGGAACATTTCAGGGAAAAAACCGGATCACTGGATAAAAACGGTATTTCTTGACATAAAGCGCATACAGGCTTTAAGTTGTGTATGAATTTATGCAATTCTCTGATAAAGACCACAAAAAATTCCCTGCCCCGGCAGGATAGCACTGGAGGTTCGTTTATGACTAAGGCTGAGTTGGTTGACAAGCTGGCTTCCGAAGGTGGCATCACCAAAGTTCAGGCTAACAAAGTCCTGGGCGCTCTCGTTGAGGCTGTGATCGCGGCGATGACCTCCGGCGAAGCTGTCATGCTGGGCGGTCTTGGAACTTTCAAGGTTTCCAAACGCAATGAGCGCAAGGGCCGCAATCCCCAGACTGGCAAGGACATTGTCGTGCCTGCCAGCATGGTTCCCAAATTTACCCCGGCCAGGGCTCTCAAGGAAGCCGTGGCCAAGATGCCTCTGAAAGAAGACGCTTAGTTCCGTGCGCCTGAAGGCGCGGTAAACGGAGATATGAAAAGAGCCGGAAGCAGACGCTTCCGGCTCTTTTTTTGCGTCCTGCATGAGCGCGTTCTGACGGATGCAGCTCCCCGGAACTGCCCCGGGCAGCGGAAAAGTCACAGCCGGGCACCGGAAGCCCGCCGCGAGACGGAAACCGGGAAAGGTGATGGAATACTTTCATCACGCCGGCAGAGACAGGCGGGAATGCGGAACAGGCAGAAGGCTGGTACCGTCCTGATATTTTTACAGGATAAGGAACGCGCTGCCCCGCGGAGATCCCATGCTGAAGAGGAAGCAAAAACACTCCCACGGAGGGCTGTCCTCCGGTTCAGGAGAGAAAACAGCGCCCCTTTGAAGATCAGAGCCACGGTGCGCCGGTGTGAGGGGCGGGAGAGTTCCCGGGGCCCTTCCTGCCCTCTTTTCCTGAGGGAAAGCCGCTACTTTTTTCTGCCGAAACGGCCCACTACTGCCGCGCCGGGAAGGCCTGCCCTTCCCGGCCTGACGCCGCCGAGGACACGGGCTCCCTCGCCAAAACTCTTCAGCCAGGCCCTGAACGGGGTGCCCCCTTCCTTCATATTAAGGATGATTCCGCCGTCGCCGCACCTCTCTACCGCGTAGCCGGGGATAAGGTCCTGCATTACGCGGCCGGCGTATTCCCTGCCGAGATAAACCCGGACGGGGCAGGATTCGTCAGTCGAAAACTGTGGCAGAAGAACCCTGCCGGAAGCGGCGCTTTCCGCCTCCGGGCGGCCTGCGGGTGTGACAGAGCTGATGAGATGCACGGGCAGAAAAGCCGCCTCGGGATGCCTGTCATCAGGATCCGAAAAGCGCCATCCCGCAAAATACAGAAGCCCGTCCCTGAAGAGAAGCCGTACAGGAAGGAGCAGCGCCGTTTCTCCCGGAACAATGCCAAAGCGGCAGAGACGGCCTTCCCCGGCGGCATGCAGAAACGTTCTGATGTGCTCAGCGTGCGCCGCGTAGGAAAGCGCGCCGGTTTCGATATCGAGAATATCCGAAACGGCGATGCGCGGGATTCCTTCCTGCACGGTCTGCCCTCCCTCAGCCTCTCCGGCACCGGGCAGGGAGCCATCCTTCTCAAGACGGTACCAGCGACGGTTGTTGTCCATGCCGGTGGTGAAATCTCCGCCAGTGACCGCGGCAATACTGTCGGTCATGCGCAGGATCGTCTGCGGCGAACATCCGAGAGCCCGTTTCAGGTCCGCGAGATAATGTTTTCTGCCATCGCGCAGGAGAAGAATAAAAAGACGCAGCAGCCGGGTTCCGGGTACGGATTGCTGGGCTGAATGACGCGGCATATTTTCCTCCTTTTCCTGTCCGGCCCTGTCTGCCAGGCCGGATTGTCTTCTCAGGTTACGGAGAAGGTCTACCAGCACGCCTTTCCAGATTATGAACAGTGGAAAAATTTTATACGGCCTGAAAATTTTTTTCGTTTTTCCGGAAAACCGTCCTTTCTGCTTCAGACCGGATCACGGGAAAAGAAGGCTGTCAGCCGGAAGAACAGGACGGCACGGGGCACAAGAGAAACATGGCCTGTCCTTTCCGGGATAAAATCCGCAAAAAAAAACGCTTTTTACCCTGTATTGGTTTTCTGACACGTACGGTGCCGGATCCTCCGCGCCCCAGTGACGGACCGCCCCCATCTTTCTTCATTTTTCCGGGGCGGCTTTCTTCTGTCCAGGAGTCCAGAAAAACAGACAGACGCAGGACAGAGAAAAAATTACTGTATCCGGCTTATTTCTGTATGCTTTTTATACAAGTATCCGGAAAGTGTCTGAATGCTGGACAGAAAAACGCAGCCCGGCATGAGCGCCCCGGCACCTTCCCGGTTCCGTCCGGACAGAACATCCCTCAGGGTAATGGCACACAATTTGCTTTGTACTAAGCAGAAGGCTTCTGAAAGCCCAGCCTCATGAAAAGAACCTGAACCAAACACCGAAGCTCCCGGATCGCCGTCTGCCACGGCGGTCCACCCCGGCCGGAGGCCGTGCTCCGGCAGAAAGCAGCACGGCAGTTTTCCCAGCTTACAGTCCTCCCTGACTGAAAATATACAGCCTTCCTCTCCCTGACAGTAAAACCCGGAACATCCAGAACTTCTTCCTCGAAGACCGCCGCCTGCCACGGCGGTCTTTCTTTTTGCCCGCTTCCGGGCGGAGTCCGTTTTCTGAACATGTGTATTGCCGGCCGGCGGATGAAAATTAAACAGACACCGGATTCATGCCGGCAGGGAATGAACGCAGCCGGCTCTCTCCGGAACACCGGCCGGGTGGTGAAGGCTTCTGCGGCGGTCTCCGGAGAAAAATCGGTTCTCCCGGCAAATCCGGATAAACATGGCACGCTTATTGCTTAATACTTACTGAAAGCGGACAGACTCCGCCTTCCTCTTCATGAAAGACTCCCCAACCAAGTAACCAACTCCGAAACCTCCTCCGGACCGCCGCCTGCCACGGCGGTCCGCCCCGGCCGGGGGCCGTGCCCCGGCATAGAAAAAAACACGGCAGTTTTCCCAGCCTCCAGTCCTCCCTGACTGAAGATATACAGCCCTCCCCTCCCTGACAGTAAAATCCAGGATATCCCAACTTCCTCCTCTGAAGACCGCCGCCTGCCACGGCGGTCTTCCTTTTTGCCCGCTTCCGGGCAGAGTCTGTTTTTTGGGCATGTGTATGGGCAGCCGGATAAAAAGTGAACGGGTATGTCTTATGTTTCCTGATATGCCGGAAGACCGCAGAATCCGGCGGGGAGAGACAGAAAGGAAAACTGTCCCGGGCTTTCCGGCGGCAGCGGTGGTTCCCGGAACGTCTTCCGGACGTGCCGGAAATAAAAAATCCCGGACACGGCCTTCCATCATCTCTGACAGGACATCATGTCAGGCAGAATTCCCAGCTGCCCTCAAGGATTTCCACGTCCTGCCCCGCTCCTGTTTTCCCGATGTCAGTCCCTCTGCTGTCTGATATTCCCGCAGGTGTATAGGGCTGTGCCCAAAAATTGAACAGCCGCTGCCTTTTTCCCCCTGCCCGATACATATCACCCTGATGTCCATAGGAGGGATTGCGGACGCAGCCTTTCCCCGGGGCCCGTGCCACGGCATCATGACCGCCTCTACGCTCCATGCGCTCCTCTCCTGGTTTCCCCGCGTCTTCTTCCAGGATCGTTTTCCAGGTATTTGATGCGTATGGCACGTGTTTTGCATTGTACCAGGTATACGCGGTGACCAGCCGCAGCAATCTTCGTGAATAGACCTCAGACAACCAAGACCGAATCCTCAACAAAAGACCGCCGCTACCCCACGGCGGTCTTTCTTTTTGTCTCCGGCCGGCTGCCCGTGAATGTATCTAAAATAAATACACCCTGTTGGACACATGTAAAAAAAGTAATCATGTACGGCTGTTACGGGCGGAGGGGCAGAGCGGATAGGGAGCCCCGCCGGCGGCAGCGCAGCCAGTTTACGGGGAGGATGCAGGGATGGCACGCTGTTTGCTTATATAGAAGTGGAACACACAAAGACCGAGTTATACATCTTCCATATCTTACTCCACTCCTTGCCCAGAGACCGCCGCCTGCCCGGCGGTCTCTCCTTTTTTGGCAGCTCCGGAAAAACAGAAATTTTCACCCGGAGTGAAAGATAAACGGTTTTATGGCACGCGTTTTGCATAATCCAAAGTGAACATCCCTGAAAACTCCCTACCCCCTCTGTCAGAAAGGCCGCCGGCGTTCCCCGGCGGCCTTCGGCGTATCAGGAGAGGATGAAGAAACCGCCCCATTCCTGGCACGGCAGGGGTAAACCGGAACTTTTCCCTGCGCAGCCCCAGAATCCTTTTTTAATGGCACGCTGTTTGCATATTACTAAGCGGAACACATAGAAAACCAAGACACATCTTCCAAACTCTTCTCCACTCCTTACCCAAAGACCGCCGCCTGCCCCGGCGGTCTTTTTTTACCTCCGGCTTTCCAGGGCAGGAGAATTCCCGGCCCTGTGACGGAAAAGGATCAGAGCAGATCCTTATTCTGCTCCAGTACAATGTTCCCCTGACCTCTGCCGGAAAGCCGGCAGCGTTTCAGACGGCCTTTAACGCCCCGGGAAAAACGAAGGAAACACAGGAAACCGGCTCTCTGCCTCCCAGGCGAAGTTCCTGATATCTCCAAAACGAATTTTACTTACCGCCTCTGTCCCGTTCCCCACCCAGGGGGTCAGTTTTCATTCGTTTGAGGGGGGAATTATACTTTCGCCTTACGGCTCTCTGCCCCTGGGCCTGGAATAATTCAGTGCGGAGCCCCTGCGCAGGTCATTGAAGGGGCATAAGTGGGCTGCCGCAGACCGGGGCCGTAACTATGGCACGCCGTTTGCATATCATTAAGCGGAACACACAGAAACCAAGACACATCTCCCAAACTCTTCTCCACTCCTTACCCAAAGACCGCCGCCTGCCCCGGCGGTCTTTTTCGTCGGCATCCGATCGACAAGACTGCGGAAAGCCGATCCATGTCCCACGTGCCAGCCGATCGCTCCCCGGCTTCATCAAACGATCGCTTACCGGACCCGCCTCATCAGCCCCGTCGGCCTTCTGAACTTCCTGTCCGTCAGAGTGTACCCGTCAGACGGGACGGCTCATGGGCCTACTTCCATAGCAGTTCAGGGACTTTCCCAGAACGAGGCATGCCGGGGGCACAAAAAAAGCCGCCCTGCCCCTAAGGGAGGACGGCGGAAAAGTCCGGAAAAATGCAGGCCTTCTTACTTGAGCCCGGACTTGCCAGGAAGGCCGCCGGGCGCGGCATTGAGTTCATTGCGGAACTTGTTGGAAAGACGGAATGTGGCCACGCGTCTGGCTGGGAGCATCATAGGCTGGCGCGTGTGAGGATTGCGGCCCAGGCGGCTGCGCTTGTCATGAACTTCAAATTTACCGAAGCCACTGATGAGAACGCCGTCCTTGGCAGTCATGGCTCTCTTTATCAGGTCGATGAGCTCTTCAACGTAATCCTTCACTTCCGAGCGGCCCTTACCGGTCTTTTCATAAATTGCCTCAATAAGATCGGCTTTGGTCACCGTGCGGACACTTTGACCTTTCAGTGGTTTGGTTCCTTTGTTTTCGCTTTCAGCTATGAGCATACCGGCAAATCCTTTGTCTTTTGAGAGTACGGAGAGGCACAAACCCGCTCACCGTAAACTGCCCTCGTAACAGTTACGTCAGCTGTCTGTGCCGCAATGTAGTCAGCCTTTTCCTTTCTTACCCTTCCAGCCCCCTCAGCTGAAACTTCGCCGGACGAACTCATCCCAGGCCCGCATGGCTCTGTTCTTCAGCGGGCTGATTGTTGATGATGAGAGTTCAGGCATCTTGTTTTCCCATGTTTGGAAAGAGGGTGAAGGGAGCGGGATTGCCCCGCCCTTGCGTCGCTACGGAGAAATCTTATACACGCAACGCAAGCGTTTGTCGACAAAAAAAATCTTTAAATTCGGTATGTTAAAGCCTGAAAAATAACGAAAATGTTTTACCCGTTAAAAACACTGCAACAAAATATATTTTTCCAGTTTTCTTTCTGTACTTTGATTTTTATACGTCTTAAAATAATGATAAAAAACGATATATTTATCGCAATAAGCGTCTATAACTGAATTAATAAAATTAATTTATGAATGAAAAAAAACACAATATTAATGCATAATATATTTTTATTATTGAAATATTTACATTTTTAAATGTTCGTATTGAATATATAATACAGTTTGCGGGTATTTCACGACTATTCAATCTGACAAAAAAAAGACTCCGGAGCATTATCTGCTCGACGGAGTCTTCGAAAAATCCTTGGCGGCGGCCTACTTTCCCACATGA